>MDTG01048465.1_pt1 | contig 12174 bp, 8 predicted proteins | sample 811421 | NCBI WGS metagenome assembly MDTG01 (sample SAMN05326645, study PRJNA326480) | marine metagenome | isolation source: seawater | place: Pacific Ocean: South East | collected 2011
CTTCGATAGTCGCCATCTTCCACACTATCGCCTCAGTTGTTCGGTATATCGGTCGGTATTGAACCAATCGCTATCGTTGCAGGGGAAAAGCAGGTCCCCGATTTCGTCATGAAGTGAGAAAAATCACCTCACCAGTCAATTAATAACGCTCCTCCTTTAGGAGGAGATATGAGCACGCGCTTTGTTAACGCACTGTTTTTGACGACGATCATGATTTTGATGTCACTGAGTGGTCTAGTCGATAACCAAGAAAATCAGAATGAATCACCAGAGGCTCTAACTTTGGTTGAACCTCAATATGCCACAAGTCCCGGCCACTCAGTATTCGCTGAGTACATGGGTGCATATTGGTGTGGACCCTGCATTACTGCATCATCGAACCTTCACTCACTAAGTGGTAGCAACGGTGATGAATTCACTTATGTCTCGTTCTGGGAATCATCCAGTTCAGGCTGGCCTAGTGACAATCCGATCAACCGACGCAATCACATCTCAAGCGCTGATGGTTACACTGGCGGAATTCCAGTTGTTACATTCGGTGATGCCTTTGATGGGACCTATTACACCGTTGGTGGCCAGAATTATGACAGCTTTTTCGCCAATGGTGGAGGCATGGATTCCAATGCTGCTGATTACGAACTATCCGTCGCTCAGGCTCCCAATGGGGCGAACATGGATATCACCATCACGGCCTCAACCACCAGTTCTTCTTCACAGACAGTGTACCTGTACGCTGCAGTGACCGAAGAAGTATCTCCAGAATCCTACAGTGCGGATTCCACCAAGCACCCACATCACGTCTGGAAGAAGTGGTTACTGAACTCAGGTAGTAGTGGATTTGAAACATTCACCATTTCCTCAGGAAACTCAGTGAGCAAGTCATGGTCTGTTCCGATTAATACCGTACGTGCCGGTGGCGGAAACACAGCGCAGGACAACTTCCTAACTGTGGCCGCGTTGATGGACGGTTCACACACCACTTGGAACAATGTCTTCGCTGCAGCAGATTCAAACATGAATCCGATGGATTTGTCTGTCACATCCATGACAATCACCAACGATGATGCATCATACGATGGATTCCTATCTGGTGATATGCTCAGTCTAGATGCAACTGTACGCAACACTGGAACTGAAGATTATTCATCAGGTGGATCGCTTCAATTCTACCATGTTGATGGAGCTACAGAAAACCCAATCGGGCAGGCTGTATCTTTGAATAGCCTGAATGTTGGCCAATCACAATCCATCAGTACACAATTTGACACTTCGTCGATTGCCATGAGTCCAAACGGTCTTGAGTCATTTAGATTCAAGATGACTGGAACCACTGGTGAAAATGACCCCGTGGGTAACAACATGATGAATGTCTGGATGAGTCATGATTACTCCCCATCCACCGACACACCTGTTGCGGATGGTCAGATCAACATTGCTCGTGGTGGTACCTTGGACTTCGATGTGTCCGGAAATGCTCGTGATGCAGTCGATACCCTTGCCACCATGACCCCAGAGCTTGAAACCTCTCTGTCGGGTTCCAACGTATGGACTTCTGACTGGGTCATTGCTCCAACATCAATTACTGCACCTGGAACACCTTCAGCTCGATACGTGTTTACAATCGACCCCATTCAAACGGCATCGAGTGGTGACTACGATGTTCGGGCGAGGCTTGTTGACTCGCGTGGACAAACCAGTGACTGGTCGATAGCACAGGACGCATTCAGTTTGATGAATGGTCTACCTGTTGTAGTCGACCCGAACAATCCAGATACCGCACCTGGTGATTGCCCAGCTTTCCCAGGTCTTCCAACAGTCAAGGTTCAGACCAATGAGCGAGTCTCTTTGGCAGGACTGGTTTGTGATGCAGAAACCGATTTGTCATCGCTGGTTATCACACCTACAGTCGAAGATGCTCGTTTCGTTGCATGGCACGCCTCTGCAGGTGAAGTTGAGGTAAACTTCCCTAGCATCCAACTTGACAGCACAGGCAGCCCTGCACCACAAGGAATTGGCATTACCATCAATGATGGAGAAGATACGAATACGGGTACTCTGATGTTTAGTGTCATTGAGAATGGCCAGCCGAGATGGCAAAGCATACCTTCAGTATCCTATGATGAAGGTGGCTCTGCACAGGTAAGCCTTGGGCAATATCTGACTGACTCGGACAGCAATGGAAACCCCACGAGTGTAGCATCACTTTCACTCGCGATTGTATCTGTTGAGCCCTCAGATGTATTGAATGCAGATTTCTTTGGTGGAAGTAACACACTTTCGCTTTCTGCAATCGATGATGATGCACACGGAAGTGTTGTTGTGACCGTACGAGCAACAGACTCAGATGGCCAGTACAGTGAAACACCGATTCACGTGCATGTTCAGAACGTCAACGATGCTCCACGATTTGATTCAACCGGACTCGAGAACATGTTTGTCCAAGTTGACAATACACTCGAAGTAGATCTTTCATCCCGTTTGACCGATGTAGATGGTGACAATGCCGAGATTTGGGCCACTGTCACATCCAATGATGGAATGGTTCAGTACAATCCGATTTCTGGAATGTTGACTGCGACCTACACTACACCGGGCCAGTATCTGATTCAGTTGTCAGCATCTGACTCCGACGGTGCCACAGGTCAATGGAACATGGCCATCACAGTTGTTGACAGCATGCCATTGACATGGAGTAACGATGGAAGCAATGGCGACATCGATGTCGTAGTCACCGATATGTACTTCGGCATGAGTCCAAACTTCTTTGTCGTTCAACTCAGCGATGTTGAACTCACGAATATTGTTGCGACTTGGGAGATTTGCAATTCGCAGAGCGGTATATGCTGGGAACGAGGCGAAGTACCGATCGAGTCATCTACAATTCGAACAGGGCAATCATTTGTTGCTGTAAACCCTGATAATGGAGCCACATTGGCCAACTTTGATGAAGTCAAATTGAAGGTTACTGCTATGGGTGACGATGGATTCGATTACAAATCCAGTACCATCACTTTCATCGCTGAAGAGAATCCAGGAACCCAAGAACCAGGAGATGGAACTGGAGATGACAATGAGCAATCAGGAGAAGGGGACGAATCTTCTTCAGAAGCAGGTGGAGTAAGTGGTGCTGTAATTGCTGGAATCGTTGTACTGGTACTACTATTGGTGATTGCCGGTGTACTCGGTACCATGCTCCTACGTGGAGGCAAAGAACAGCAGCCTACTGTAGATTGGGGAACTGAGACAGCCTTCGCGGCTCCTGCAGCGGCACCCGTAGTTGCTGCACCCGCAGCATATGCACCTCCTGCTCCAGTGGCACCTGTGGCTGCTCCAGCAGTTCAATCCGTACCTGACTATACCCACCTCACACCTGGTGGCCAGTATGTCTCAGGGCACGCAGGTGAGACTGTTTACCTCTCTCCTGATGGAACCGCTTGGACCATGCAAGCTGACAGCTCGTTCATTCGAACATCGTGAATGCTTTCGGCGAAATTGGCAAATCCTCTCCGAGGATTTCAAAGACCATCTAGACGCTAGAATAAGCGTTTTTGCCTCTAAATCGCCGATGTCTGATGGTCAATGATTAAGAGCGGTCTACAGAGGGCCAGCGGTATGTCTGTTGAGGCTATGGTACAAGGAATGATTGACACATTGAACGACGCGCTCGTCGACGCTGGAAAGCACGACCGAGGTAACTCAGCTGCTGGTACTCGCGTACGCAAGGCCATGCAAGCGATTAAGGGCGCAGCACAAGACGTGCGAAAGCAGGTCCAGTCCGACAAGAACGCTTGATTTGTCAATCGTTTTCGCCCCCGTCTTGGCTTCGGTCAAGGCGGGGGCATCTTACGTTTCAGAAGTGTAAACTAATCACTCACGGCCCACACTTGCCATTCTCCACCACCATTCATGAAATCAGCCATTCCAGTGGTGGATTGCCATCCCTCTGGAGGTGTTGACCATTCCACACCTGGAGCCAGAACGACCCATTTCACAGAAGATAGGTCTCCTCTATTTTCCATCACCTCTTCTCCAAAGAGTTCAGTTTCCCAATTAGAGTTCGGAGCACGCCAATGACCGGTTATGTTTCTTTCAGAAACCTCTTCGATATTTGTGTGAAATGTATACAGATAGTGCATTCCAAGCATGGCATCATGAACAAATAGGAAATCTTCGTTGTCATCCATGTTCTCTGAAAGTAAATCTGCAGCATCATCCGTCCAGTAGGTCTGTCCATGAATCCCAGCAGCCATGGAAAGAGGCAGAATCAACAAAATTCCACCTATGGCCATCGGTTGCCGCCAATCGAGATCCTTGTTTACACGTTGAATCAACAAGTAACATGGAATCACGAGGATTGTAATGTATCGACCATTATTTCCCATTGTCCACATATGCCACGGCCATTCAGAATTCCACAATACCGATTCATAGGTCCACAAGCAAGCGACATATGCGACGATGAGACCAGACATGGTACCAATAAACAAAGACAGTTCACCTGTGATTCGATCAGTTGAATCGCCCATACGTCCCCAAGTTTCCCGGGCAAATGGCCACAGTACCATTCCAACAAGGCCGTACACGATGATGACGCCAAATACGGAGATTGGCAATGCTTGCATGAATCGTACAGGTTCATTGGTGACAACAGAAAATGATCCATATCCCAAAATGCCTGCAATAACAATCGAGCAGACCCCAAATACAAATCCGCCAAACAGTGACTTTTGTGGATTCAACCATTGGTTTGGAAGCTTATCGATGAGGCAACCGATTGCCAGTAGTAGCAACAAGGGCAATAGCATCTCCATTGGTTCCACCTTTAATTTCAAACTCCAGATAGACAATATCAACAGCGATGCGATTGCAATTGAAGTGAGCCTTGGCAAGAATGATTGTTCTTCGGAATCCTTGTTTTGCTTCCAAGCGATCCATGCGATGGCGAGAATTCCGAGGTATGTGTATTCTGCATAGCCTCGTCCAATGGAAAAGATGAGTGCAGGGTTTAGCATCATGATTGTGATCGTATCTCGAGTCAGTCCCGATTTTGTTGCAACTAAAATTGCGAGAATCATTCCCAAAACTGCGAAAGGCATGATCATCTCTGACTTCACGCTATGTTCGGATACGACCTTGGCATCATCTGGATTGGAAGCCAAGGGATCTTCTGTTCGAGTATCGCCCCAATCCAAAGCCCATCCTTCATCTGTTTCAACATAAGCTCCCTCAACATGTGCATCTAAGCCCAAATCACTGTTCAGGATCACGTAAACGTTCAGGATGATGGCAACAACAAACAGCCCTTGCCAAAACCGGGGTTGTTCGTAGAACGAACCATCCCCCGGAAGGCTTTCTTCCTCGCCCATCAATATGGTTTGAAACCCAAGTGGCTATGATTGCACCGGAGGTCAGAAGTCGAACAGTGTGGATTGCCCCTTTGTTCTCATTCGTCCAGCAGCCTTCATTTTGTCCAATGCACGAACAATTCGACGTTCACTAAAATCTCGTTCATCAACCAGGAATCTGCGCAACCCATCTTCATCAGCCATTCCCGATTCTGGTAAAGTTCCTGAGATGGGATGATTCATGAATAGGTCACGAATCTCGCTCAAGCGTTCAGGAACCTCCTTGTCTTTGGCTTCACAGACCGCTTCAATGGTTCCAAACTCCTTGATCAGTTTGAGCCCCGTCTTCGGACCAATTCCCCGAATCCCTGGGTGGAAATCGGTACCTACCATAATTCCCAAATCAACCAATTGCTCATGTGTGATATCATGCTCTTCCAAGAGTTCTGACAATTCAATCATCTCTGCAGTAATGACGCGACCAAATTTCTTGGTCCCATGACTGGTGAGGTTGCGAATCATCACAGGACTACCGTACAACAGTACATCCCAATCCTGACTGGCAACTCCATTCACCATTCCTTGTCGACACCAAACACTTGCCGCCCCTTCTGCTTCCATCGGTGCTTCAATCCAAGCGATTCCAAGTAAATCGAGCATTTCTTGGGTTTCTTGAACCATTTCGGGTGTGTAAGATACAACCTGTGCACCGAGTTTGTCCGCAGCTTTCCAATCTTGAGACTCGATTGCTGCTTCCCACTTCTGGACTGCATTCTGTCTGCGTTCTTTGCGATCAGCAAGCGTTTCAAACTTGAGTTCGTGTGGCCGTCCATCAAAAACGAACACAGGATCAATTCCCGCTTCCACCAATGTTGCACATCGGTCTAGAAATCCCATGAGGTGAGACACAGGTCTTCCTTTGCTATCACGCAGATACGTCCCGTCTTTTCCATCACCACGTGCGCGCAAGCTGGTGATGAATTGATACGCGGTCAGAAATGCATCGACAGCAATTCTTTGTCCTGAAAGGTCACTCAATTGAATTGGATTGGGCTTGGCCAAGTCCTTCAGATTACAGCCCATGTGAGCCGCCTCAGAAATCCTCAAGTTCATCGAGAGCATCTTCGAAATCCTCGTCGTGCTCTTCGTATTCTTCATCATCTTCGACATATTCTCGGGTCTGCCTGTATGACATCCAGAATCCAATTCCGCCCAATAGCAGACCCAGAGCAGTCATCCCATGTGCATATCCACCCCAAGAAGAGTCGATTCCGATGATTTCAATCAATTCGGGTTGAATCGCAAATCGCTTTGATTCTTCACCATTGACTGTAACGGTGACATCCTTGACTTGCCAAGCCGCTCCCGTGTCAGGGTTGGTACAATCCATGCAGGCATGGAGTGGTACCAGTGAGGTTTGCCCTGTCGCGGGATCTGTCGAATTGACAATCATCAAGCTGGCAAGAACCGCTTGACCAGGTCGCAAGTCAATGTGGAACATTGAGAAGTACAATTGGACGTATTCCTTGCCACGTTGTGGTACTTCCGGGTCCTCAAAAATCTCCGCAAATTCGTCGTAACCAAATGCTGAGATGGTGGTACCACGATCTTTTGCGGTGTAGACATCATCATATTCGACATACAACTTGAATTGATAATTCTCTACGAAGTTATCACCAATGAATGAACCTGGGCGCTCATCCAATTGGGCCAATTGGTCTACCGTCCACACATCGGGGTCGTCTGGATTTACCTTCGCCAATTCAACTGGTCCCGCGATTATCGGAGCCACAAGCATAGAGACCAGTAATCCGAGTCCGGTAAACAGAATTGCAAGTTCTCTCATGGGGATGGGCGGAATGAATGTGAATCCTGCAACAAATACACCGATGCCCAAGGCTCCCCAAAAGATGAGAGCAAATAATGAGGTGGAGTTTGATCCCGTTAGAGTGTATCCAGAGGCTTGCTCATACGGCGACACATACTCTTCACCACCTAAGCCTGGCACAGTAGGTATGTACGGTGGTAAAACGGGAACGTCCATGTATGAATTTCCATTTCCAAGATACAAAGTATATCCACCAAATAGACTCGCAGGTTTTTGGAAACTCAATCGTACTCCAAAAGCCTCTCCTTCGGGTATTTCATCATCATTAACGAAAAATTCGAAGGCATAGAAATTATCCTCATCAGGCGCAGCGATGGATTGTACAGCTAAATCTCGATTACCTAATCGAAGTACAACATCAACCTGCTTGGAGCACTGTCCCTGCTCAACATCACAAAAAATGGCCAACTTGATTTTTCCAATAATTGCTACGGAATTGTCTATTGGGGTTGCCTCACCCATTGGATGGGACCCCTCAAATGTGAATGATCTAGGTCCCCCACCATTATTTGGGTCACCTACAGCATTAGTTTCTCCAATCGTGTCATCTGATTGAGTATCAGTAGGTGAAGAATGTGTCCACATAGGCCACGAATCCGGTGCACCACCTTGGTCGTTATTGCCATACATGTACATTCGATTCTGTTCATAAGTCAAATTCTTGGCGTCATCCGATTGCATAACACCCACACCGGGCTCTTGCGCAGCGGTTGGAACGCTCGCAAACAGGCTGGCAAAAAGCAACACACCAAACAGGGCTAGAGCAGCCACTCTGTATGTGCGCATAGAGCAAGGGGAGAGGTGCGACCGTTATAGGATTAAGGCGAGGTGTGTGTTGCGTAGCAACACAGGCGCACGCGCGAGAGAGGGGTTTGGAAAATGGTGGATTCAGTGGTCATTGGAGCCGGTTGGCATCCACAGATTTTCCGTACTGAAGCCTCACAGTTGATTGGTTCCTGTAAGTTCGTTCACCCGCATGCGTTAGAATGTAATGAGGCCCAAGCGCAACGATTGATTTCTCGCTCCAGTCTATTCACCGAAGTCTTGAGTCCAGGGGGAGTGGTTTCACTGAACAATAGCATCGAATCGATTGCTTCAGCCTTCCTCTCATTGAATCTGCCAGGTACTGTGGCGGTCAAACCAACACGAAGCGGGAACAAAATTGACCGGTGGTCTGGTAGAGAAGTCGCAGGCGAAATCGGTGGACTTCTCGTAGCAGCCGGTCGTGATATTGATTTGACGAATCCAGACGTAACTTTGCGAATACATTTGCTTGCACCTTCGGATCCGACAACACACCCTGATGATTTTGTCACTGAACCCGTTGTTGCATGGGGGATTACAATCAGCAAAGGTGATGACTGGGCAAAACGAACAGCCACGAATCGGCCATTTTTCAAACCGGTTAGTTTAGACCCAAAACTTGCCCGAACCATGGTCAATCTTGCCGTTCCCAAAGGAGGTAGACTTCTGGATCCATTCTGTGGAACCGGTGGTTTGATTGTCGAAGGAATCCTCTGTGGAATCGATAGCTTTGGAAGTGATTTGGCTTGGCCGATGGTCACTGGAACCCGCCAAAATGCGGAATGGGCACAGGAACTTGGTGGAGCCGGTGCGTTTGAAATTCGCAATGGCTCTGCTATGGATATTGACAATTGTTGGGAAGGTGATTTTGACGGATTTGTTTTTGATCCACCCTATGGAAGAAATGCTTGGAAATCCTCTGATGGGTTCGAGTTGTTTGAGGGTGCGTTGAAATCCTGTGCAAAAAGTGCGGTAGAAAAAGCGAATCTTGTGACTCTGATTCCATGGCCACCTGAATCGATTTTCAAACCGATTGAATCGGGAATTTCATTTGGCAAAGATTGGCAAGAGATTCACAATGCATTTGTTGATTCTGGTTGGAGAATCAAATCAACAAACGCAATCCGTGTTCATCGAAGCCTAGCAAGATTGCTGATTCATGCAGAGAGGAAGTGAGCGGTGCAGGATTCGAACCCGCGTCGACGGGTCCGAAGCCCATCAGGATATCCAGACTACCCTAACCGCCCATTTGGCTCGGGGAGCCCGTACTTCTTCAATTCAGCGGAAGGGATTTGAGCAGAAAACACCTACTCAAGGCCACAAATCCATGGGCCAAGGCAAATCAGTGCGACTCCAAAATTGCGCAGAATCATCACCCCACGCTGTCTGTTCAATCAAATTTAATCCTGCAGCACTCAATTTGGAATCACTGATTCCACTTGCAGGTCCCTCTCCCAACTGGGTCTGTGATTGAATGATAATCGCTCTGTCAACCAACCCCTCATCGATGAACTGTTTCCAAACGATTGGTCCACCTTCGACCAATAACTCCTGAATCCCCCGATCACCCAAATGTTGGAGCAACGCAATCAAATCCACCCCTCCCGTTCCAGAGGGTAGCATGACTCCTCTCTCAGTGGGTTGTGTATGTACCAGAATGGTTTCACCTCCATCAGTCAATACTTCAACATCATCTGGAATCCGTAAGTTTCGGTCCAAGACAATTCGAAGCGGTTGTTTCCCCTCTCCGATAGGGACTCTTCGCACATTTAGTGATGGATTGTCGCGAATGATGGTATTGACACCGACCAAGATAGCATCACAATGACGCCTCAATCGATGTACAGCATCTAGACTTTCTTCGGATGTAAATCGGCCAGGGTTTTCACCATCGACGACGCCGTTTGCATCCATTGCTGCTTTGAGAGTAATCAATGGTCGCTTGCATGAGCACCAATGCATGAACGACTGCATTTGTCTTTGTGCCTCGACCTCCAACAATCCTTCACGAACACGAATTCCCGCATCCAATAGAGACTGAATGCCTTGGCCACGTACGGTTGGGTTCGGGTCCCTTGCTGCAATGATAACCTCGGCCACACCTGCCCATAGCAACGCCTGTGTGCATGGTGGTGTACGTCCAAAGTGATTGCAAGGCTCCAACGTTACGTATGCGACACACCCTTCGGTTGCGACACTCTTCGCTTCGGCATCGGCAATGGCAGCCTGCTCAGCATGTAAATCCCCCAAGTGGTCATGCCAACCTTCAGACAAAATCACACCATTATTTGCCAACACACAGCCGACAGGCGGGTTGGGGGAAACTTGGCCACGACCCAATTCTGCCAACTCCAACGCCCGTTCCATGCAGGCGATATCAAAATCGGACCAGTCTTCGACCATGGTATCCCGAAGACGCGTAGATACCCGTTATTTACGGTTGTTTATTTTCGGAATATTTCCGGGAATAACCTCTTCATTGAAGCCCGCTCTGGAGCCCTTATGGTTCGCATTGTGTGTATCGTCAATCCAGCTGGCCGAGACGGAACTGTCAAGAAACGCTGGCCAAAAATTGCGGCTCAAATTGAGGAGTTGGGTTTGGACTGTGAGGTAATGTGGACAGAACGTACAGGCCACGCTGCCGAGATGGCATTCGGACTCCGAGAACGCAACGATTTGGATTTGGTTGTCGCCGTGGGCGGTGATGGGACCATGAACGAGGTCGCCAGTGGTTTACGTGGATCTTCTATGACGTTGGGGATTATCCCAATGGGCAGTGGCAATGATTACGCACGCGCGCATGGAATCCCTCTTCGCGATACGAAAGCTGCAGTCAGTCTACTAAAATCTGGAATTGATCGTAGAGTCGGTGCCATGAGAGTTGATGGTGCACCTGCACCCGGTTTGCCACATTACCCCTCGCCACAAAGCACCGAATGGGATGGCGAGGCCGAGGAGGATTGTATGATTCGTCGTTGGGCGTTCTTAGAATCAGATGGAGGAACAACCAGTGATGTATCTCGTCGTAAGACCATGGGTCAAGGCAAGCACATTCGTGGTATTGTGAAATACACGTACTTAGGAGTCAAGAGTATCTTGGGCTGGAAAAAGCAAGACGGTTGGCTCAAAGTCGAAGATGAAGTCGTTGGCAGGATTGACATGAGTGGCTTGACTTTGCTCTCGATGACCGAAACATTTGCTGGTGGTTACCGTGTTGCTCCAGGGATGTGTGTGACCAATAATTCGATGTCAATTGTTCTTGCCAACGGACTTTCAAAGGGTCGAATGTTGAGATTCATTGGACCGATGAAGAAGGGTACACATATTGGTAAATGGGGTATGGTCAGTCAACAAGACGGGCATCGCTTGGAACTACGTAATGTCGATGAAAATGGTCAACCAACAAATAATCCTCACGATCCCCCAATGTGGATTCAAGTCGATGGAGAACCGTGTCTAATGACACCTGCAATCATTCAGTTCGTGCCCGACCAATTAACGGTTCGAGGCGGCCCATCAATTCCAAATGATTCACAGTGAGAAATCACTGAAATCCCCGTCATCATTGACATCCGAATCGATTGTACGCTCTGAGGGCTCGACCTCTTCATCGACGTCTTCGACAACAGACTTTGTCTTGCGAGTCTTCCGTGATTTGGGCATTGGCGACTCCTTGGGTTCGGAGATTGTGGAAACCGGTCGAGATGAACGGCCAGTTGATCTACGTCCTCCACGGGGCAAATCTTCGATGATATTGCGGAGACCCTTTTCCTGCAATTCTTGCTCAAATTCCTGTTCTTTTTGCATTTCAGAAATCATCTTGTCCATCGCTTCAGCTTCATCGGTCACGATGACAGAACTACCTGCAACATAGTGAGATGTGCTTGCTCCAGGTCCTTCCTCAGCAAGAGCTGCATTGATATCGAATGCTGAGACGCCAGAGGATTTCTTTTTTGGTCGACCACTGAAGTCTTCGACCTTTGCTTTGGCCACAGCCTCCATCCTTGCCTCATGCCGTGCGGCTTCATGGCGAGCAGCCTTTCCGGCACGCATTTGTTGTTCAGAGAGCATGGTTTGTGCTTGTGAATCCGCATTGAGGAGGAGTTGGTTGCGAGAATAGATGTACAATGCTCCCGA
>MDTG01104442.1_pt1 | contig 12174 bp, 10 predicted proteins | sample 811421 | NCBI WGS metagenome assembly MDTG01 (sample SAMN05326645, study PRJNA326480) | marine metagenome | isolation source: seawater | place: Pacific Ocean: South East | collected 2011
AAAAGATATTTAAATGGAGAACCAATAAAGCCCGTGTTCAGAGCAATTAATTAAAAAACATAATTAATTTAAATAATGAAATCTAGGGTTTTAATTTTTGGAATAAGTGGGCTTCTTGGAAACAATATAGCAACCGAGCTATCCAAAAAGTATAATATTTTAGGAACATATTATAAAAATAAACCAAATTTAAAAAAAAAGAGCATCAAACTAACAAGATATAACCTTCTAGCCAGTAATAAAATTAGCAATAAAATGATCATTAATTTTAATCCTAATGTTATTATTAATTGTTCAGGTGAACCAAACGTTGATTATTGTGAAAAAAATTACAAATATGCGAGAAAAATAATTTTAGAGTCGAGTAAAACTATTTCAAAATTTGCAATTAAAAAAAAATCATATTTAATAAATATATCAACAGATTCTCTATTTGATGGTAAAAAAAAATTTTACACTGAAAGTGATCGAACTAAACCTCTTAATTTGTATAGTCGATTAAAATTAAAACTAGAGAAATATTTAATTTTAAATAATAAAAATTCATTAATAATTAGAACGAGATTCTTTGGAAAAAATATCTCGAAAAACTCATGTTTCGCCGAAGAAATTGTCAAAAATTTGAAGAATAAAAAAGAAGTTAAATGTTATAGCAATGTATTCAGCACTTATATTTCGTGCAATAATTTAGCCAGGATAATAGATGAATGTATAGACAAAAAATTAAAAGGACTATTTAATATAGTAGGTGAGAAGAGGTATTCCAAATTAACTTTTGCAAAGACAATAGCTAAAGTTAAAAAATTAGACGAAAAATTAATTAAACCTATCAAATATCTTTTTAATAAAGATGTTAAAAAACCTTTAGATACATCCCTCTCAAATAAAAAAATTAAAAAAAAAATTAAAACTCCAATTTTAGATTTAAAAGAGGAAATAATAAAAATGTACAAATAAAAAATGGAAACAGTTTTAGCAGCAATAGTGCCAGCACTTAATGAAGAAAAAACTATTAAAGAAGTGATATTAGATTTAAAAAAATATATAAACTTAATTATTGTTGTAAGTGACGGAAGCATTGATAGTACTGAGGATATAGCAATTTCATCAGGCGCTATTGTAATTAGAAATAATTATAATAAAGGACCTGAATATTCAACTGAATTGGGATTTCAAAAAGCCAAGGAACTAAATGCGACTCATGTAATAACTTTTGATGCTGATAATCAGCATCCATCAGAAAAGATACCAGAAATAATAGAATTAATGAAAAATGAAAAAGCAGACATAGTTGTTGCAAAGAGATCTTCATTTCCAAGATGGTCTGAGTATCTTTTTTCATATTATTCAAACTATAAAATTAATATTAAAGATCCTATTAATGGATTTAAATTGATTAAAATGTCTGTTTATGAAAAAATTGGTTTTTTTGATAATATAAGAGGAATAACCTCACAAATTTTATTTAAAGCTTATAAAAATAATTTTAAAATTATAGAGTTTCCGATAGATATAAAAAAAAGAAATGATACCCCAAGAATTGGAAAATCTTTAAAAGCAAATTTTAAAATAATATGTGGATTGATGAGGGTTATTGTGGATGATATAAATTAATTTATGAAAAGAATTAAAATTGGTAAAAAATTTATTGGAGACAATTGTCCATTTTACACAATTGCAGAGATTGGTTCTAATTTTGATAATTCTTTAAAAAAGGCATATAAATTAGTTGACCTCGCAATAGAAGCAGGGGCTGATGCTGTAAAATTTCAAAGTTTTAAGGCAGAAAATTTGGTTAGTGATGAGGGTTTTAAAAAACTTAAAATTGGTTATCAATCAAAATGGAAAAAATCTGTCACTCAAGTTTATAAAGAGGCAGAATTTCCGAGAAATTGGCACAAAAAAGTATTTAATTATTGTAAAAAAAAGAAAATTGATTTCTTTTCAGCACCATATGATAAGCAAGCAGTTGATGATCTTAACAAATTAGGTGTTCCAGCATTTAAAATTGGTTCAGGAGACATAACTTGGTTAGAGAATATTAAATACATTGCTAGTAAGAAAAAACCAATAATTTTAGCCACTGGAGCAAGCAAAATGTCTGAAATAAGAGCAGCAATTGAGACCATAAGAAAAACAGGAAATAAAAAGATAGTTTTATTACAATGTGTAACAAATTATCCGGCATCATTTAAAAACGTTAACTTAAAAGTTCTTAGCTTATTTAAAAAAGAATTTAATTGTCTAGTTGGATATTCTGACCATACACCTGGTTCTTCGGTAGCTATTGGTTCGGTAGCATTAGGTGGATGCATGATAGAGAAACATTTCACCGATAACAAAAAACTACCAGGACCTGACCACTCTTTTGCTATGGATAAAAATGATTTTAAAAAAATGGTAAATGACATTCGTCATATGGAAAGGATAATGGGAAAAGGAAAAAAAAGAATATACCCAGAAGAAGAAAATCAATATATTTCAATGAAGAGATCAATCAGAGCAAAATATAACTTAAATTCAGGAACTACAATTAGAAGAAAAGATCTTGTTGTTTTAAGGCCATGTGAAAAAAACTCTTTAAGTGCAAATTATTTGGAGGACATTATAGGCAAGACATTATTAAAGGATGTAAAAAAAGGAATTTCTCTAAAAAGAAAAGATATAAAATTTAATTAATTTTTTAAATTTTAAAATACCTCTCTTTAATTGTATTAATTACTTTTTCTGCACCAGATAGACTTTCATCAAACTTAAGATAATCTTTTATATAATTTTCATATTTTTCTAAATTATTTTCAAGCTGTTCTAATAAAAATTTTTTCTCAAAATCAATATTTTTTGTATTTAAATTGGTATAACCAACAATATTTGACCACCCTAAAGAATGTCTTGTCTCATTTAAAGACATATGATCAGATGTAATTCCAATAATTTTTTTTTTTAACATTATTGCATCTATTACGGCACTAGAATCAAATGTAGTTACAATGTAAGCTTTATATACGTAATCTCTTGTTTTAAATTGTATTACTTCAAAATCTGGAAAAAATTTTTTATGTTCTGTCAAATTGTATCTTGGATGGATACATACTTTCACAGGTTTATTGAATAGATTAGATAAAGTTTTCAAAAATTTTTCAAGATTTAAGTAATGATCTTTAATTCTTCTATCATCAAAATATCCTCTTAATTCAGTTTCATGATTATAATTTAAGCTAGCATCTAAATGAACTATGTAGTCTTCTGTAATTTTAATTTCTTTTTGTTGTTTAATGTCACTGGCAAAACTATTCACCAGTATTAATTCTTTCGCAAAAAAAAATTTTTTCTCATAAAGAAATTTTTTAAATTTACTTCCAAATATTTTTTTTAAAATAGCTTTATTACTTATAAATCTAATATCTACTTTTGCAATTAAACCTAAATTTCCTAAAAGTATAACTAATTTAGGAATAATTTTTTTTCTCAATTTATAAATTATTTTTCTTACAAAATTTGTATTCTCTATAAACATTGAAAAATTGTGTTGACCAACAGATGTGACTTGTATTTGCTTGATATCAAATTTTTTTAATAAATAATGTATTTTAATAGAACTGAAATATTTCCCAAAATGATTAATAACAATTAGATCTTTATCATCTAAAAAATTAGAAAATTCTTTTGTATTTTTGGGATTAAATAATTCAAAATTAATAGGTAATTTATTTTTAATATCATTTAAGTTATGATTTATATATCTTGGAAAAAATTCAAGTCCTTCAGAAGAAATAAAATACACTTTTTCAAAATTATTTGAAAGTTTATCTAAAAAATATTTCCATGTTACTTTTATAGAATTTATGTCTTCAAATCTAGTAATGATAGCAAGAAATTTTTTTTTAGCCATGAATATTGTTTAATATAATTATCATAAGACAGAAAGCAAAGTAATTTAAACATTAATTTTCTATTGTTCAATAGTTGAACATTATGTATAAGAATTTGAAATATGTTTAAAAATAAATCAATTCTAATTACAGGTGGCACAGGATCTTTTGGTCAAAGCTTTCTTGATCATTTAATAAAAAATTTCAAAGGTTTTAAAAAAATAATTATATTTAGCAGGGATGAATTAAAACAGTTTGATATGCAACAAAAATTTAATTCAAAAAAATTTCCATTTCTAAGATATTTTTTAGGTGACATTAGGGATAAAGATAGAATAAAACTAGCTTTGGAGGACGTAGATATCGTAATACATGCTGCGGCTTTAAAACAAGTTACCGCGTCAGAATATAATCCTTTTGAAACCATAAAGACTAATATTATTGGATCTCAAAATATAATCGAAGGAAGTTTAGATTCTAATGTTTCTAAAGTTGTAGCGCTTTCCACAGACAAAGCGGTAGCACCAGTTAATTTATATGGTGCCACAAAGCTGTGTGCTGAAAAATTGTTCGTATCAGCAAATAATATGGTTGGAAATAGGAATTTATCATTTAGCGTTGTCAGATATGGAAATGTGATGGGAAGCAGAGGCTCTGTAATTCCTGTTTTTTTGAAACAAAAAAAAGAGGGTATTTTAAATATTACTGATAAGAAAATGACACGTTTTAATATAACTATGGATCAAAGTATAAGCTTAGTACTTGATGCAATTAAACACTCTGTAGGTGGAGAAATTTTTATACCAAAAATACCTTCAATAAAAATTACAGATTTGGCTAAAGCAATATCAAAAAATTCTAAAATAAAATTCATTGGAGCTCGACCAGGAGAAAAAATACACGAGGAATTAATTAGTTCTAATGAAATGAATAATGTTAGAAATTTAAAAAAATACTATGTAATATTACCAGACTCAATCCAATTACACAAAATTAACAAAAAATTAATAAAAAAATACAAAAATGATAAAATTAAAACTATTAACTATTTAAATAATTATAGCTCAGGTAATAATAAAGAATTTCTTTCTACAGATCAGATAAAAAAATTAATTGAATTAAATATTAAATAAATCAGATTTTGAGAAAAAGTGGATAAATTTAAGTTAAATAAACTGTTTGATGACTTATTTCCAATTTGCAGAAGTATAACTGGAAATGGATATTCAAGATCGTTAGATATTTTAAGGAAATATATAAATTTTAAGATAATTAAATATCGATCAGGTAAAAAAGTGTTTGATTGGGTTGTGCCAAAGGAGTGGAATATAACTGATGCATATGTAATAAAAAATAAAAAAAAAATAATAGATTTTAAAAAAAATAATTTGCACATATTAAATTTTTCAAAACCAGTTAATAATGTGGTATCACTAAAAAAATTACAAAAACACCTTTATTCTTTAAAAAAATATCCGAATCTTATTCCTTACGCAACAAGCTATTATCAAAAAAATTGGGGATTCTGTATTAAGGACAGTCAAAGAAAAAAATTAAAAAAAGGAAAATATAAAGTAGTAATTAAATCAAATTTTAAAAAGGGATATTTGAGAAATGGATTAGCAAAACTAAGTGGGAAAACTGATAAAATTTTTTTAATTTCATCATATCTGTGCCACCCAAGTATGGCTAACAATGAATTAAGTGGGCCATTAGTTCTGACAGGTCTTTATAATAAGATTAAAAACTGGAAATCAAGAAATTTGAATTACTATTTTTTGATAAACCCTGAAACGATTGGCTCTATCTGCTTCATAAATAGTCATAAAGAAATTCTAAATAAAAAACTAGAGTCTGGTCTTGTTTTGACTTGCTTGGGGGGACCAAAAAAAAAAATTTCTTTTAAAAAGTCAAGAATTAGTAACTCAAAAATTGATAAATTGTTCGAATATTTTTCAAAAAAAAAAAAAGTTAATATCAGAGATTTTGATCCAACAGATGGCAGTGATGAAAGACAATATTGTTCTGCTGAAAATAATTACCCCATAGGTCAAATTTCAAGGACAGTTTATGGAGAGTACTATCAGTACCATACAAGTGGAGATAATAAAAAATTTATGAATATAAGCAAAATAGAGGCATCAATAAACCAGATAGAGGAGATTTTAAAGATATATGAAATGGTATTTCCATTAAAGAGATTTGAAGGAAATTGTGAATTACAATTAGGTAAGAGAGGATTATATCCGAACATTAATTCAATATATACTCGTAAAAAATCTGATGATAATACCTTAGATAACAAACTTCAGTTAAATATATTAAATTTCATTCTTTCTTATGCAGATGGAAATAATGATATTATAGATTTGGCTAATGTTTCTGGTTACAAAATTGAAGATATTTGTAAAGTTCTTAAAATTTGTTTAAAAAAAAATTTGATAATTGCACCAAAATGAAAATTACATTAATAACTGGCAACAGTCCAAGACACAAATATTTAGTAGATAAATTTCTTGAGGTAGATTGTGAAATAACTTGGGTGATAGAAGATGATGAAAAAAAAATACCTTCTAAAGATACAAGCGATCAAACCTTAAGTAAATTATTTGATCTTCATTTTGAAAAAAGAGAAAATGCAGAGAATGAATTTTTTTCTAAAAATGCTGGTTCAAAATCAAAATCATTAATAAACAAAATTTTAGAAATAAAACCAAAAGATTTATCTAGTAGTAAAATAGATAATTTTTTTAAGGATCAAAATACAGATATTTTAATTACATATGGTTGTCATATACTGCCAAAGAACTTACTTGACAAAGTAAAAATGAATAAATGGAACATTCATGGTGGCTTATCACCCAAATATAAAGGAACAGCAACACATTTTTGGCCGACCTATTTGTTAGAGCCAGAATATACCGGAATGACAATTCATGACATAACTGATGATATAGATGGAGGAGGCATTATTCATCAAACATCTGTAAAATTAAATAAACAAGATGGTATTCATGATAATGCTTGTAGAACTGTTAAAGATTTTTCTGATGAATTTCCAAAATTTTTCAATAAATATCTTAAATCAAATTTAAGCTTGAAAGGAATTCCACAAAATAAAAGTGGAAAAATATGGACTACTTCAATGTGGACTCCACTCACACTAAAAGTAATTTATGAAACATTTAATGATAAAATTAATGATTATTGCATAAAACACAGAAAAATAAAAACTCCAAAATTAATCTCAATTTTAGATAAATGAAAATACTTGAAGGTTTAGGTATATTATTTGAAAAGAAAGAAAATTATAAGTTAAGATTTTTATTATTTGGAAGTTTATTAATTCCAATTTTTGAGTTAATTGGTATTGGATCAATTCCAGCATTTGCAATTGTAATTATAGATATAGATAAATTTTTAAATATATTATCAAACTATATAAATGTTGATTATATTCGCACACTAGAATACTCAACTGTAACAATTTTTGCAGCTGCAATTTTAGCTTTAGTTTTTTTAATTAAAAATTTGTATCTTTTTTTAATTCTTTATTTTCAAGGATTAGTATTGAAAGATTTGAGAAGATCAATCTCATTAAAACTTTTTAAATATTATATAAACTTACCTTATATAGAGCATATTAGTAAAAACCCAGCAATTTTGATAAGAACAATTGAGTCTGACGTTTCACTATCTTTTAACTATATAACTTCTAGTATTACCATAATCAGGGAGTTGGTAGTACTAATTTCGATATTTATACTTTTGTTAATAACTGACCCATACGTCTCAACTTTTTCTTTATTATTCCTAGGTATTCCTTTGGGTCTGTTTTACCTTTCTTACAGAAAAATCTTAAAAAAAAGAGGAATTGAACTTCAAGAACTACTAGGAAAAAAATTTAAAATTATTAACCAAAGTTTGGGCTTAATAAAAGAAACTAAAATTTTAAAAAGAGAGTCATTTTTTTTCGATAAATTTTCAAAAATTAATAATGAAGTAGAAAACATAAACTTTTTTAGTTATTTAATTACATCAACTCCTAGGCTGTTTCTTGAAGTAATAGCTCTTATTTCCGTTGCAGTGGTATGTGTAGTACTTATTTTTTTAGGAAGATCACCAGATACGATCATACCGACAATATCTTTGTTTGCAATTTCAGTAATCAGATTTATACCAGGATTAAATGCTATCACTGCATCATTAACAACGTTGAGATTTAGAAAACCATCGTTTGACTTAATTGTTAGAGAAATAAAAAATTTAAAAAAATATGGAGAAATTAAAAAACCAGAGCAAAATCAAAAACGTGAAAATATTGAATTTAAGAATGAGATAAAGTTGGAAAATATTTCTTTTAATTATAAATCTAACAATAGAAAAGTTTTAAAAAATATTAATGTAAATATTAAAAAAGGCTCAAGTGTTGGAATTATTGGTAGGTCTGGATCAGGAAAAAGTACACTAGTAGATATAATTTTAGGTCTTCTTGATCCAGTAGAGGGAAAGATATCAATAGATAATAATGAAATTACTGAAGTTAAAAATTTGTGGCAAAAAAAAATAGGATATATCCCACAAGATATATACTTGTTAGATGATACAATAAAGAACAATATTATTTTTGGAGTTTCAGAGGATAAAATTAGCGATCAATTGTTGTGGAAATCTATAAAAATTGCTCAACTAGAAAACTTTGTTGAGTTTTCATCTGATAAAATCGAAACCGAAGTAGGAGAAAGAGGTATTAAAATTTCTGGTGGAGAAAAACAAAGAATAGGTATAGCACGAGCAATGTATAATCAGCCAGAAATATTAATCTTTGATGAGGCCACAAGCGCCTTAGATATTGATAATGAGAATAAAATTTTAGATGAAACCTATCAAGGAATGAAAGACAAAACTAAAATAATTATTTCACATAGAAATAATACAGTCAAATTTTGTGATCTCATATATGTAATGGAAGAGGGAGAAATAATCGACAGTGGTCCTTATGAAAAAATTATTAACAAATATGGATATTTAAAAGAGGAAAATAAAAATGAGCAAATCAAGTAAAAATAAATTTATTTTAGGTATACAATGTTTTGCTACAATGGATAGTGGAGCATGCATTATCAAGGCTGAGGAAAATAAAAGTAGTTATGACTATGTTGCAATTTCAGAGGAAAGACTAATAAGAAAGAAACATCCATACACTTTTCCATTACACTCAATTAAATACTGTATGGATTATTTTAACATAAGATCAGTTGATGAAATTGATCTAGTTGTATCTGATATTATTAGAGAGCCAGTATGGCATCGGTCAGGCCCATCCTATAATGTAAAAGAATTCGATTATTTAAAAAAAATTCTGAGAATTTCGGAAAGTAAAATTGTACAAATTAATCATCACTTGGCACATGCAGCCAGTGTTTATTATACTTCAGGTTTTAAAAATTCAGCAATTCTTATTGTTGATGGGAATGGAACTGACCTCGAAACAAATAGCTTTTATGAGGGAAAGAATAATAAGATAAATTTAATTGATAAATATAAAGGTAGAGGTATAGGAATTTTATATAACGTAATAACAAAAGATTGTTTAAATCTTGGAACTGGTGGTGAAGGAAAAACAATGGGTCTTGCACCATTTGGTGGAAGATCTAAATCCATACTTGATTTCTCCAAGGTAAAATATAATGGTATTGTTACTGATTACTCTTGCATATTAAGGCGAGCACCATTTTCTGATATAGTGAGTCTTTCAGGAGGAAAAAAAATAAAAAAACTAAATATTAAACTTCCTAAAAGACCAAAAACAGCAAATATTTTGAAAAACAAATGGAGTCAAATAGCATTTGATTTACAGGAAGAGACTGAAAAATGTTTAATTCATTTAGGCAAAGAAATAGCAAAAAAAGTTAATTCAAAAAATATATGTTTAGCTGGTGGTGTCGCACTTAATTCAGTAGCGAACCAAAAACTTTTTGATAATACAAAATTTAAGAAAATATTTGTTTATCCAGCCTGTTCTGATGCTGGTATACCATTTGGATTGTGTATTTGGGCATTATACAACCATCCAAAATTTAAAATAAAAAAAACTAGAAAAATCTTTAAATTAAAAAATGCATATACCGGTATTAGATATAGTGACAAAAAAATTGAAACAGTCTTAAGAAAATATAAAATCGAAAGTGAAAAAATTAATTTAGAAAAAATAGCTAAACATATATCTAATGGGAATATAATTGGATGGTTTCAAAATGGTAGCGAGTATGGACCAAGAGCGTTAGGGAATAGATCAATTTTAGCTGATAGTAGAAATCCAAAAATGCAAGATATTGTTAATAATAAAGTTAAACATAGGGAGAGTTTTAGACCATTTGCTCCAGCTGTATTAGAGCAGGATTATAAAAAATATTTTAAATTAAAAAATCCAAGCCCTTATATGTTATTAGTTGCTAAAGTTTTAAATCCAAAGCTTATTCCATCAGTAACTCATGTGGATGGTACAGCAAGAGTTCAAACGGTAAATAAATATCAAAATAAGATTTTCTATAATTTGATAAAAAAATTTAAACAAATTACTGGTGTTGGCTGTATTTTAAATACATCATTTAACGACGCAGGAGAACCAATAGTAGAAACGCCAGAGGATGCAATAATAGGAATGCTTAATAGCAACATAGATTATTTAGTGTTAGGGAATCGTATTATAAATTCAAAAATTATAAATAAATTAATAAAACACAAGATTGTTAGAGATAGATCCAAAAAAATAATATTAGACGAAAAAAAGGCACTAAGTTTATTAACTAAAAAATATAAGCAAAAAAATAAAAAAAAATACTTCAGAGAACAAGAAAAAATTGCTTATTGGAATACAATTGATAAGCCTTATGCAGATTTAACAAAGCAAATTACTAAATGGGAAAAAGAAAATAAAAAAGTAATTCTCTTTGGTACTTACGATCAAACTTCGTTTCTAATTAAAAAAATTAAAAAATTTAAATACTTAAATATAGTTGGATTTTTACCCTATAAGAATTTCAATGATGACATTAATAATAAAAAAAAAACAAAGTTACCTTTTAAAATTTTAAAAAAAATTAATAAAAATTCTTTTAAAGACACTGAGACTTTAATTTCAAGCTATGAATTCAGCTATGATATTGAGAGAGAATTGAATATAAATTATCCTTTTATAAAATATTTCAAATTTTATAATGGGTATTCTAGAGAAATTTCAAATTATTATCAGAAAGATAAACTATGAAAATTATAATGTACCATTATGTGAGAGATTTTAAAAATTTGAGAAATAAAGGAATCAATGGTTTAGATATCAAAAAATTCATATCTCAAATAAAGTACTTAAAATCAAAATATGATATTTTAAATCCGTTTGAAATACATCAGATCATAAAAGGTAAAAAATATTTCAAAAAAAATGATTGCTGGTTAACTTTTGATGATGGTTATTGTGACCATTATAATTATGTCTATCCAATTTTAAATGATTTTAAAATAAATGCTTCTTTCTTTCCTCCTGTGATTACAACAAAACAAAATGATTTATTAGATGTCAATAAAATACATTTTATTTTGGCTAAGTGTAAAAATAAAGTTGAGACCCTAAAACTTATTGAGAAGAGATATAACTATTATAAAGGTGACAATTCTTTAAATTTCCAAACAATTTTAAAGAAAATAAAATATAAGAATAGGTATGATGATAATACAACAATGTATATAAAACAACTTTTACAGTCTTTACTACCATTAAATATTAGAAAAAAAATCTGTGACCAACTATTCAAAAAATACGTATCAAATGACACTAAGTCTTTTGCTAAAAAATTATATATGAGTCTGTCACAAATTAAAGAATTATTAAAAGCTGGCAATGAGATAGGGCTTCATGGTTATAATCATTATTGGCTTGGGAGATTAAAAAAAAATGAACAGATTAGAGAAATAACAAATTCCGTCAAATTCTGGAGAAAAAATAAAGTAATAACGGATAAATTTACCATGTGTTATCCATATGGAAGCTATAATCAAGAAACTCTTAAAATTTTAAAAAAAAATAATTGTCTTATTGGTTTATCAACTAAAGTAGCGTCAGTACCATTAAAAAACTATAAAGCTTACGAATTACCGAGATTCGATACTAATGATTTTCCACAATAAATGAAAAAAAATTTTTTAAAATCAAAAGGAATTCTGTTTTGGATAACAGGTCTGTCAGGATCGGGAAAATCAACATTAGCAAAACTAATTAAACCAAAAATTATTAAGAAATATG
>MDTG01231188.1_pt1 | contig 12174 bp, 7 predicted proteins | sample 811421 | NCBI WGS metagenome assembly MDTG01 (sample SAMN05326645, study PRJNA326480) | marine metagenome | isolation source: seawater | place: Pacific Ocean: South East | collected 2011
ACCCGCAGGAGCTACTCCTCCTTGTAATGGAACCCAATATCTACCTCCATTCGGATCATCTAAAATTGAAATTATTTGATATCTATCACCAAGAGGAATATCACTACTTCCCCCATTAGGAGGATTACCAACGTTAGGTTCAGCTTGTTCTAGACCAAGAAACTCATATCTATCATTTGTTAATTGGTCTTGAGGAGTTCTTCTAACTCTTCCACTTAGATACTTAGGCATTACTGTTCTCTAAAACACTACCCACAAATTCCATTTGAAGAGGAGCAACTTGACCACCAGCATCTGTTGTTCCTACTCTCACACTTATTTTATTATTAGTAGATTCAATTATTGATGTAGAAATACCTGAAACAGGATCAGATGGTCTTGGATAACTGTGTTCAGTTCCATTATTATCCAAAGTGCAAGTGAATATTAATGAATTATTAGCAATTTGGATTTTATCAGTAGAACGTTTCATTCCACTTGCAGTAAAACTAAGAGGTACTGCTTGATGTGTATAATTTCCACCTCCTATCACCACTCCCTTAGTAATACCAGCTGTTGCTGATACAAAACTATGAGCATTAGTATTTGTAGAAGGAACATTATCCAAAACTTGCACATCAAATGTGTTTGTTGTGACATTAGAAACTTGTATCCATTTACCACTTATTGGATCACTATATCTTGGATATGTTTTATGTGATGCAATTCCAATATAATCTCCATAAGTACAACTAAATGTTAATGAATTATCCGCAATTTTAATACCATCACCATTTTCTAATCCATGATTAGTTATAGTAACAGTCATCACACCTGTAGTAGGATCATAATCTATATCCTCAGGTTGCATAGAAGTTGCAGGTACAAATGTATGAATACCAGTATATGATGCAGTACCAACATCTAAACTAATTGTAGTATCTGTGGTTGCAGCAATTGCAACAGAATTGTTATAAGCAGGATCATTTTCTGTCGCATCACCATATCCATTGGGTCGAGGATATGTATGAACACCTACATGATTATCTTGTGCACATGTAAATTGAAGAGATTTTGGTACCAATCTCACACTTGTTATTCCAGCTCTAAATGTATGTTCATCACCAACAGTTAAAGTTGCGATCCCCGCAACTGGATCATATTCAGCATCTGAAACCGTAAAATAATTTAATGGTGTTGTTCCTACTTGTACTTCAAAATTATTATTATCTCTTTTAGTGACTTCCTTCCATTTACCACTCATAGGGTCAATATAAGCTCTAGGATAGGTTTTAATATTCTGATTACTATCCATAGAACATTGAAATGCTAATGAATCATCATCAAATTTAACTAAATCACCAGTTTCAAAAACATGTCCTGCTAATGTAACTGTCAATATACCCACTCTTCCATCATATTCAGCATCATCAGGAGTATAAGAACCTGAAGATGTTATCATATTATGATCAACAATAGTAAATGTTGTAATACCAGTTCGTGGATTATATGTTGCATTAGAAGGAGTATAAGTTCCACCACCATCTAATGTTATACTATTAGATTTTGCTCTAACAAAAGAATGAATTGCTGGATTATAAACATGCTTATACCCTAAAGATCTTCCAACAACAGATGAAAAAGTACATGAGGTTCCTACAGTATCTACAATAGTATCTACAGTATATGACTTTTGAGGATCTGGGAATATATTAGTAGTAATACCTGCATTACTTGAACAAGTAAATGCAATACCAGCCATAGTTATTTGAGATCCAACCTCAAATCCATGAGGGGTTTCTCCTGTTGTTACTGTTGCAATTCCAGATGGTTCATCATATATAACATCCGTAATCGTTCCAATGCCAGTTTGAATTCCAGTAATATATAAACGATCTATAACTAATGGTGTTTTCTCTAAGACCAACCTACCATCAATTAAAATTACAGCATCATTTGGTGGTATTTCTACATCTTTTATAACTCTTATATCTCTACTAAGACCTGTACTTCTCTGTACCCTTCTTTGTATAAAGGTAATTTTTGGATAAGTTCCACCAACAGCTACATTTGATACTTGAGCATACAATACTAATGATGAAGCTCCTGTGGGAACTTCATATAATTTTTGTTCTCCTGGTGCTACAGGAACAGCAATGTTTATAAATTTATTTACTGGTGCAATTGCCATATTATCTCAATGCTAATATTAATGGTGTTAATTGTGCTTGAATAGCTCTATTAAAGTCTCTTCCAGATATCGTAGATGTTGTTTGGTCTATAGTTAGACCTTCACCAATTTTAAAATTTCCTTTTTGATCAGTACTGGTGAATGGAACTTGTCCACCATTAATAGCAACGATTTCATTTTCAGGAATAGGTTCACCACCCTGGAAGGGGTTTGCTCTATTTATGTCTGTACCTGCACCAACATATTCAAAAGAATGAGAACTGGTGATAATACGACTTAATCTTACAAATTCACAAGTAGTTCCAGAACCTATAGAATAAGGAACAAACTGGTCAAATGTTATAGTTGTCAACCCAACATTTGTTGGTTCAGTTGAACTTTCAACAGTAAACAATATTGGATCAGTATCTACTATAGCAGTAGCATCTCCACTGGAAAAACTAACATTAATATCTTGATTTGGAAGGAAATTCCTACCACTCGATACAACATCAATAGATGCAATTGTTCCTGCTGCACTTACATTTGCAGAAAATTCAGGAAGAATTGCTTCTGGTCCTAAAGGTGTATTTACAGTAACAACTGGTGGAGCTGCCTGAGTATAACCACTTCCACCATCAGTTATTTGAATTCCTCTAATTAATTGAAGAGGTCCTGTTACTATTCCAGTAGCAATAGTATCATTATAATTATTTAAATCAATATGAAAATAAGCACCTTGTCCATCAAAAGGTTTTCTATAATTACCATTAGTATCAGTAACACTATTTACGGAAACAATATCATTTTCTGCAGAAATATCATCTCTGGTTGAACCAGTAAATTCAACATCACCATAACCATCAGCAACTAATCCATAGATACCAAATGATGAGTTTGAGTTTGTCAAGTCACATTGACCACCAGTGTCACAATAAATTGCTTTTTCACATCCAATTGTAAATATAGAAACTAACTGAGCATATGCATTATTACTAATAGAAACACCTATACCATTCTCATTATACTGTGTAAATGAATCGCATACCATACTCTTAATATCTTGACCTAAATCATTAGTTCCAAAGAATGCTGCATTTACATAATCACCATCAATTCTCATACCAACACTACCAGTCATAAAGTTGGTACAATTCCTAATATAAGGACTTCTATATCTACCTCTTGGCCCTTGGTTTGCTGGACCATATACAGTATATCCTGTTACTGCCTGATATCCTTTACCCGAAGCAACAGCTTGTGATGTGGGAGGAAAAGCAACTGCTCCCATATTAGAATGATTGGTGCTATTTACTTGTCCCGCAAAATTTAAATTTTGTATTAAGCAACCTGCCCTGACATGAAATACATCTTTATCAACATTATTGGGAACAACTGTTACCAATCTCAAATCTTCACCAGAAATAGTAACTTCAGTTCTTAAACCGACAGGATTATTTTCATAATATACACCAGAACGAACGATTATAGTATCACCTGCTTCTGCAATTGCTGCTGCTCCACCTATTGTTTTCTTAGAATCCCCTTCTAACAATCCACTATTTGAATCATCACCATTCATTGAAACCCATATAGCATTTTTTGTTTGAACACCAGAAGGTCTCCATGATACACCAGTTCCTACAGATGCCAAACGATAATCAGTTTGACCAATTCCAGGATCTGCAATACTATCATTAATATCTTTTAATGGGCCATCAAGTTCTACGGTATCTCCAAATGTAGAAACACCAGCAACAATTAAATCCGTGGTTCCTGTAGTACCAGTTACAGTTACACCTGTCCCAAGAGTTTCTAATCTTTTCGAATCATCAAAGAAAATGGATGTTCCAGCACCAACTGTAGCCTGAAGATAATTCTCTCCTGCACTGGATTGTAGAGATAAATTTGTAGCTTGTATTAAAAGATCTCCTGTACCATTTTCGGTAATAAAAGTATTTTTATTTGTTGAATTATAATATATTTCTAATTCTCCAGTAGAACCAAATTTCGCTTTTTTATCGTTTAAAAGAGTAAAATCTCCACCAATATTCAAATTACCTTCAATACCAGCACCACCACTTTCAACAATAAGAGCACCCTGATCTTTATTAGCAGAAGTAGTATTAGCAGATACAACTAAATTATTGGTTATATAAGCACTATCTCCGACATATAACTTTTCATTAATACCTACTCCACCAGCAACCTGTAAAGCTCCACTTGTAGCATTAGTTGCTCCTTGTGCACTTTCAATTGTAGTAATTCCCTTAACAAATAATTTCTCCCCAATACCTGTTCCACCATCTACCGTTAATGCACCACCATCACTCGAATCAGTTGCACCTGTGTTATTATTGAAATTAACAACACCTTCAACACCTAAGGTACCTTGAATATTAGTATTACCATTATCGGTATCAACCGTAAACTTACTAGTACCAGAATTGTTCTGTACTTTAAAAAATTTATTGTCTGCTTGTATGATTAAACTATCTCTAAATGTAGAAAGACCTATAACATTAAGAGAACTATCAAATTTGACGGGACCTGTAGCACGAACAGTTCCATTAATATCTAAATTTGCAGTTGGAATGGTGCTACCAATACCAACATTAGTCATACGATATATGGTAGTACCTGCACCTGTTCCAGAATTATAGTCATAAGTATATCCCCACAAATCTTGAGTATATACTGTGGCTAAACCAGTAACAGTGTTTACATCACGTGCTTTTGGAATTAAAGTATCAGTTCCTACCCCCAAACTATTAGTTTGTATAAAGTTTAAGATAGTAAATGATTGACCAACACCAACAGTTCCACCATCAGCAGGTATTGGAACATATTGGTTTTCATCCATCAAGAAGATACCTTCTGTGAAATTAGGTTCAAAAGAAACCCAAGTTATTCCAGTTGATTCAGCAGATAAAAATTGACCAGATTGACCTTTTAGATTTCTAGAATCATAGATATTATCTCTAATAGAAACACTACCAAAAATATCAAGTTTTATATTTCCATCATTTGCTATGTTTACTGTTGGATTGGTTGATCCTATACCAACAGTACCCAATCCACTTATAACTAAAGCAGAATTATTATTAAAATCAGAAATATCAAATCTATCTACAGGAAGAGTAGTTCCTATACCAACTCTACCATCAGTCGTATTTGCCGTAAATACAGTACCACTTGTACCAACATTAAACTTTTTCTTAACAGTTAGGAAATTAATATCTAAATTACCTAAAATATCAAGATCATTAGCAAAAGTTCCAATACCAGTAAAATATGAAGTATCTCCTACAAATAAATCATCATTTATATTAATACTATCAAATTCAATATCATTAAACTTCTTAAAATCATAATCTAATATTCCTGTAATATAAACATTTTCAAATACTGAATTGCCTTGTTGAGAAAAATCTGCATTAATTTGTGACATATTTAACCCCCAAGTACCTTATCTTTATCTAAATTAACAAAATTACCACCAATAGATGAAATTACACTACCCCAACTCAGTTTTAAATGTATTGGTAAATTTCCATCTTTACCATTAACTTGCACCTTAGTGGCATTTAATACAATCTCTCTTGTACCATGAGTAGATGAATCACCTATTAGAATTCTATTAGCTTTTAATGCTATTACATCTGCTTCTAAGGTAAGTTGATTAGAAGCTTGAATTCCAATATTACTATTTGTAGAATTAACTTGAATATCTCCACCATGAGATATAATGTTTATTGATGTTCCAGATGAACTACTTTTACTACCTGCTTGAAATATTACATCACCTTCAGATTCCATTCTGGTATTATTAGATTCATGATGAGCTAATACAAATCTACGCCCCTCATCATTAGTTGCTTTCATAGCAAAAGCTTCTGGCCCATAATCACTGCTTTCAGGATTACCAGTCTCTAAGTATAATTTTGGTCCAAATACATCTTGTATTCTTGCGTCTTGAGGGCCTGACATAATTATTTACCTATACAATCAATAATTTCAATAACTTCACCTTGAGGCCTGGTTTTACTCATTATGGGTTTTAAAATTGCTCCTACTCCAGTTTCACTATTGATATTTAGTTCAGGTAAACCATTATATGGAATCCTACTTACCATAGTTCCACTAACAATTCTTCCATCACTTATTTCCAATTCTGCATTATCTAAAGTATCTCCCACCTCATAACCATCTCCACCATTTTCAATAATAATTTTATCAATAAAGAGTGGAACTTCAGCATCTTCCGCAGGATAATTTTCTCCCCCATTAATAATTGTAATACTTGTAATTTGACCATAGGTTGGAGACTTTGGATTTTGATCAACATGTGCTCTTCCATATGCACCATACCCTTCATTACATTCATCATCAAATGTTACAAAAGGATCACTCTCATACCCAGATCCTTTATTTGTAATATCAACACCAACAATACTTGCCGTATTTTTTACTCCACCAAATATATCATCCATATTCATTCTTTGTACATAATTACCAAGAATAACTTTACCCTTTCCTCCAGATCCACCTCCACCAAAAATATCCACTTCTGGTCCTCCACATTTAGTAGGATTACCAGTATTACAAGGATCTATACCATCAGAAGAACCTCCAAACATTGCCCATGATCCATATTCTTTTTCAAAAGGTGTACTATTCTCAGTTACGGAAGCTAAAGCTAATGCTGTTGACTTAAACATCTTACCAAAATTACTGCTATCACTCTTTGATGTTCCCCCCTTTCTTACACCCTTACCAATAACATATTTTGAAGATGTAGGACATGAAGTTTTCTCCAAACAATCACCAACAGCAGGAGCAACTTTTTTAACTACATTTATTCCAGCACTTAAAAAATCTTTAGGATTAAAAGATACTGGCACTCCATTAGAAAGTAAATCTGCCAAAATTGGAGTTAAAAGTGGAGTAGTGGCAGAATCAATAGCATTTACAATTTTATTATTAATTGCACCCATTAATTGCTCAGTCGCACACGGAGAAGCATTTGTTGTATTCTTTATAGATGCAGATATAAGATCAGATATAATACCTTCCATAGAATTACTTAAATTTGGTGTTAAGCAATTAACAGTTTCTAATAATTTATTAACTGATCCTGAAAGACTATTCTGAATAGCAGTAATATCTTTAATTGCTGCTGGCATTGGATAAGAAGGATTTACCATTGCAAACCTCATTGCCTTAATACCAGCAAACCCATCACCAATTACAGATTCTAATTTATCATTCATTGATCCAGTCATTTTATTAACAAATGGATTCATAGTACGACTCATTACTGAAGATATACTTTTAATTTCACTTGACATATTCAAATCTGAACTTCCAGGTCCACTAACTTTATCAAAAAAATTAGTCAAATTAGCTTGCATTTTATCAAATGTAGTATCTCTACATGTATTTGGAGGTATAATAACTTTTCCTGTAGTATCACTATCTGATATATTACATGCTTTAGCAATTCTAATAAACTGCTTTCTCTTTTTTTGTGCTTCTGCAGAAAGTTCTTTAAGAGGAATAGGACTTATATCATCAAAGTTTTTGGGATATAAATCTTTAAACTTACCAATAACACCTTGTAATTTTTCATCACGAGGATTTACTTCTATTAAATTTTTAACATACGAAATAGTATTTTCATCTAATACTGATGGTGCTGGTGTTGTCATATAAATATATCCTCGTATTAATATTTATTAGGAATTTCCAAGAAAATCACTAAGTTGATCAGTTGCATCACTAATTTGACCACTAACTGCGTCAACAGTCTGATTAAGTTGTCCTGTTGCTTCATCAATAGCTTGACTAAATTGACCACTTGCTTCATTAATTAAAGAATCCAATTTTTGTGGTTTAGGAATAGCACCTACAGTAGCTTCAAGAGGTATGCCAGATTTTTTTAATTGTTCTAAAGGAGATTTTCTATTACTTTTAGATGGAGATATAGCCTTAGGACTACAAATACCATCAGCTTCACTAGTTTCTTGCCTTCCGAGTAAATTATTTTCTTTTGTTGAACCTACAAATCCAGTTTTTGATTCAAATCTTCCCTTTCCATATTTAATACCCGCAGTTCTACCTAAAGAATTTGTAATTACAGGATTTTGTTTTCTATTACCATCCAAAAATTTACCCATTACAACATCACCTTGAGAAAGTGCTGGTTTCTTTTGCCGATTTCCAGCACCAGTACCATCACTTACACCAAGAGCAGTAGTTGCAAATACAATATCTTCATCCTTTATTGAATTGTCAGAAGGATGGTTGCCCATAATAGCAACTCTATATCTATAACCAAATCCAGCATCCCCGTCAATTTGATCATCTTGAGATTCATATGGTAAAATCATACCAATCCATTCATTGGTATTTAATCCATAAAAGTCTAAATCGGAAGTAGTCATCAGGTGTTCTTGGAAAAATGTAACCCGTAGGAATCACGTATCAAATTTATAGATGTAACAGATTTCTCTGCTTCAAAATAATGACAAAGAGATTGAATAATATAATTACCACTGGATTTTTGATCAGGGCCTTGTTCCTTTTTCTCAGTTATATCTTCAATTTCAAGACGTAAAGTATCTCCAGCTTCTAAATCAGTATTGCATGGAATTGTAATAGAATGTTTTTGAGAAAATAGTATATTATATCTAGTAGTTCCAGCAGCATAATATAATTCGGGACTATTATTTGGATCTATATTTTCTTTTTCTGCACCAATATTTAACACAGCAGTTTGAACTCTATGAAATTTATTCCCTGCTTTAAATTCTTCATCTAATATACTAGGTATCTCTGGTTTTTTACCCAAAGTATTAAATTTAGGATCCTTATATAACTTTCCATTATCAACAGTAATATCAATTTCTGTAAATCCATATGTTGCAGGATTAAAGAAAATTGTTTTATTAGCATATACTCCAGATCTAATCTGAGATACAAGATTTTGATCTTTTTTAACTTGCAAAGATGCTATTTTATAATCATTCTTTTCACTCTTAGATTGTTGCATTGATGTAACTTTACCATCATAAAAATATGATTCCTTATATGGTTCTCCATTAACTAAACTATCAACAGAAACATACCTAAATCCAGATTTAGTTTCATATGCAAAATATCCAGGATTAGCTGTATTTTGAGGTATGGTTTGCTTTGCAAGCATAGAAATCAAATCAAATGGTCTTTTAGTCATTCCAGCAAATGAATATGAATTACTACTATCATCAATCTTAATTCTATCATCATCCAATTTCAATTCATTTTTAAGAATTTTTTGAACTGATTGTGAAATACTACCATCATAATGCTGTGTAACTCTTTTAATATTATTAGTCCATCCAATTTTTGAAATAAATCTCAATTGAATAATTTCCATTGTTGAACTCTTTGATATCACTTGAACTTCATTTACATAAAATCTTTTATGAGCATTCTTATCTGATGAAAAATCCAATCCTTCTCCTATAGGATCCTTAATTTTCATAAAAATTTCACATCCAGCTTCTAATGGTAAAGAAGCATGTAAAGATCCCATTCTATCACTATCTGAAGATTTAGAAGCACCAGAAGTACTAGTAATAGTAATAATACCTGTTATATAAGGTGATAATATATTCTCATAATAATAGATATTATTAATCCTAAATTGACCCTTTGCAAAATCTACTTCATTCTTACCATCAGCAGATTTTATTTTAAATACTTTATAATGTGATTCTTGTACAGACATTATGGCACCCTCATATCAGAATTATTTAATGATGATGGAATTGGATCCACATGAGAAAGTGATCCACCAGAATTATTACTTTGTCCATTACTTACCATTTTTTCTACTTCTATAGGAATAACAACTGTCTTAACATTTGCATCTCCCATATTACCTTTTAGATCCCGACTATATTTTTCCACTTTACTTATTATACCTTTCGTCGAAGATGCTATATCCGAAGAAATGGCACCTTGATCACCACCACCCACAATATTCTGAGATTTTTTACCATCACTACCCAAGAGTTTAGAAGGATCTATTGTTAAAAGAGATTCAACAGGACTTTCTTCCTCTTCTTCCTGCTGTTCCTTCTCTGCATTTTTTATTTCTGCTTTTTCTTCATTACTCTCACTTGTCTTAAGTTGTTGATCTGCATTATCTGGAGTAGATTTACTAATTTTAGCCTTCTCACTTTCAGTCGATTTCTGAGAATTATCACTTTCCAATCCAGGAACATTTGAAGCAAGAGTATTTACTTCCTTTTCAACAAGTGCAGAACCTTCAGATAAGGCTTCAATATTTTTTTCAGATTCTTTTTTATTAAAAAATCCCATTATCCAACCACCAAATTTAAATAAAGCCTTTGCAATGGTACTTGTTACTTTCCATACAACCTTTATTAAAGGTGAAACAATATCAAATGCAGTTTTTAATCCCTTAATAATACTAGGTAATTTATCAACCAAAAACCCCATCATAAGATAACCAAAGAAATTCAATATCCTATCCTTCATACTCATTACCACTCCAGTTACATTACCTAATACACTTTTAATAGGACCACCCTTAGACTGCTTCTTTTCTATGTTTTTCTCAGCAGTCATTCTTTCAGCCTGCAATGCTTGTCTACGAACCAAAGATGATTTTTTAGAATTTAATTTAGACAAATTTTTATTATTCTCGGTTAATACACTTCTAATATTAACTGCAGTAATTTTTAATTTTGTTACTTGTTCCTTTTTAATTGTTGTTGGCATCAGTCAAATATCCCCAATTCTTCTTTTACATACATTGGATAAAAATTAGAAGGATCTTCTGCACCTATAATAGGCATTGAATCTCCATCACCCCTAATACCAGCCTTCTGTTTTGCATTAGCCATATCACCCAACTTAACAGTATCCATAACTGTTACACCACTTTTTGACGGTGCTTGAAGATTTTGTGCTGTGGATTTTACATTTCCAGAGAAATCCATTTGAGTAGCAGTATTTACTACACTCTTATAATCCTGCTCAACAGAACTAATGTCTGCAGTTTCTGTTTCACCAGATTTACTCTTCTTATGATCCCTTACCATAGTACCAGCATCAAGGGCAAGTGAAATTGCAGTTCCAACACCAGGAATCATAGATGCTGCTCCAGAACCCAATTCTAATGCAGCACCCATCCAATCAGGAGGACTTGATAAAAGTCTTCCTGCAGCAAATGCGGCACCAATACCCAATCCAACAATTGGAATCTTCTTAAGGAAACTCTTTCCTCCAAATTTACCCAATCCTTTCATTAATCCTTTTCCACCAGTCTTTGATATAGCCTTCGTTGCCTTAACAGTATTTTTTGCTCCTTTTACACCAGATTTGCCAGCATTAACTGCACCCTTTCCCATACCCTTAAGACCCTTACCAATACCTTTTATCCTCTTCATTCCTTTTTTACCAAATAAAGCAGTTGCAGCACGTGATGCAATTTTTCCTGCCTTACCATACTTAAATATAGATCTTGCTATTCTAAGAGCATTCTTTATAATATTAATAGCACCACCAACAAATTTACAAACACCAACAATAACTTTAACAAATTTCTTAACAATAATACCACCTACAAGAATACCAAGACCTGCTGCAATTTTTGCTCCATGATCTCCAAGAAACTTAAAAAATCCTATAACAAATTCCTCATTCTTTGATAACCATTTTAATGCTTTATCTGCTATAAACCCTGCTGCCAAATTACCAAAAAATCCTATCATTTTATCTAATATATTTTTTGCAGGAGCAGTAACAGCACTAAATGCAGTACCAACTTTAGAACTTATCTTATTAACAGTCTCAATACCAGATTCTAAATTACCACGTTTCTTAGAATCAGCAGAAGATTTTAAAGCAGATATCTCAGTTTCCTTTTCAGTAATTCTATTTGCAAAATCTTTAGCTAATGCATTACCAATGTCTTCAAGTGTATCAGATACTTCATCTAACGGATTTTC
>MDTG01359689.1_pt1 | contig 12174 bp, 14 predicted proteins | sample 811421 | NCBI WGS metagenome assembly MDTG01 (sample SAMN05326645, study PRJNA326480) | marine metagenome | isolation source: seawater | place: Pacific Ocean: South East | collected 2011
GTAGAGGGTCTTATGGTTGCTGTGATAAAATTGTCAGATTTATATTTATTTAAAATTTTTTCACATTCACCTTTAAATTTTGAATAATCTGTAAGTGGTTCCAAAGTCATATCCTCCGTTACATTCTTTTCAGTTTTAATTCCATATACTGAGGAGGATGATGCGTATAAAAACTTTTTAACTCCACTCTTTAAACTTATTTTTACTAATGGCTCAAAAGCGTCTAAATTTATTGATTTTCCAAGTTTAGGATTTAATTCAAAACTTGGATCATTAGATATACATGCTAAATGAATTACCACATCATGATTTGGAATAAATTTTTTTAATAATTCTTGATTTCTTATATCCCCTTTTATTTTTGTTAGATTTTTATGATCTACCAATACATCTTCCCCGTATATCATTAGATCAAATACTGTAATTTCATATTCTAATTTTAGTAATTCAGGAACTAGCTTCGAACCGACATAACCTGCACCACCAGTGATAAATATTTTTTTCATAATTTACTTTAATAGATTATTTTAAGATGTGATCAACAGCTTTTATTAACCTTGTACTATCTATTAAATTTTTATTTCCAATACTGCCTACAGACTGAGAGGCAGCTAGTGATCCTATCAAAAGGCTTAATTTTTTGTCGCATTTTAACTTTAAAAATATTGATAAAACAGAAAGCATGGTGTCACCTGAGCCAATTTTATCCACTACTTTTGAGGCAAACGCTTCTACATCGAAATATTTTCTTGTAATTTTATTATACAAAATCGCACCCTCGCTACCTTGAGTGACAACTAAATCATTAATATTTATTCTTCTACTAAGTTTGTTCATAAGTATTCTTATTTCACTATTTTTATCTCTTAATTCATGTCTAAGTTCAGTTTCGTTAATAATAACACACTCAAGATTTTTATATTTTTCCATAGTGTGAAATCCCCTGTTAGCTGCATTTATTTGAGCATTTAGTGCTAAAAAATTGGATTTTTTTGAAATTAGTAAGGCGTTCTCTTTTGATATAAATCCATGTCCATAGTCAGAAACAATAACTAAATCAAATTTACTTAAATTTTTGTTTAAAAATGTTTTTAATTTTAATTCATTTTTTTTATTTAGAGGTGAGTCATTTATTATATACGTTCCAAAAACTTTATTATTTGTAATAATATCAAGATATTTTTTTTTAATAATTGTTGGGGAGTTTTCTTTAAAAATTAAGTTTAATTTAATATTTTTATCAATTTTCTTTTTTATAAAATTTAAATATTTTTTATCACTTCCAATCATGCTCATTAGTGTTACATCGCTAGCAAATTTTTTAACATTACCAGCAATTGCAGCAGCACCGCCTAAATAAAGTTCTTCAAGTTGCTCATGCATTTGTAAAACTGGATCTTTTCCAGATTTACCTAATGTTTCACAAAAGTAGTAGTGATCTATTATTATTTCACCTAAAACTAGAACTTTTAACTTTTTTGAGGAATTAATTAAATTATTTAAATTTATTTTTTTATTTTTAATTTGTTTAATATTTTTTTTTAGATTTATGGAAAATTGTGAATAGTGTTGATTTATTATTTGACTTGAACTACTTGTTAAATCATTTGTATATTTGATCTTACCACCATAACTTGAAAGAGCATTTATCTCATTTTTAATTTCACCAGTAATATCATTTTTATTTTTTTTATAATCAGGACCTTTAGAATAAAAATGTGGTTTTAAAGTTCTTATTAAATTTACAGATGTGGGTTTGTCATTAATAATAACATGATCAATACATTCTATATTTTGTAGAAATTCAGATCTTAATTTTTCGTTAAATATTGGTCTTCCAGGCCCTTTTCCAACATATCTATCAGGAGTGATAGATACGACTAATATATCACCGAATTTTTTTGAAGATAAAAAATGCTTTAAATGACCAATATGTATTAAGTCAAAAACCCCATGACATAAAGTTATTTTTTTATTTTTTAACCTGATTTTCTTTTGAAAAGATTTAATATCTTTTAAACCTAAATTTTTGCTCATTTTAAATATTTAAACCATTTTTTTGTTTTTTTAGAAATTTTTGAAGGAGTCCATACAGGAGCTTTTTTCCAATCATTAATATTTTGTTTTAATATATTAATTCCTTGATCTATGGTTATGGTTGGTTTCCATTTTAATTTTTTCTTTATTTTTTTTATATTGGCCTGTGATTTATCTGGTTCACCTGGTCTTTTGGGTATATTAACTTTATTTCCACCTAGTTTTTTGGCAATATAATTTACAGATGTAGGTACTCCTGTTCCTACATTAAATACATCACTAAAGATTTTTGACTTTGCAGAAAGGTAAAAAGCTTTTGCAACATCTTTCACAAAAACAAAATCTCTAGACTGTGTACCGTCGCCAACAATAGTTAAAGGTTTATTTTTAATTTTTTGTGCCAAAAAAACACCAAACATTGCTCCATATGCACCTGTGGTTCTTGATCTTAAACCATATACATTAAACAATCTTAAAGAAATAGCAGATACATTATAAACTTTAGACCAATGAAATAACAGTTTTTCTCCAATATTTTTTGTCAATGCATAAGGATATTCTGTCATAATTTTTGAATGTTCGTCAGTAGGAAATTTTTTAACTACACCATAACATGATGCTGAGGCTGCATAAATTACCTTCTTTATATTATATTTTGCTGCCGCTCTAAGAATATTTAATGTGCCATTTACATTTGTGTTAAAATATTTATCAGGATTTTCAATACTAGGTACTATATCAGCAAGAGCTGCTAAATGAAATACATAATCATACCCTTTAAAATATTTTTCTATTTGATTATACTGAGATATATCTTTTTTGATAATTTTAATTGAATTAATAGAATTTTTTAAATTTTCTAACCTTCCTGTTTCAAAGTTATCAATTACTAAAATTTGAAATTTTTTTTCTAGTAAATAATCGACCAAATTACTTCCGATAAAGCCTGCCCCACCAGTAACAATTGCTTTTAATTTTTTTTGAGCCATTTTTTTAAATCTTTATACCAGTTTTTTTTGAAACCCAACGACTTATCGTCAATTATTATGTCAAATGATGGCTTTCCAAAAATTAGTTTATGATATCTTATACCCCAACTTTTTAATTGTAATTTTGTAAATTTTAATCCTTGTTTTTTTGCTAAGCTAATATTGTCATTATTTCTACCCATAAATCTTGCGGTAAATAGTTTTATTGTATAACCTTTATCAAAAAGTTCATTGATTGTTTTTATAATATTATGATTAGGAATACTTTTTTGATAGTTATTTTTGACTGTAAAACATATGACGTTATCTATATCAAAGCATAATATTCTTTTCTTTATTTTCATCTAAGATTTTTCAATTTCTAAAATTTATTTTTTTTAATATTATTAGAAATTAAATATTTTTGTCTTAGAAATTGCATTATAAGATGCATATAAATATGAAATATGTCCTCTGTAACACCATAATTGTTTATGTTAGCGTGAACGGATAAATCTGAATTTTTTTTTAGATAACCTCCATCAAAACCTGAGAAGCCTATTGTAGAAATATTATACTTTTTTGAATATTTTAAAAGATCCTTAACATTTTCTGAATTACCAGAACAACTTATAATTATTATTAAGTCATTTTTTTGGGCGTATGCATTTACTTGATAAGTAAATATTTTTTTATAAGAAATATCATTAGATATTGCACTTATTAACTCATTATTAGCATTTAAGCTTATTATTTTAGGTTTGAGTTTTGTTTTTGTCGATAAAAGTTTCAAATAATCACAAACATAATGATTTGCAATGGCTGCTGATCCTCCATTCCCACAAACAAAAATTGTATGCTTACTCATAATTTTTTCTTCAATTAAATCAACAATTTTATCCAAATTCTTATTATAATTTTTACTGAAATGTGAAGTTAAAACAGAAATATAGTCGTCATAAAAACTTTTAAAATTTTTATATTTTTTTTTAGGAAATATTTTTAAATTGGTTTTCATTTTGGTAATTCTATTGTTTTTTAAATCATTTATATCTTAAAGGCTACAATTAAATTGATGAGTAAATGAAATAAATATTTATTAACTTTTAAAATATTTTATATCTCAAGTTTGTTTTATCTAAAAGTTTCAAATCATCCAGAGATAAAATATGATTATTTTTATAATTCAATTTTTTTTTTTTAAAAAAATTTTCATAAGATATTGTATCAAAAAAAGAAGAAATATTATTTGTTGAAGAAATAAATGTAAATTTAATTTTTTTGCTAAAAAAATCGAAGAAGTATTTATTATTATCTGATACATTTTTTTTGGGAGATATTATTGTTTCATAATTTTCATAGAAATGTCCCCTCACAGGACTATCTAATAAATAGTCCATGCCTACCAAATAGATTTTTTTAAAACCCATAAATGATGCAATTCCAATCATAGCATAAAGTGAATTTTCCATTAAACTAAATTTTTGAAGTGGGTCTATAAATTCTTTATTAAATTTTTTTAATCCATAATGGTAAACATAATTAATATTTTTATATTTTGTTAAACCTAGAAAATTAGTCAAAGAAGTAATAAAATAATTAGATTTTAGAACTCTCTCTTTTTTTTTAAATATGTAATTCACATAATTAAATTCGATAGATTTTGTATATGGATTTTTCCAAAATGGGAAGAAAATTGCTGGATGCATTTCTATATCAGAAATTACGTTAAGAAATTTAAAATCTTTGTGAAGAAACATCCATCCACATATTATAGACTTTTTGTCTGAGAAATTCTTAAGGTCAAATTTCTTTAAACTTGCGCCGTTTCCAAATAAATAACATTCTTGATCATGAAATTTGTCCTTAAAAATAATGTTTTTTTTTAAAATTTTTTTAACTATCAAAAATGTGTTCCAGTCTTAATCGTAATTATATATATTATTAAAAATTAAAAACACCTAAAAATCAACTTTTGATGTGAGCTCTTAATTTTTCTGCAATTGGAATTTCTTCTTTTAAAATATCACCAATCCTATTTTCCCCAAATGAATTAATGAATTTTTCAATTCCCTCAGTCAAAAAGATCATGCCACTTGGCTCTAATGAAGCTGATTGATCAGACCCATACATTGATCTATCAAGAGTTATATGTCTTTCTAAAGATGAAATAGCAAATGTGAGAGCCGCTAACGATACGACTATACCATTTTCATGGCCGCTATATCCAACATCACATTTAAATTTTTCTTTAAGTGCTGTTATAGTGTTCAAATTAGCATCTTCAACTTTCATTGGATAAGTAGAAATACAATGCATTAACTCAAAACTACAATTATTTTTATTAAAAATATTAACTGCAGTTTCTATCTCGTCTAATGTTGACATTCCGGTTGATATGAATGTATGTTTTCCTCTTTTTGAAATTTCTTCTAAAAGATTTTGATCTACAATCATAGCCGATGCAACTTTGTTGAAATTTAAATCATATCTATCAAGAAATTTTAAGCTATTATTATCCCAAGGTGAAGCAAACCATTTTATATTTTTTTCTTTACAATATTTATCAATTATATCGTATTCTTCTATACCAAACTCTAAACCGTATTTTTGCTCTCTAGTCGTTTTCCCCCAAGGACTTTCTCTTGGTGTGTCTAAAATTTTTTTTGAGTAAACTAAGCTTACATCTCTTTTTTGAAATTTTACTGCATCAAAATTAGCCTTTTTTGCCTGATCAATTAATTTTTTTGTAATATCAATATCTCCATTGTGATTTATTCCAATCTCGGCGATTAAAAAAGGTTTTTTTATTTTCATAACTCTTTATTTAAACTAAAAGATAATTTGTGTACAGAGATTTAAAAAATAAAAATATAATTGTTACTGGTGGAAGCGGTTTTTTAGGACGGCAGATTGTGAAAGCTTTCAAAAGTACAAATTCAAATATTTTTATATTAGATATTACAAAGCCTAAGATAAGCTCTAATAAAATAAAATATTTTGAATGTGATATTACAAATCAAAAAAAAGTATTGGAAGTCTCTAAAAAAATAGTTAAAAATTTCAAGGTTGATGTTTTAATTAATAATGCTGCTAATGATTATAAACCTGAAAATAGCAGTAAATCATTTTTAGAGAATTTTAATATTAATGAATGGAACAATGATATTGCTGTTGGCTTGACCGGAGCTTTTATATGCACAAAAATTTTTGGAAGCGAAATGTCAAGATTGAAACGTGGTGTTATACTAAATATATCATCAGATTTAGGGATAAATGCCCCTAATCAAGAAATTTATAAAGGTTTAAATTTTAAAAAACCAGCGACCTATTCGGTAGTTAAGCATGGAATTATAGGTTTAACAAAATTTACAGCGACTTATTGGGCAAATAAAAATATTAGATGTAATGCAATTGCTCCAGGGGGAATATTTAATTCACAAAATAAAAAATTTATTAACAAAGTTAAAAAAACTATTCCTTTAAAAAGACTTGCAAATAAAAACGAATATAACGAATTGATTCTGTTCCTTTGTAGTAATTCATCTTCATATATTACCGGGACTACTATAGTTGCAGATGGTGGTAGAAGTATTATTTAAACTATTTTTTTGCAGATGATAGTAACATTATTTCTTTAGAAAATCTTATCCATTTATTTTTCATTCTAAAGTAATCAGGTATTAAAATTCTTGTCATGTATGACATCATTAAAAAAAAATTTGTAAAAATATTTTTTTCAAAAAGTATAGGTAGTTGAATGAAACTCTCGACTCTTACTGATCTAAATTCATTCATAGTGTGTATATCTGCTAATGAGGTTTTAGTAAAAGGCGATCTATGAGTAAAATCATCATAAAAGGATTTGTAAATATATTTCCATTCAGGTGTTAGTGTGATTATAATTCCTCCCGGTTTTAAAACTCTATAGGCTTCCTGGAAAATTTTATCCGGGTAATAGAAGTGTTCAATGAATGATTTTGAATAAATTATGTCAAAAAAATTATCTTCATAAGGTAACTTATCATTACTCATATCAACTTTTTTAAAATTTAAATTTTGGAAAAATTTTTCACTAAAATCCGATAAATCTACACCGTATCCATCCAATCCAAGATTTATAAATTCATTTAAAAATTCACCTCTGCCACATCCAATTTCTAATATTTTTTGATCTTTTTTCATTTGATATCTGTTGAATAAATATTTAATTAATTTTTTAGGATAATTTGAAAATGGTGTTGATTTTAAATTATAAATTGTTTCAAGATATTTAGACTGACTCATTTATATTTAATTACTTTTTGTTTGACCACCATCGACTTTAAATAATGAACCAGTAATAAATTTACTTTTTGTTTCACTTATCATCTTACATATTTCGAAAATGTCATTTGGATTTCCAAAATTATTCATGGGAACATTTTGCTTTATATATTTTCTTATTTGATTGGGGTTCTTTTTCATTTTTTTTTCCCAAGTTGATCCTTTAAAAATTATATTTCCAGGGATTATACCGTTAATTGTAATTCCTTTTTTGGCTAATTCACTTGAAACTATTTTTATATAAAAATTGAGTGCTGATTTAGCTACAGAATAGCCTAAAGGTGCGCCATTAATTTTTTCGATACCACAAATTGAAGATATACATATTATTTTTGATTTATTTTTATTTAAAATTTGGCTTGAATATTCAACAAGTTGAGTAGTTGATAGAAGATTATACCTCAAGGCATGTTCAATATTAAAATTGTTTTTTTTAAATTCACTGTCTCCTAAATTGCAAATAATTAAATCAATAAATTTATATTTTTTTTTTAATTTGTTTATTAAGCTTCGGATATTTTTTTTTTGTGATAAGTCTCCACAAAAATAATCACAATTTTTAAGTTTTAAAGATGCCTTTTTAAGTTTTACTTTATTAGTTCCATTTATTATTACTCTATATCCTATGGCTAAATATTTTTTTGCAATAAAATATCCAATACCCGAAGAAGATGCAGAGATAAAAATTAACTTTTCTTTTTTAAACATCATGAAATTTTTTCAAATACTTTAAATTTATTTTAATTTCACTCATGTGTTTTTCCGTTTTTGATCTAGCAGTTTGTAATATCAATTCTCTTTTATAGTTTATTTTTTTTAAATTTTTAAACAACTTCAAAAAATTTACATTTCCATTACCTAATCTTACAGTTTTACCGTATTTTATTCTATCTTTAATATGAATATTATAAATATAATCTCCATAACAATTAAACTCGTCATCAATATTATAATCTAAACCAGCACTATTTCCTGTATCATAATTTATACCAAAATATTCATTATCAAATTTTTTAATAAAATTTTTTAATTTTTTTGGTGCAAAGTCAGACTCAAAAACAATTTTTATATTAGTTTTTTCCAAATATTTTTTTATATATTGACATACTCTTATTAATCTTTTTATTTCAGATTGTTTTCTTAACGAACCATTATCTACTAATGGTATCACAACAAAATTTATCCCAAGTTTATTTGAACTAAAGATGATTTTTTTTAAGTCTTCTACAAGTTTCTTGTTATTTTTTTTTTTCCAAAATGGTTTTTGCATAAAACAATCACCAGTTAAAGAGTTAACTTTAATTGAATATTTTTGAGATAAATTTCTTATTTGTAATTGTCCTAATTTTGTAAATATTGGGTTTTTATCGAAATTTTTGTAGTCAAGTGTCCATTCTATTGACTTCAAGCCTAGTTTTTTAGCCTTAGGAAATTCTAGTTTCCACGATTTTTCTGGGAATGCTTGTATTTTGTTGCCAAGTTTTTTGGATAACCTTCCTTGAATTAACCCATAATTAAATATCATTTTTTAATTCTTGGACTATCTCTAAATAAGCTCCTTCTGGTGTTTTACAATAGGTCATTAATACATTTCCATCAGAAGATTTCATTGGTTTTGAATTAAATTTTATTTTTTTCTTTTTTAAAAAATTATAAATTTTATAAATATCTTTAACTGTTATGGATATATGGGTAAAACCCAAGGAGTAAGGTTTGATTTTATTTTTTTTTATCTTTGGAGAATTTTTAAAATATAGTAATTCTAATAAACAATCTTTTTTATCAGAGAGTTTAATAGTTCTTACTTCAGCATTCTTATAAAGCATTATTTTATCAATAAGCTTTCCATTCTCGTTAAGTTCTTTTTTTTTTTTGAACTTTAAACAATTAATCCAAAAGTTTAGGGACTTATTAAGATTATGTGTTACTAAGCCAGTATGTCTTATTTTAATCATAAAAAACTTTTCTTATATTTCTTTCAATAATATCTACTCCTTCAATTATAGCTGACTTTGTAATCGTTAATGGAGGTCCAAGTTTTATAGACTCTCTGCCAGTATACACTAATAGCAAACCATCACTTATACAGTTCTCCACTAATATTCTTAATTTTTTTTCAACATTTTTGATTTTTTTTCTAAATATCAATGCAGCAATCATTCCTTTTCCGTGGACTTCAAAAAGGTTTGGATAATTTTGAGATATATTTTTAAGTTTTTTATGAAGTATTATACCATTTTGTTGAGCTTTTTTTGTCAGATTTTTGTTTTTAATTTCCTCTAACACCGCTAAGCCTGCACTACAAGACAATGGATTTGCTGAGTTGGTGCTACTCATGTTTCCTACCTCTGGTAAATCCATAATACTCTTCTTTCCAATAACTCCAGATAATGCTGTTCCACCTCCCATTCCTTTTCCACAACAAATTAAATCTGGCTTTATATCATAGTGTTCGTACCCAAAATTTTTACCTGTTCTAGAGAAACCTGCTTGCATCTCATCAAAAGTAATAATTATATCATTTTCCCTACAAATCTTTTCTAACAATTGAATGTATTTTTTTGGATAAAATAAAGCACCCCAACCCTGGAAGGTTTCTATCATAACACCGCAAATATCTCTTTTTAAATTTAATTTTTTTTTTAAGGATTTTATAGATGATAATAAAAATTGCTCTGGATCGTTTTTTTTTATTTTCCAAGGATAAGGAAAAGGCAAATGATGAATATCTATATCATGGTATCCAACCCATTTTTTTTGATTTAAATTTCCACTCATCATTTGAGATGCCATTGTCCTACCGTGCCAATTTCCATCAAAACATATTATTCCTAGTCTCCTTTTCTTCTTTTTTTGACCATACATCCGCATAAGTTTAAACGCAGCCTCTGTTGCTTCAGTTCCAGCAGACATTAAAAATGCTTTATGAAAATTTTTTCCTGCAAATTTTATCAGCTCTTTTAAATACTTTGCTCTTAATTCATGTATATAAGCATAGCTATGAATAAAATCATTGTTGATTGTTTTTTTTAAATATTTTTTTATTCGGTTATTCGAGTGACCAGTATTAGAAACAAATATCGTAGAAGTAAAATCTATAAACTTGTTTCCTGCTAAATCAAATACACTAAAATTTTTTGCTTTTGACCACGCAATAGGTAATTGCCCATGCATTGATCGTGATTCTATTTTTTGTAATTTTTTATAAAGACTTATAGTGCCTGGAGCAGGAATTTTAGTAGAAATATTTATATTTCTAGTTTTGATTATTTTTTTCTGCATAAATATTCTATAAAATTAAAATCATCTAAATTATCAATTTCTTGACAAACAGATGTCTTAAATGGTTTTACTTTATTTCCAAAAAGTTTTTTTCTTTTTAAAATTTCATTTTTTTTATATATGTCAATTACTCCATTTGGAAAATATGTTTTTTTGAAAAATTGTCTTGGTTTGTTTAATTCGTCAATAGTTAAGTTTAAGTTATTTAGTGAACTTAAATATCCATTCTTAATCTCCACTGATTTATAAGATGTTTCCGACATTTCATGGACTGATCTAAGTGAGCTGCAACCTGAATTTTTAAATATTTTTAAAGCTTTTTTAATATCTGACAGTTTTCTCATTGGTGAAGTTGGTCTTATATGCGCAATATAATCATATTCAATTTTAATATTTTGAATGCAGTGATTTATCATTTGATAATCTGTTGAATAATCTCCACTTATATTCTTAGGTCGGATTAATATGTCCACTTCTTTATATTTTTTACATAATAAAGCATATTTCTTTGAGTCTGTAGTCACTATAATTTTTGAAAAAGACTTTGATTTGATACATGTTTCTATAGACCAATAAATTAATGGTTTCCCATTTAATAATTTGATATTTTTATCTTTTATTGATTTTGAACCAGACCTAGCAGGTATAATTGCAATAGTATTTTTTTTCATAAATTACCTATTGATAAAAAACGTAATCATCAGCTGTCTCATAGCCACTATATTTTAAAAATTTATAATTATTTTTTTTGAAATTGTTTATTAGAAAATTATTTTGATCCATATATTTATCAATTTTGGAAAGCTCAATATGAAAAGATTTAATTTTCTTATTATTGATGATATTTGTTAGATCATCTAATATACTATATATGGAGTCTTCAATATCAATTTTGATGTGATTAATATCTTTAGAAAATTCCTCAACAAAATTTGTCAAACTTATAGTTTGGACTTTATATGAACGGTTATTATTTTTATTAATAGGTTTTACAAGTGAATTACTTCCTATGCCCTCACTTAAATCGTGATAATAAAAATTTTGAAATTTTTCATTTTTATTTGAAATTGTAAATGGAAAAGGATTAATATTTGTTAAATTATTCAATTCAATATTTTTTAACAAAGCATAAAAATTGTTATAATTGCTTTCTACAGAATAAACTTTTAAATTTTTCAAACCAGAATAAATTGATATTACCCCAATATTTGCACCAATATCTAATACTATATCGTTTTTATTTGTAAAATTATCTATCCAATTTAAAGGGCTATTTTCCTTGCTGCCAAATGTTTTAATTCTCGAGTAAGAAATAAAACTACCACAGGTAAAAGTAGCTTTTATATTATCTCTTTTAACTTTAAGATAAAAACTTTTAAGCCGCTTAATAATTAAAAATCTTAAATTTACAGTTAATAAAAATTTGAGTCTAGAAAAGATCGTTATTAATAAAAAAATTAATTTTTTCATCAAAGTTTAATTTAAAAATTTTTTTCAGTGCATAAATCAAGCCAATTGAGCTATTAGTACTGGTCAGCTACATGCGTTACCGCACTTCCAC
>MDTG01391669.1_pt1 | contig 12174 bp, 9 predicted proteins | sample 811421 | NCBI WGS metagenome assembly MDTG01 (sample SAMN05326645, study PRJNA326480) | marine metagenome | isolation source: seawater | place: Pacific Ocean: South East | collected 2011
AACGATATTTTTTTAGCTGATGTCACGTATTACAGGGCTATAGATGACCGTTCTGCTTGGGCGGTTGGTCTGCGTTACTTTAGCCTTGGTGAAATTCAGATTGGTGAAACCCCTGCGGATTTTATAAACCCACTTATAGAAAGACCTAACGAATATGTTTTTGATGTATCTTATGCACTAAGGCTAAGCGATAAATTCTCCATGGCCATTCAAGGATCGTTTATGACTTCAGACCTAAAATTAAGATCATCTACAACAAACGACAGTACTTCTGCAAGTACGGTAGCCGTTGGTGTTTCTGGTTTTTACCAGTCTTATGAAGTGCCTTACGTTAGCTTTTCTGGTATGTGGCGTGCAGGCTTCAATATTTCGAACATAGGTCCCAAATTAAAATATGAAGACGAGGGGCAATCGGATTTTTTACCAACCAACTTAAAACTAGGCGGTGGCTTCGATTTTATTTTTGATACCTACAACAAACTTGCAGTAAGCTTGGAAATCAATAAGCTTTTAGTGCCTTCACCAAGCGAACCCATTACAGATGGTGATGGAAATATTACTGGATATACGCAACCCAGTGACGTGGGCGTTTTGTCTGGTATCTTTAGGTCGCTTGGCGATGCGCCCGACGGTTTCAGCGAGGAATTAAAAGAATTTACGTGGTCGCTTGGTGCTGAATTTATGTATGATGAGTCATTTGCATTGCGTGCAGGATACTTTAATGAGCACGAACTAAAAGGGGCTAGAAAATTCTTCACCCTCGGTGCTGGATTTAAATATAATGTTATCGATGTCGATTTGTCCTATTTGATATCGGCCGGCAGGGTTGTAAACCCACTAGAAAACACCTTGAGGTTCTCCTTGACGTTCAATTTCGGAGCAGAGCGCTATTAAGCCTTAGTTTTCGTTTTTTTGCCAAAGTAAGTTGCCTTATCTTTGCCATTCGTATAACAGACGCGCCTTATGAAAGAAGTCACACGAGACACCTATCTCGATTGGTACAAAAACATGCTGTTTTGGCGCAAGTTTGAAGACAAACTTGCTTCGGTATATATACAACAAAAAGTACGTGGGTTTCTACACCTTTACAATGGACAAGAAGCCATTTTAGCAGGTTCGCTACATGCCATGGACCTTACTAAAGATCGCATGATTACCGCATACCGTAATCACGTACAGCCCATAGGAATGGGCGTTGACCCTAAAAGAGTGATGGCTGAGCTATATGGAAAAGCTACAGGAACATCAAATGGACTGGGTGGTTCGATGCATATTTTCTCAAAAGAACACCGTTTTCACGGTGGTCACGGTATTGTAGGAGGTCAAATACCTCTTGGTGCTGGAATGGCCTTTGGTGATAAATACCATGGAAGCGATGCCGTAACACTTTGTTTTATGGGCGATGGTGCTGTGCGTCAAGGTTCACTACACGAAACACTTAATTTGGCTATGCTCTGGAAGCTGCCTGTAGTATTTATTGTCGAAAACAACGGATACGCCATGGGTACTTCAGTAGAACGTACGGCAAACCACACAGATATTTGGAAACTTGGACTAGGCTATGAAATGCCTTGTGGTCCTCTTGACGGGATGAATGCTGTTGCTGTTGCAGAAGGTATAGACGAAGCCATTCAGCGTGCACGTCGTGGCGATGGTCCTACATTCTTGGAGGCTAAGACCTATCGTTACCGTGGACACTCCATGTCTGATGCACAACATTATCGCACTAAAGATGAGGTGGAGGAATATCGTAAGATTGACCCCATCACTCAGGTAAAAGATATTATCCTTGCGGAAAATTACGCTACTGAAGAAGAACTGGCAGAAGTACTTGTGGATGTAAAAGCTCGTGTAAAGGTGTGCGAAGACTTTGCAGAGTCATCGCCATTCCCTGAAAAGAATGTAATGTACGACGCAGTTTACGAACAAGAAGATTATCCATTTATTCCTCACAAAATATAATATGGCTACAATCATCAATATGCCGCGCCTTAGCGACACTATGGAAGAAGGAACCGTAGCTTCATGGCTAAAACAAGTAGGTGACAAAATTGAAGAAGGTGATATTCTTGCCGAAATCGAAACCGATAAGGCCACCATGGAATTTGAATCTTTTCACGAAGGTACACTCTTACACATTGGCGTTCAAGCTGGTGAAACAGCTCCCGTAGATGTGTTGTTGGCCATCATAGGGGAAGAGGACGAAGATGTTTCAGCACTGCTCAATCCAACTGCACCTGCTGAAGAAGCAGAAACTGAGGAAGCGCCAGCTACAGCGCTTCCAGATGAAACGGAAGCTGCAGCTACCCTCGAAGGGGTTGAAATCATCAACATGCCGCGCCTGAGTGACACCATGGAAGAAGGAACCGTTGCCTCTTGGCTTAAACAAGTTGGCGATACCGTTGAAGAAGGCGACATACTAGCCGAAATTGAAACGGACAAAGCTACCATGGAATTTGAATCGTTCTTTTCGGGAGTTCTACTGCACATAGGTATTCAAGTAGGTGAAACCGCTGCAGTGGATACGTTACTTGCCATTATTGGCTCAGAGGGCACAGACGTTGGAGCCATTCTTGCTGCTGCTGCACCAAAAGCAGCTACTCCAGAGCCAAAGCCTGTTGCAGCACCCGTACAAACGGAAATACCTGTCGAAACACCTGTAGTTGCTGCTGCTGTTGCACCCCCCGTGGCCGTTATTACAAGTAGTGGAAGAATAATGGCGTCGCCATTAGCTAAAAAAATTGCTAAGGAAAAAGGTATTGACCTAAACGTTGTGACTGGGACTGGAGAATCTGGAAGAATTGTAAAACGCGATGTTGAGAATTTTACCCCAGCAGCAGCTGCAGTAACTGCGCCTGCTCAAGCCCCAGTCTTTGTTCCTGCAGGTCAAGAAAAGCAAGAAGAAATCCCCAATTCGCAAATGCGTAAAACCATTGCAAAACGTCTTGGGGCATCAAAATTCAGCGCACCCCACTACTACTTGTCCGTGGAGTTTGATATGGATGCAGCAATTGCTTTTAGAAAACAATACAATTCGATTCCAGACACCAAAATATCATTTAATGATATTGTGGTAAAAGCAGTGGCACTATCCCTAAAAGCACACCCACAGGTAAATTCACAATGGTTTGACGACAAAATGGTGCTCAATCACCATGTGCATGTAGGTGTAGCCGTAGCTGTTGAAGATGGTCTTGTTGTTCCTGTATTGAAGTTTGTTAACGAAATGAACCTCCCACAAATTGGTTCACAAGTGAGAGATTTTGCAGGAAGAGCAAGGATTAAGAAACTTACGCCACAAGAAATGGATGGCAGTACCTTTACCGTATCCAACCTAGGTATGTTTGGAATTGATGAGTTTACATCCATTATTAATCAACCCAATTCCGCGATTCTTTCTGTTGGCGCCATCGTGCAAAAACCCGTAGTAAAAGAAGGAGAAATTGTTGTGGGCAACACAATGAAGCTTACCCTAGCTTGTGACCACAGGACAGTGGACGGGGCAACTGGAGCACTGTTTTTACAAACCCTTAAAGAATATATCGAAAATCCCATTCGATTACTCGTCTAGTTGTTTTGGATACTTCGAAAAATATTGTGATAACTGGAGCTAGTCGTGGTATTGGTCTAGCACTTGTTAAATGGTTTTCAGCGAATCATCATAAGGTGTGGGCACTTTCCCGCAATACGACACCTATAACGCAGCTAAACTTACCCAACGTCACAGTCAACGCACTTGATTTAACAGACGAAGTTGCCGTAGCATCATGGTCGCAAAATGAGGCACCTGAAACTATTGATGCCCTGATTAATAACGCAGGAAAGCTGGTTAACAAACCCTTTTCCGAAACCACACAATCCGATTTTGAAGCCGTATTTAAGGTTAATGTTTTTGGGCTTGCCAATATCACACGTGCCTTATTAAAAAAGCTACAGCCAGCAGGGCATGTAGTTAATATCAGCAGCATGGGAGGAATTGGTGGTACATCGAAATTTCCAGGTTTGGCTGCCTATAGCAGCAGCAAAGGAGCTGTTTCCATACTTTCAGAGTTGCTGGCCGAAGAACTCAAAGGAACGGGTCCTGCCGTAAATGCATTGGCGCTAGGTGCTGTGCAAACAGAAATGCTTTCTGATGCTTTCCCAAGTCTTGAAGTGCCCATGACCGCAGCCATAATGGCCGATTATATTGCTCAATTTGCGCTTGACGGACATCTTTTCTACAATGGAAAAGTACTGCCTGTGTCGAACACAACACCCTAATGTCTTCTGATTTTTATTTATATTTACCTCAAAGAGCTATCGCAAAATGTGCTTCGCTTATAGCTGGACACAAGGTTGTGATTCATGTCGTTCGCAATCGTAAAACCAAGCATGGCGATTTTAGGGTACAGCCCAAAAGACCTGTATCCATTACTATTAATGCCATGGAAAATCCATATCGGTTTCTCCTTACCTTTTTGCACGAATGGGCACATTATAAGGTATTCACCTTCTATACATTTAGAAAGAAACCACACGGGAAAGAGTGGAAATCAGCATACCAAGAATTGGTAACTCCTTTTTTGGAAGGGGATATCTTTCCAGAATCGCTTTTAATACCACTTAAAAAACATATGCAAAATGCTAGGGCAACCTTTGCTGCTGATGCCAATCTTTCGACGGCGCTTAGAGAATTTGATCCACCCAACAATAAAAAATGTATTTTTGAATTGGAGCAGGGCACACTTTTTAATGCGCAAGACGGTCGTATTTTTAGTAAAGATGCCAAACGCAGAACCCGATTTATTTGTACGTGTGTCAAAACAAAGAAGCAGTACCTGTTTCCACCTTTTGTTGAAGTAAGTCCGCTATAATGGAGTCAAAATTTGATTTTTCCGATAATCCTCAAGATGCACCAAAAAAGCAAGGCTTAAAGTTTAATCTTAGCTATTTGTTAAAGCTTTTTGATATCAGCAAGGATACAGACTATGCCGCAACCTTAGAAGCCGTGCGCCAGGACATTCCCTTTAGAGGTGCCACTGCTTGGGTATTGATTTGTTCAATTTTCATTGCTTGTATTGGTTTGAATACGGATTCTACTGCTGTCGTTATAGGCGCCATGCTTATTGCACCACTTATGGGCCCTGTGCTGGGCACTGGGGTTGGATTAGCCATTAATGATTTGGACATGATCAAATCAGCCACACAAAATTTTATTGTTATGGTACTGCTTAGCGCCTTGACCGCTACGGTTTTTTTCTTATTTTTTCCGCTACAGCAAGAATCATCAGAACTTTTGGCACGTACCCGGCCCGATATACGAGATGTTTTTATTGCCTTTTTTGGCGGTGCGGCACTGGCCATTGCACGTACCAAAAAGGGTACTATTGTTTCTGTTATTTTTGGTGTTGCTATTGCTACGGCACTTATCCCCCCCTTGTGTACCATTGGCTATGGTATAGCTGTGGGGAACATTGGCTACACTTTTGGCGCGATATACCTCTTTTTTATCAACGCTACTTTTATAGCCTTTGCTTCTTTTGTAGTTGTAAAACTGTTGCGCTTTCCCATGATTCATTATGCCGATTCCAAAAGACGTCGGTTTGTGGTTCGTGTGGTAAGCTTTTTTGCTGTTTTGGTTATGATACCTGCAGGGATTACTTTTATCTATGCTTTGGGTGAAAATAAGTTTAGAAAACAAGCAAACACCTATTTGGACACCCATGTCTCGACATTGCCTTACGGCGATTATCTTGTGTCATCAGCAACGATTCAATACAACAGAAAGTCGGAAAGCCAACTACTCATTAATCCATTAGGGCTGGTTCAAATAGACTCTACTACGATGCGTGTGATGGAGCAGGAATTATCAGCTTATGATAAACTTAAGGATACAAAGCTGATTATATTTTCTAAAGACTAAGTGCCATTTTAGGTATGTACTTGTTTTATTTTCTTCATGAGGTTTGATGAATATACAAATTCGTTAACAGCCTCATTATCCGTATTGAATATCAGCTCTTTGCTACCTTCCCAAGCCTTTACACCGTCTTTTAAAAATAAAATGGTATCTCCAATTTCCATAACAGAATTCATATCGTGAGAATTGATGACGGTCGTGATGTTGTTTTCTTGCGTAATTTTTCTAATAAGGTTGTCAATTACGATGGCTGTTTTGGGGTCTAGTCCTGAGTTGGGCTCATCGCAAAAAAGGTATTTAGGCTTCATAACTAAAGCGCGAGCAATGGCAACGCGTTTTTGCATGCCACCAGAAAGTTCTGCCGGAAGCTTGTTGTTGGCATTTTCAAGCTTTACCCGATCAATAACCGCTTCGGCAGCACTTTTTATTTCAGCTTGATTTTTGTCAGTTAGCATTTGCATTGGAAACATAACGTTTTCCAAAACTGTCATGGAGTCGAATAGTGCACTTCCTTGAAAAACCATACCCATTTCCCTGCGTAATGTTCGCCTTCCTTTCTCGTTCATTTCGCCAAAGGCTTGGTCGTTAAAATGCATTTTTCCGCTATCTATTTGGTGTAAACCCAATAGACATTTAAGCAACACCGTTTTTCCAGAACCACTTTGCCCGATGATAAGATTGGTTTTTCCAGGTTCAAAAGCCATGCTAATCCCTTTGAGCACTTCCGTGCCCTCGAATGATTTCGTGATGTTGTTTAGCGTTATCATCAAGCAAGTAATAATTGAGTGATAAAATAATTAAGAACTATTATGACCACTGATGTCCATACAAAGGCAACTGTTGCTGCTTTACCTACTTCCAAAGCGCCGCCCTTCATATAGTATCCGTGATAGGACGGAATGGTGGCCAGAACCATGGCAAACAACAACGTTTTTATAAAGGCATATACCACATGGTAGGGTCTAAAGTCGAGTTGTATGCCTTCGATAAAATCAGCGCTACTTGAAAGCCCACCGTATATGGTAGCGGCATAACCGCCAAGAATACCTAAAAACATGGAAAAATTTATCACAATAGGCAGCAAAAGCATGGAAATTATCTTTGGAAATACCAGGTAATTTACAGAGTTGATACCCATGACTTCTAACGCATCAATTTGTTCGGTTACACGCATGGTACCTATACTTGAGGTAATAAACGAACCTACTTTCCCAGCCAAGATGATGCTCATAAAAGTTGGTGCAAATTCCAGGATAACAGATTGACGCGTGGCAAAGCCAACCAAACTTTTTGGTATAAGTGGGCTTTCAATGTTAAGAGCAGTTTGTATGGACACAACACCACCAACAAAAAAGGATAGAAAAGCAACGATGCCTAAAGATCCGATAATTAGATCCTGTATATCTTTAAAAATAAGTTTTCGCATCACTTTTCCCTTGGTGGGCTTGATAAAAACCAACCTAAGCATTAAAATGTATTCACCGATGTGATGCAGTATTTTCACCTAAACGAATGTAAAAAATAATGTTACCATAACCTAAGCCTTAAAATAAAAATTGATATTTGTAGAAACATTACAAATGAACACCAAATCTCTTTATTTTGTACTAGGTTTTCTATTAATAGGCTGCGCCTCAAAACAAGACAGCGCCAATACCAAGCTCGTGGTAGGTATTGTGGTCGATCAAATGCGCATGGACTACCTATACCGATTCCAATCTCACTTCGGCGAACAAGGATTCAAACGTTTTTACAACGAAGGTTTTGTGGCAAAAAACCACCATTTTGACTACAGGCAAACCAAAACAGGTCCTGGACATGCGAGTATTGCCACAGGAACCCCTCCTGCCGTTAATGGTATTATTGGTAATGATTGGTTTGACAAACAACGCCGAAAAGAGCGCTACTGTGTAGACGACCAAAACTTTTTATCCTTAGGAACAGCAAAGACTAGTGGTAAAGCACCTACTGCACTTTTGGTTTCCACATTTGCAGACGAAAATAGATTGGCAACCCAAATGAATGGCAAGGCCGTTAGCGTTTCTTTAAAAGACCGAAGTGCCATCCTCTCCATCGGCCATACTGCCAATGGCGCCTATTGGTTCTCTGGCGGAGGCGAAGGCAACTTTATCAGCAGTACTTTTTATATGGATGCATTACCCTCATGGGTGATAGATTTTAATGCTTCTAGAAAAATTGATGAGTACCTCACCACTTGGGACACCTATTATCCCATCTCTCAATATGCGGAAACAGGACCAGATGACAGTCCGTACGAAAAGCGACCTAAAGGAAAGGATACGCCTACATTCCCTTATGATTTGGCTGCCCTATCGCCTAATAATGGTGATTACGAGATACTTAGAGCCACTCCTTTTGGTAATAGCTTAGTTACAGATTTCGCATTGGCAGCTTTAAAGGGGGAGGACTTAGGCACTGATGACCATGCAGACGTATTCATGGTTTCTTATTCATCACCAGACCATGTAGGACATGCTTTTGGTACCAACGCCAAGGAATTACAGGACACCTATATTCGTTTGGACTTAGAAATTGCAAGATTTTTTAAGGAGCTGGACGCCCAAGTAGGTAAGGGCGCATATTCCGTTTTCCTCACTTCAGACCACGGAGTGGCTCCTGTGCCTAATTATCTAATCGACAACAAAATACCAGCAGGATATTTCAGTAATAAGCCTTTTGTGAAAGCTCTTAAGGAAGCTGTGTTTGATGCCTTTGGAGTGCGCGACATTGTGCTTAATGTGTCGAACAATGAAATTTATTTTGACCATGACCGTATTTTTGCCGCAAGTCTGGATATTGATGTGATAAGCCGTTTTGCTACTGCGTTTATACAGCAACAAGATGGCATTGCCGCTGCTTATTCAACATCAAATCTTATGCGAATGGATGCTGGCAACCCAATTGTAGAACGCTTGCAAAAAGGATATAATCCCAAACGTTCTGGTGATGTAATATACATGCAATTACCAGCTTATATAGCCAATCGTACTTATGGCACCACGCACGGTTCAGCCTTTATCTATGACACCCATGTTCCGCTGTTGCTTTATGGAAATGGTATTCAAAAAGGTAGTACGTTTAAAAGGACAAAAATTTCGGATATCGCACCAACAATATGCGCGTTGTTAGAAATAGGTAATCCAACAGGTGTTATCGGAAACCCCATTGGAGAGGCATTGAAAAGCCGTTAAAATCTATACGTAAACGAATTGATGTTCATACCAGCACCCACACTGGCAAAAAGGGCAACATCCCCTTTATTTATTTGATGACCATCAAGCTCATTTCGCTTAACCAAATCCAATAGGGTAGGGACCGTAGCAACCGAGCTGTTGCCCAGTTTATGAATGCTGATGGGCAGTATGTCTGCTGGTGTGGATTGACGATAGAGACGGTAAAATCTCTTGACAATAGCTTCGTCCATTTTTTTATTGGCTTGATGCAGAAAAATTTTCTTTAAACAACTAAGTTCTTCTCCGCTTTGGTCAAAGCAGTCTTTCATGGCTTGAGGTACATGGCTAATTGCAAATTCATAAACTTTTCTGCCGAGCATTTTAATGTACTTATCCTCAGGATTAGCAGTTGGGTCGTTTGACTTTCCAGAAAAGAGGTAAAACGCTTCTTTTATGCTATAGGTCTGCGAGCTATGGCTCAATAAGCCACCGGCTTCTTTGGTTTTTTCAATAATAGTAGCTCCGGCACCATCGGCAAAAATCATGGCATCTCTGTCGTTTTGATCGGCAATTCGCGATAAGGTATCTGCCCCGATGACCAAGCAACGTTTTGCCATACCAGATTTGATAAATGCTTTTGCTTGAATAGCACCTTCCACCCAGCCTGGGCAACCAAAAATCAAATCATACGCAACACAATTGGGATTTCTTATCTGGAGGTTATGTTTTACTCTTGTGGCCAAGGAGGGTAATATATCAGTTTGTATACAACCGTGTTGAATGTCGCCAAAATTATGAGCTAAAATTATGTAGTCTAAGGTTTCAGGATCAAGTGATGCGTCTTCAATGGCCTTTTCAGCAGCCAAAAATGCAAGGTCAGATGCGGTTTGATGTGGTTTGGCATAACGGCGTTCTTCAATCCCTGTTATGGCCTTAAATTTTTCAATGATATCTCCATTATCAGCACCAAACGGATTGCCGCTATCGTCTAAAAATGTGTGTGCTAAAAAATCTTTGTTTTTTTCTTTGTGTGAAGGTATATAACTTCCAACGCCTGTGATGTGAATTCCCATGTTTGATTAAGGTAGTGGTGTGTTATGATTTTCAAATATAGAAATCTATACGGTTAGAAGAAAAAAGATGTGTTTATAAATGCATACAACTGTAAATTATTGGATTTCCGTAACCTGCTTTTCTGAATACATTTCAATGGGTGCACAGGTACACATGAGGTTTCTGTCCCCATAAGCTTCGTCGACGCGTTGAACGCTTGGCCAAAACTTATTTTCATGTACAAACTGCAAGGGATATGCTGCCTCTTCTCTCGTGTAGGGTAGTTCCCATTCGTGCGCGGTCAATTGCGTCAAGGTATGCGGTGCGTTGCGCAATAAGTTGTTGGTTTGTTCTTTTGTGCTGGCCTCAATTTCATAGCGAATAGAAATAAATGCTTCGCAGAAACGATCTAATTCAGCCAAGTTTTCACTTTCAGTAGGTTCAATCATCATGGTGCCCGGAACGGGAAACGATACCGTTGGTGCATGAAAACCATAATCGATTAAACGCTTGGCAATATCCATTACTTCTATGCCTTTGTTTTTGAAGGAACGGCAGTCAATGATAAACTCGTGTGCTGACCGGTTGTTGTCGCCGCTATACAAAACAGGGTAGTGTTTGGCAATGCGTTCCTTTATGTAATTGGCATTTAATATGGCTACTTCTGTGGCTTTCTTTAGCCCTGCTGCTCCCAGTAAGCGTATGTAGGCATAAGAGATCAGACAAGCGAGTGCTGAACCATAGGGTGCTGCAGAAAGTGCTGCTATTCCTTGTTCGCCGCTTGTTGGAATTATGGCGTGATTAGGGAGGAACGGCACCAAGTGTTTGGCAACACATATTGGGCCTACACCCGGCCCACCTCCTCCGTGTGGTATGGCAAAAGTTTTGTGGAGGTTCAAGTGACAAACATCTGCACCAATAATCGCCGGATTGGTCAATCCAACCTGCGCATTCATATTTGCACCATCCATATATATTTGCCCTCCTTTGCTATGAACATAAGCGGTTATCTCTTTAATGGACGACTCAAAAACGCCATGAGTAGATGGGTAGGTAATCATAAGCGCTGCTAAATTATCGGCATGCTCATTTACTTTGGTTTTTAGGTCGTCAAGGTCGATATTTCCTTTTTCGTCAGTCCCTACCACAATGACTTGCATGCCAGCCATTACTGCAGAGGCTGGGTTAGTACCATGTGCAGAAGCTGGAATAAGACAGATGTTGCGATGTACATCGTCGTTGGCAAGATGATAAGCTCTGATGACCATTAGCCCTGCAAGTTCACCTTGTGCGCCAGAATTAGGTTGCAAAGAGGTGCCGCCGAAGCCTGTGATTTCAGTTAGGTAGTCAGCTAGGTCATACAATACGCGCGTGTAACCAGCCGCTTGGTCAATGGGTGCAAAAGGATGCATGTTGTTCCACTGCGGATCGCTTAAGGCGAACATTTCCGTAGCAGCATTGAGCTTCATCGTGCACGAACCCAGTGCAATCATGGAATGATTCAGCGCCAAGTCTTTACGCTCAAGGGATTTGATATAGCGCATCATGCTGGTTTCGGCATGGTAACTGTGAAACACTTCATTTGTTAGAAATGAGGTTGATCGTTTGTGCGAAACAGACAGGCAGTATGTTTCAACCAAACTGACATCAACAGCAGATTGTTTTGTTGCCTCGGCTAGTATGCCAATCAAAGTTTGAATGTGGTGGTCTTCTGTCGCTTCATGGAAGGAGATGCTTAATTCACCAGCGTTGATTTGGCGTAGATTAATTCCTTTAGCAGCTGCCAAGCGCAGTACTTTTTGGGCAGGCGCTTCAATGTGAAGTGTGTCAAAGAAAGCTTCGTTTTTTTGGGGTATACCCAATTGTTCCAGTGCTTGATTGAGTTGGCAAGCATGACGGTGGATGCGTGTCGCAATTGATTTTAATCCTTCTGGGCCGTGGTATACAGCATACATCCCTGCCATAACCGCCAAGAGTACTTGTGCAGTACAAATATTAGATGTAGCCCTATCTCTTTTTATGTGCTGT
>MDTG01079015.1_pt1 | contig 12172 bp, 10 predicted proteins | sample 811421 | NCBI WGS metagenome assembly MDTG01 (sample SAMN05326645, study PRJNA326480) | marine metagenome | isolation source: seawater | place: Pacific Ocean: South East | collected 2011
TGTCCAAATGTTAATGTTTTTACTCCTAATACTGATGCCTCAAGCGCAACACTTCCAGTTATTGTTGCTACAAATTTTGATTTTAACATTAACTGAACTGAGTTATAAAATGTGGGTGCCAGCTTTACACCTTCTATATTCTTAATGAGATTATAAAATAAAGGACTTCTTCCTCTAGAGCCTTTATTAGCAACAAGTATTTGAGAAGGGTGTTCTTTTACAATAATATTAATATCATTTGGGACAATCTTTCTAAGCTCTATTAATGCTGAAAATTGATCATGAAACCTTTTACCATCTGGATTTGTTGTTCTTTCTGGTTCATAATGTAAAGGAAAATAAACATACGGTTTATTTAAAGAAATTTTTTCTTCGTGAACTTTTATTTGATTTCTTAGATTGTTAATTCTTTTTTTTCTAATTAACTGTCTGCCAACAAACCCAATGCTAAATGGGTTTGTTGGTATGTATTTCGAACTTAATTGATTAGATAAGTTAAACTTAATGTCTTTTAAATCATTTATAAAACCAGACTTTAAGTAATTGATGAATCTGTTGATCAGTAATCTATTTTTTTTATGTGTTTTCATGTATGATGGTTCAAAATTTTTATTTTGATTTATTATATCAAATATGAATTTTTGAATTTCTTTTTCAATTTGAATATCAACATCACAATGATCTATATCTAATTTGTGTTCAATTCTTTTTCCTGTTTTTATGTTTTCTAAGAATAAAAGAGGTACAGGCATCCAATTGTTGAATTTAAATACAGGTATATCATGAAATAGGCATATCTCATAAATTAAATATTGAGCATGAGAATGAGGATTTTCAACGGTTAACAATACATCAGGCTTACTTTCTTTTATTTTTTTTAATGTCCATATAACAATGTTATTGAAGTATACTTCTCTATCTAGTCTTCCTAGTGATGAGTTTAAATCAATTCTATCCATCATTTTTAAACATACATCTTTTGCCCTTAGATAATTTATTGATTCAAAAAATTCAATATTTTTTGCACTATAGTCCGTGTCCTTAAAAAGGAAAGGTCTATGAACAAATTGAAGCATACTCTGAACATTGTTTCCAAATATTTGTTTGGCTTCCTTGTAGTGTTTGTCATCCCCAAGCCACAAAACAGGTTCTGCAATTTTATTTTCATATAATTGCTTTGCTGCATAAAGCCAGTGCTCTTGATTTGTCATAAAAAAGCAATACTTTATCATACTAGTTAATATAATCTTTGGTTACCGCAGTCCCTTTTTCAATATTATTAATTGCAAGCTTTCCAATAACTTCATCTATGTATTTTGGAGAAATACCAAATCCAGGCCTAATACTTTTAATATGATCCATAGTTATTAAATCACCTTTTTTTAGGGCCTTAACAAAATATAATGATCTCCTAAACTTAATGTTATCCATTTCACTAGATTTTCTATCATAATCAATCTTGCCAAGAGCCTCCCATGCAATATATGTTGATTCACATAAATTTTTTAAATCTTCAGGTTCTAATGAAAAGCTGTCATCGGGTCCTCCTCCTTTTCTATTTAATGTAAAATGTTTTTCAATTATTGATACACCAAGAGGTATGCTAGCAATTGCAGTAATGTTATTTAATGTATGATCTGATAAACCCGTAACAAGATTAAATTTATTTTTAATATCAGTAATTGTATTTAAATTATAATCTTTTGAAGGGGCAGGATATCCACTTACACAATGGAGAAGAGCTAGATTATTACAACCTGATTCGTGACATACATCTACAGCTTCATGAATCTCATCATAGCTTGCCATTCCAGTAGAAATAATTATTGGCTTTTTTGTACTAGCAACATATTTAATTAATGGTAAATCTACAATTTCAAATGAAGCAATCTTGTAAGCAGGAGTATTAAGATCTTCTAGAAAATCAACTGCAGTTTTATCAAAAGGTGAGCTAAAAATAGTAATATCTAGCTTTTTTGCATAATCAAAGAGAGTTTTATGCCAGTCCCACGGTGTATGAGCCCATTCATACAAGTCATAAAGGGTTTGGCCTTTCCATAAACCATCTTTTATTTTAAAATCATCTTTATCTGAGTCAATTGTAATAGTATCCGGTCTATAAGTTTGAATTTTTATAGAATTCGCTCCATTTTCTTTTGCAGATTTAATAATTTGAAATGCATTATTAATATCTCCATTATGATTTGCTGACATCTCTGCAACTATATATGGGGGGAATTTTTCACCTATACTAGTACCATTAATTTTTATAGAATTATTCATTAATTTTATTAATTCTTAGTTTATACTTATGTCCATTTAGCTCAAAAAATGCAGGGTACCTAACTGGATCCATTACTCTAATTTTATTAAACTGATCTTTAATGGAAATATTTGGATTAATTTTGCTGTCTTTAGGACTTCTTTTTGAGTAAAATGTAGAATTTTGGTCTTTTTTCTGTTCTACACCTTGTAATTTGTCAAAAGAATTAACTGCATAGTTTATTAAATCAATTTCTGCAGTAAATAATTTATGATTAATCTCATTCCATAGCTCATGATTTTCAATTTTAATATGAGTCTTTTTGTATACTTCTCCACTATCTATTTTATCCTCTGCCTTTAATAATGAAAGTGTGATTTTATCTGAACCATTAATTATGTCCCACACATGTGGGCTCCATCCTTTTCCTTTAGGAAGATCACTTGCATGAATTAATAATGTTTTCTTATAACAATCTCTAATTGTTTTTGGTATTATTTCATGGCATGATATTAAAAATAAAATATCACCATTTGATATATCTGATTTGTCATATATCAAATCAATTTCATTGTCCAGACTATTTGATTCTATCCATTTATTTAGATAATCTATTACTGGATGATTAATATCACTACACAGGATTGTTATTCTCATCAAATGATTTTTTTTATTTATTTTCTGATAATTTTTTTAATAATTCACCAATCCGGTTATCATCTACATTAATCTTTGAGACTATTTCCCTTGCTTCATCTGGAGCATATTTAAATGCTAGCCTAAGCACATTCATCCAATTAATGTTATTTTCTGATCTAATTTTTTCAATTTTATTTATAATTTCTAAGTCTGTCATTTTTTTGTGTTTAATAATTTATTGAGCAATATTTAATTAAGCCTTCCAAATCCCGAATCGCAAATCTGACTGTCCAATAACTCGTTAATATTTAATTGTTTTGATTCACATTTTGATATTATATGAAAAATCTGATTCAGGTTAAATAAATAGTCATCAACATATTTTTGTGAATGATCTATACAAGCATAAAAATTAGTACTAGCTAAAATTCCCTTTTTTAACATTTCTTGAGTTATAAATGTTTTATAGTGGAGTGAATTTTTACAATTAATAGTAAAACTGCTAACCGCTGGTATCGCAGATGCTGATATTGAAATGCTATGACTTTTTGATATTTTTTCCCATCCATCTTTTATTTTATTTCCAATTGATGTTATAATTTCCCAAGATTTAATTCTTTTCATAACCTCAAGTGATTTAAGAGCTGCACTAGGACCAATTCTTTCAGTCCAAAAAGTACTACTTATAAAAGTTTCTTGAGCGTATTCCATTATTTCTCTCCTTCCAACTACAGAAGTTATTGCATAACCATTACCTAGTGCTTTTCCATACATAATAATATCTGGCTCAACATTGAACTTTTTATATATCCCACCGTATGTCTCTCTAAATCCAGATGTACACTCATCAAATATTAGGACAATATTATTCTTAGATGCCAACTGTCGGACTTTTTGTAAAAAATTATTCTCAGGTCCAAAATTTCTTACTACTTCCATTTTGATTGTCCCAATATTTTGAGTTTTAATTATATTTTCTAGCTCTTTAATATTATTATACTGAAAAGGAAAAACAGAATTTTTTAGATTTTTTGGTACACCTTTTGGTTTAAGACCTGGTAGTAAATGATTTGATAATTCATCATTACTAGAATTATGATTTACAGACAAATACCAGTCATGCCAACCATGATAACCACATATAGCAACTCCATCTTTTCCTGATGCTGCTCTAGCAATTCTAACTGCAATTGCATTTGCTTCTCCTCCTGACCTAGCAAATCTTACCATATCTGCCCATGGATTCATCTCAATCAATTCTTCAGCTAATTCAACTTCTTCAGGACAGTTAAATGTACTCATGTTCCCCTTAATGATTGTTTGTTGAACTTTCTCGTCAACTTCAGGATGTCCATAACCAAGAGAATTAGTACCTATTCCCATAATAGACATGTCTGTTAACTCCTCATTATCTAGCGTCCATACCTTGCAGCCTTTTGCTTTAGAGAAGTAAGAAGGCCACATTTCTGGGAGAAATAGTTCTGGTCTTTTAGAAAGAAGCATTGTTCCTCCTGGAATGATTCGTTTTGCCTTTTTATATAATTCTTGTCCTTTTTTCATTTAATTGTTATTTGATGGTAATGTTTGATAACCTTCATTTCTTTTTATTTGAAAATTAATTGAATTAATATTATTATCTGATAAATAAAGTTTTGCATATTCTTTCCAAGTCGCTTTTTCACCTAATTTTTTTATCAATAATTCAATTACTTTAAGATCTTCTTTATAGTCTACAACCATCCTCACTCGATTAAAATCTTTTTTAGATTCATGATTTTCTGCTGTAAATAAGTTGTTTGACATATATGTAGAGTTATTTTTTATATATGGGGTAACATGTTCTCTATCGGAATCCAACTTTGATAAATTCCATGCTTTTTTTAATGATGAAAATTTAAAAACTTCTATATCTTGGCCATCTGGATAAGTAGGGTAGAGTATATTTGAATAATAATCTAAATCCTTATTTAAAGCGCTACTAATTATCTCGTCTATCAAATCTGCATCAATTAAAGTACAATCTGAGGTCAATCTAACTACTAAATCAGGTTTTAGAGGTTTAACTGAGTTATAAAACCTGTCTAAAACATCATTTTCACTACCTCTAAATGACTTTACCATTAATGAATTAGCAAGTTCAACAATAACATCATCTTTTTTACTTTCTGTTGTAGCAATAATAATCTCATCTATTAAATTTGATTTTTTTATTCTATTAATATGAATTTCAAGTAAACTTCTTCCATTGATTCTTTCTAAAATCTTTTTAGGGAATCGGCTTGATCCAGTTCTTGCTTGTGTAATTGCTATAATTTTCATATTTACCAATTTGTTGGATTTAATAATTCATTTTCTAATACATTAATTTTATCAATCTTGACAGAAGGAATTTGAACTTTATTTTTAATTATATCTATATTTTTTTCTAACTGGCTCAAATTATCAATTCCAAAAATAATTTTATCAATGTAACTTTTACTAAGTGAATATTTAAGGGCAAGTTCATTAATATCTATATTAATATCCAGCCCAATTTTAATTAGTTTTTTTATATATTTTTCAAGAGGTTTCAAATTATATGGAATTGAAGATTGAGACTTAAAAAATAATCCTTGAAGAAAAATTGATCTAACATAAGTCTCAATATCTTTAGATTTGGCAGATTTAATTACAGACTCTCTCTTTTTAGAGTTATCCAATAAATTAAATGGAAGCTGAATAAAGTCAAAGGTGTTTTCATCAATTATATCGTATACCTCTGAATTTGAATATAAAGAGATTCCATTTTTCAATATTATACCAGATTTTTTTGCATCTAGCATTGCATTAATTAGTCTTTGATCAGACTTAAAAAGTTGATAATTATGTATCATATATCCTTCATAATTATCTACACAAAGTTTCTTTAAGTTAGTAATAATATTAGATGAAAAACTACTGTTATTATTTCCATAATTTGCCTTAGAAAAAACTTTAAATTTTTTCTGAGGATATTGTTTATGAAACTCACCTATAGTTTCAATTGAATTACCATAAATCTCTGCAGTATCAATATTTCTTATTCCATTGTCATATGAGTATTCTAATATTTTATATATCTCTTCTTGATTGATTTTACCATTTAAATTATTAATACCATAATCCATTCCAAATTGAGCAGTCCCTAGAATAATTTTATCAATGTTTTTATTCTTGGACATTCTAATAATTTCATCTTTAATATTATGGTATTTGTCAGGAGAGATTTCTCTATTAAACTTTATAAAGCCTAATCTGTCATATAATTTTATTGCATTTATGTTTGATTTATTAACTCCTAATGTAATTTCATTTAAACCTATTTCTTCAAAACAATATTTAATTATAGTTTTTGAAGCTTCTTTAGCATAACCCTTTCCCCATTCTAACTTATTACCAATCATGATGCCATACTCGCCGGATTTTCTTTTTTCATAAATAGGGTCAATTTTAATATTTCCAATATGTTCCTTGGTATTAGTTTTTATTATTGCCCAAAACAAAATCTTTTTTTTCTGTTGATCTAATAAAAATAACCTTAAGTTTTCCAGTGTATAGTCACCGCCTGAACTCATGTAAATATTAACATCTTTATCATTCATCCAATTAACATATTTTTCTGATAAATGCTTCATTCCCAGGGGCTCATAAGTTAATCTTTCAGATCTTAATGTTACTGTCTTATTCATTATTCTAAAACGCCTTTTAATTCATTTATTACATAATCTTGATCTTCATCAGTTAAGCTGAAATATAAAGGAAGGGTTAGACACTCTTTGTAGAATTCCAGTGAATTTTTATATTCTTCCGTAATATATTTAAGATTAGCATAATATGGTTGACTTGTTACTGGTATATAGTGTACCTGAGTTATTATCCCCGCATTTTTTAATAAATTCATTACTTCTGCTCTAGACTTTTTTATTTTTTCAAAATCGATTCTTACCACATAAATGTGATGCGAACTTACAGCCCTAAATTCTTTTTGTATGGGATTTATAAAGTTTAAGTTAGAAAAAGCTTTGTCATATCTATCAACAAGATATTTTCTCTTATTAATAAAAGTGTCTAATTTATTTAATTGAGATTTTCCTAATGCACATTGAATATCTGTAATTCTGTAGTTAAAGCCTAACTCTTGCATTTCATAGTACCACGGATTAGAGGTTTCTTTTGTTGTACTTAACTCTTTATTTATAAAAGCATCATCTAATTTATTAATTCCGTGACTTCTTAATCTTAATAAGGTTTTATAAATATCGTAATTATTTGTAGTTATCATACCTCCCTCTCCAGCAGCAATTGATTTAACAGGATGAAAAGAAAAGCCAGTCATGACTGAAAATTTACACGACCCAACCATTGAACCATCAAAATGCTTAGCTCCTAACGCGTGAGCTGCATCTTCAATTATAAAAAGGTTATATTTTTTTGCTAGTTGCGAAATTGATTCCATATCACATGAGACTCCTCCATAGTGAACTGGAATTATAGCCTTCACATCAGGATTATCATTAATTGTTTGTTCAAGTTTTTTTGGACATAGATTGATTGAGCTATTGTCGATATCAGAAAAAACAGGTTTTGCATTACAATAAATAACACTATTTGAAGTTGCAACAAATGTTATTGGAGATGTTATAACTGAATCTCCATTCTTAATTCCTAATGCTAAATTTGCCATATGAAGACCTGCTGTCCATGAAGACATAGCAACTGCATATTTAGCACCAACAAAGTCCGCAACTGCATTTTCAAAAGATTCTACTTCACCACCCTGAGTTAAATTTTTATGCTTTAATATGTCTACAACAGCATCAATGTCATCTTGATCGATAAAATGTTTTCCATATGGTATAATTTTTTTCATTATAAATATTTATAGTACTTGTAGTTTAGCAAACTCACTAAATTTAGAGTTCTCATTATCTCTTAACTCATTGTATGACCCTGATTCAATTATTTTACCATTGTCCATTAGATAAATATTATCAACACTTTTTATTGTTGACAATCTATGAGCTATTATAATTACAGTTATATTACCTCTTAATAAGTCAACACTTTCTTGAATACTTTTTTCTGATTCAGAATCTAGCGCGCTTGTGGCTTCATCTAATATTAATAAATTTGGTTTTCTAAATAATTCCCTTGCAATAAAAATTCTTTGCTTTTGTCCCCCTGATAAAAGAATTCCTCTATCACCAACAATAGTATCAAAGCCATCTGGTAAAGACTCTATAAAGTCAAGGATATTTGCTTGTTTAGCTGCATTTTTAATATTTTGATACAACTCATCTTTACTTTTTTTAGATTGCCACATTGAAATATTATTAGCTATGGTATCATCAAAAATTATAGTGTCTTGTGATACGTAACCAATTTGATTTTGCCAGGTAGATTTTTTGATTTGGGAATGAGGTACTCCGTCAATTTTTAATTCACCGTTGTCTGGACGATTTATAAGTGTAATTAAGTCAACTAATGAAGTTTTTCCAGCACCTGATCCGCCTACAATAGCAATTGAAGTTCTACTAGGAATCCTTAATGAAATTTGATCTAAAACAATTTTTTTTGAATTATTATAAGTAAAATCTACATTTTTGAATAATATTTCTTTTTTGAATTTTTTCAAGTCTATGACTCCATCCTCTTGCCTATTATTTTGCTGGTTTATGAATTCAGTGTGAACTAATTCCATACTTCCAATAGTTTGAAAAGTACCCTGAAAAGCACTTTGAACAGCTAAGGTAGAGTTAAGTGCTCTATAAAATAATGCAATTGATACAAGTATAGGTTCTAATCTTAATTCAAAAACAAAAATTTGAATGAAAACTATAACCATTATAAAGAGAACTGCAATCGGCTCTCTTACAGACTGAGTAAAAGCCGCTGCAACACCAGATTTTATCTGAGTATTAGTTAAAATTTTTATTGATTTGTTTATATAGTTCTTAAGAGAATTTATTTGATTGGTTGAGGTTAAATATTTAAATCCATGAAGTGATTGAATTAACCACTTAGTCAATGTTCCATTCTCCTTAGCAGCAATTCTTGACAATTTTTGTACATATGAGTTCATTTTGAGAAATAAGATCATTAAAACAATTCCTAATAGAAGAGCCATTGCACCAAAGCTAAATGTTATTAAAAATGCTAGTGTCATTAATACTAAAGTATTTATGAAATGAGAGCCTAATAATGATAATTGTCTAAATGCCTCAAGAGCTTTTGTTGGCTGTTCATTTATTAAATTAATTAAGTCACCAGTATTTTTTGAAGAAAAATATCCAAAACTCATTGTTGAATAAAGTGAGAATAATCTCATTTTTATCTCTTTTAATAATTGTCCAATTAAATATGCTGTAAAACCTAATGACAAGAATGTAATTAATCCTTTTAAAATAAATGCAACAGAAATTATAATTAATATTGACACTAATGATTCTGATAACCCTAGTGAATTAATGATACCATACAACGTATGATTGATTAAATTTGCATTTTTATCAATCTCTGATCCAGCATCAATCGTTTGAAGTAAAGGAAGCAACATTAAAATTCCAAAACCTTCAAGAACAGAAGCTATAATTCCAAGGGCATAAATCAGATACATTCTTATTCCAAGATATATCTGAAAAATATTTATATAGCTAAAAATTTCTTTAATGGGTTTAAACATAATTATTTTGCGTTTTCATAAAACCATTTAACTGTTTTGTCTAATCCTTTATGAGTTTTTACATCGGGTCTATAACCTAAAAGTAATTTTGCTTTTTCAATAGATGCTAATGAATGAGGGACATCCCCCTCAACAGCATTCCCAAACTTTACATGAATCTTACTTATTTCATTATTATAATTAGATAATAAATCTCTAATAATATTATATAATTCAAGAATTGTTGTCCTTTCGCCAACAGCAGTATTATAAACTTGGTTTAACGCTTTTTCATTTTCTATTGATATCGCTAATAAATTCATCTGTACAACATTTTCAATATGAGTAAAGTCTCTTGAAAATGAGCCATCTCCATTTATTGTTGGACTATCTAAGTTTAATAAAGTATCTATAAATTTTGGGATTACTGCTGCATATGGTCCATTTACACTTTGTCTTTTTCCATAGACATTAAAATATCTTAGCCCCACTGTCTGTATTCCATATGTTTGATTAAATAATTTTGCATATAGCTCATTAACATATTTTGTTAATGCATAAGGAGAAAGAGGGCTGCCAATCTCATCCTCGATTTTTGGAAGATTTTTAGAGTCTCCATAAGTAGATGAACTAGCAGCATATATAAATCTCTTAACATTATTATCAACAGATGCTTTCAAAATGTTTACAAAGCCCCCTATATTAATTTGATCTGTTGTAACTGGGTCATCAATTGATCTTGGAACAGACCCAAGAGCAGCATGATGTAGTACATAGTCCACTCCTTTTGTCGCATTTTTACATACTTCATAGTCTCTAATATCACCTTCTATGTTAGTAAAGTTTTTGTAAGTTGAAGATTTTGATAGATTTTTTATGTCCCCCGTTATATAGTTATCAAGTGAAATTACAGAAGCTCCTAATTCAAGAAGTTTATCACATAAATTGCTCCCAATAAAACCTGCACCACCTGTAACTAATATTTTTTTATTTTCTATTTTTTTTAAATCAATCATAACCTTTTTGTAATTAAGTTTTTTGAGTAAAAAGACTTGATATCATAAATAACAGTATTAGAGTCTAACATCAAATCATTTAAATCTATTTTTTTAAAAGTATCATGAGCAACAGCTAAAATTATGGCATTGTATTTTTTTTGAGGTATCTCAGAAAAAACCTCTTGATTATACTCTTTCTTAAAATCAATTTTATCGACCCATGGATCAAAAACATCTACATTAAAATTTTGGAGCTTTAGATTATATATTATATCTACAACCTTTGTATTTCTAAAGTCAGGACAATTTTCTTTAAAGGTTGATCCTAAAATCAATATGTTTTTATTATCCAAGTTTCCATAAACGGAAACCAACAATCTTGTAATCTCACTAACTATATGTAGCCCCATACTATCATTTACTTCTCTACCTGCTAAAATTATCTTAGGGGTGTATCCCATTTTTTGAGATTTGTCAGCAAGATAATAAGGGTCTACCCCTATGCAGTGTCCTCCAACTAAACCGGGTCTAAAATTCAAGAAATTCCATTTTGTTGATGCTGCATTTAACACTTCTGTTGTGTCAACATCCATAATTGAAAATATTTTTGCTAACTCATTTACAAAGGCAATATTTATATCTCTTTGAGCATTTTCAATTACTTTAGCAGCTTCTGCAACTTTTATTGTTGGTGCCTTGTGAGTTCCTGCCTTAATTATAGATGAATAAAGATCATCTATCTTATCAGCTATTTTGGGGGTAGAACCTGAGGTTACTTTAATTATTTTTTCAATTGTATGTTGTTTATCTCCCGGATTTATCCTCTCAGGAGAATACCCACAGTAAAAATCTGTATTAAAACTAAGACCGCTAAACTTTTCAAGCACTGGTACGCACTCCTCTTCAGTGCAACCAGGATAAACAGTACTTTCATATATAACAATATCTCCCTTTGAAAGAACTTCTCCAACCATTTTTGAAGCACTTAATAAAGGTCTTAAATCAGGAGATTTATCTTTTTGGATTGGTGTAGGAACAGTGATTATATAGATGTTTGATTCCTTAATATTTCTAACTTCATCAGTAATTTTTAGATTATTTGTTAATGTTTCTCTTAGACTATTTTCAGAAACCTCTAGGGTAACATCATTATATTTATTTAACTCGATAACCCTCTGATTGTTAATGTCAAAGCCAGTAACTTTATATTTTTTTGCAAAAGCTATAGCTACAGGCAAGCCCACATACCCTAATCCAATTACTGAAATTTTAATTTCTTTCATACTTGACCTATTGAATAAATTTTAAATCCTCTTTTAATTAAATCTTCTTTATTTAATATATTTCTTCCATCGATAATTGTTTTTGGATCTTTCATTAACTGATAAATTTCATCCCAATCCATTGTTTTAAACTCATCCCACTCTGTGCAAACTATTAAAAGATTCGATTCCTTTATTGTATTGTATATACCATTATAGGCTTTGACTTTACTCATAAGTCTGTTAATTTTTGGTAAGGAAAAGTTTTTATTTTGAAGTCCAATATTTATATCATTATATATTTTTTCAATAGAAACCATTGGATCATAAA
>MDTG01106428.1_pt1 | contig 12172 bp, 11 predicted proteins | sample 811421 | NCBI WGS metagenome assembly MDTG01 (sample SAMN05326645, study PRJNA326480) | marine metagenome | isolation source: seawater | place: Pacific Ocean: South East | collected 2011
AAACTGACCAAGATCATAAGTTTTTTCATCAAAAATTAAATTGTAGCTATACACTCAATTTCTACATCAGTATCTGCTGGCAATCCCCTTACAGCTACTAAAGATCTAGCTGGTGCATTAGCCTCATCTAACCATTCATTAAAAACCTCGTTAACCTCTGCATAATTATTCATATCAGTTAGAAAAACGGTGAATTTTACAACATTTCCAAAGTTTGTATTTGCATATTCAAGAATAGCAGATAGGTTCTTAAATACTTGATGGACCCTAGCTTTAAAACTTTCCTCAATTAATTTACCTGTAGCAGGATCGATTGCAATTTGTCCTGCTGTAAATATAAAACCATTAGCTATGACTGCTTGGTTATAAGCACCAATTGGATTCGGTGCATTTGCATCTGTAATTACCCTTCTAGACATATTTACTCCTAATTATTAAACTTCATACAAAATAGACCAATATTAGCATCATACTCTCGTTTTCCATCTGTTTCAATTTTTCTCAATATAAACTCACCAACAGCACCAACCTTAGCTTCAAATAAGTGACCTCCTTTAACATCAAGGTTATGATCACTCATTGTTATGTGAGCATGAATAAATGGTTCATTATCTTTTAAAATTACATTTCCTTGAAATGAGGTTAGTTCCCAAAGGTTATTAAAAAATTGCCTAACGTATTCTTTATTTTTCAAATCATACGCACCAAGATCTATTTCTTTAATTGCACCAATGCCAGATATTTGAGCATTTACAATATCTTTTGATTTGCAAAATTGAGTTAATGTTTCCATTATTGATTCATCTTGCTCTATGTAAATGATAAAGATATTACCATCTTGTTTGAATTGCATAAACCTACCCTTTTATAAAGTCATCAATTATTTCAAAGCTTTTACTTAAAGCATTTTTTAAACTATCTAAATCTTTACCACCAGCAGTTGCTAAATGAGGTTTGCCACCGCCACCACCACCCATTGAAGCACCAATTGATTTAGCAATAGATCCTGCATTTAAGCCCATTTTTATTAGATCATTAGAAACAATTACAACAATCATAGGTTTGTCTCCTTCTGCACCTAAGACTCCAACTCCACTTTTCATAGAATTTAATAGAGTATCACCAAGATCTTTGAGTTCATCAATCGAATTTGCATCAGTCATATGAGCAACCACTTTGATATTGCTTACAGTTTTACTTTGATCCATTATTTTATTTACATCAAAAGCATTACCTGCTTTTTTTTGTTTTTTCATTTTCTTTTCTAATTCTTTTTTCTGTAAAACTAGTTGTTTAACTCTATCTATTACCAAATTAGTTTCACAATTTAATTGTGATTGTATTGCATTAATTAATAATGATTGATTTTGAATTAATTCAATTGCTTTTGGACCCGTTAATGCAACTATTCTACGAACACCTGAAGCGAGCGATGATTCTTCTTTGATTTTAAATAAGCCAATATCTCCTGTTAGATCAACATGAGTTCCACCACAAAGCTCTTTGGAGAAATCAGAAATACTTATAACGCGAACTTCATCCCCATACTTTTCACCAAACATTGCGATTGCGCCTTCTTTTTTTGCTTCATTAAAAGATTTGACTGATTCATCTAGCTTATTATTTAGAAGGATTTCTTTGTTAACTATTTTTTCGATTTCAATAATTTGATCTTGAGTTATTTTTTCAAAATGAGTTAGGTCAAATCGAAGGTAATCATCGTTAACCAAAGATCCTGCTTGTTGTACATGATCACCTAGAACTAGTTTCAAAGCTTTATGCATCAAATGAGTTGCTGTATGATTTTTTCTTATATTTTGACGCCTATCAAAATTCACTTCACAAGTAACGCTATTATTTTTACTTGCTTTAATTTTACCTGAACAATAATGGATAAAAGCGTCACTATCTTTTTTTACGTCATTTACGATGAGTTCAATACCTTCACCTTTAATAGATCCATTGTCGCCTACTTGACCCCCTGACTCAGCATAAAATGGAGTTTTATCTAGTACAACAAGTATTTGTTCGCCTTCAATAGCATAACGGCAAATTTGTGCTGTGTCTTTAGTATTATTGTAACCAGTAAATCTTGAATCATTTCCTTCAATTAATACTGTCCAATTTAATTTTGATGATTCAGCAACAAACTTCCCTTTTGATTTTGCCCGACTTCTTTGTTTCTCCATAGCATCATTGAATCCTTTTTCATCAACTGAAAGACCTTTCTCTCTTGAAATAAGCTGCGTTAAATCAAGAGGAAAACCAAAAGTATCATATAAACGAAAAGCTTCTTCACCAGAAATAACTTTACTTGATAAACTAAGTACTAATTTATCAAAATGATTTAACCCTCTATCTAATGTTTCACTAAATGCTGACTCTTCAGCTTTAATAACTTTTTTAATATGAGATTTTTTTTCAATAATCTCGGGAAAAGTTTCACCCATGATATCTCCCAATGTATCAACCAAGTTATATACAAAAGGTTCGGTTTGATGGAGATTCCTTCCAAACCTTGCTGCTCGTCGTAGGATTCTTCTTAGAACATAACCTCTGCCATCATTGCTTGGTAAACCACCATCTGCAATAGAGAAAGTGAGCATGCGAATATGATCTGCAATCACTTGAAATGGGACGTGGTTCTTTTTAAATGATTGACCTGTTAATTCTTCTGTTTTTTCTATTAAAGGCTTAAAGAGATCTGTTTCATAATTATTAAAAGTTCCTTGAAGCACTGATACAATTCTTTCAAAACCTGCACCTGTATCTACATGTTTTGCTGTTAAGTTCTCTAAGTTGCCATCTTTTAATCTATTGTTTTGAATAAAAACAAGATTCCATAATTCCCAATAGAGATCAGATTCGTTTACTCCTTTTGCACTTTGCTTTGAAATATCATCGCCAATGAAATAATGAATTTCAGAACAAGGGCCACAAGGACCTGTTTCACCCATTTCCCAAAAGTTGTCTTTTTTTCCGCACTTTAGAACCTTTGAAGGATCAATATCTGTTACCTTAGGCCATAATTTAAAAGCTTCATCATCCTCATGAAATACAGTGACCCATAATCGATTTTTGTCTAATCCCCAAACGTCCGTGAAAAGCTCCCACGCCCAACGAATAGCATCTTCTTTATAATAGTCTCCAAAAGACCAATTGCCTAACATTTCAAAGAATGTATGATGAAACGTATCAACACCAACTTCTTCAAGATCATTATGTTTACCACTTACTCGAATACATTTTTGACTATTTACTGCACGTAAAAAGTCAGGGTCTTTTTGATCCAAAAAAATTGGCTTGAATTGATTCATTCCTGCATTAGTAAATAATAAAGTGGGGTCATCAATGGGAATGACAGGAGAACTACGCACAAATTTGTGATCTTTATTTTTAAAGAATTCTATAAAAGCATTTCGTATTTCTTGACTTTTCATACTAATTAAAAAGAGAATGATGTTTCAATTGATGTAATGTCAATTGTTTCATTTTCACCACTTATTATTCCATCACCATTTAAATCTCTAAATGAACGACGAAATATATAATTCAAAACTAAGCCTTGCCCCATGGATATTCCTAATTGGTAGCCAATAATTGTACTTTCAGTATAGTCGAATTTAAAAGGATTTGGAACATTTCTTTGCTGATAAAATGCACGAGCATATTGTAACTTACTTATTGCTTTTTTAAGACGAAGAGAAGCTAAAAAAGTTTGGTTTTTATCTTCAATAAATGATCCATCTAAATTTGACCAAATATCTCCTAACATATCTTGGTAAGATGCAGTAGCTTCTATCATCGATGCTAAATTTAGAGTCATTCTTGCATAATAACCTTTTTGCGGTCCATAGCGTCCTAGACTTGACTCTTTTGTCTTTAATATAATTTGATTATCTGTACTTTTAGTAAAACCAACTCGTTCAATTTCATAAAGGCGATTCCAATAATTAAATTCAAAACGACCATCAGGCATCATTCGATATTCAAAATTAAACCTAGCAGGTCCAAATCTTGAGGACAAGCCAAAAGGTATTAATCCTGTTTCAAGTGATTTTAATTCACCTGTGCCAGGATCGACAGTTTTACCAATCATTTTAGCCATTTGAGCATAAAGTGAAATAGAAAAATTATCTTGTGAAACAAGAGGATATCCTATATCAATAGCTAATGCAAATATATCATCTTTATTATTATCAAGATTTATTGGAGAAGCTTTTCTAAAAATATTTGGATCAAGAGCTATTATTTCTCCTGAATAACCAGGAATACGACTATCAAGAGTGTCTGTAATACCATCTCCATCAATATCCCATTCATCAGGATTATTATCATCAAGTCCATCTCCATCTGTATCTATCCACCAATTATCATTGTTTGGAAAATCATCAACAATATTTGGTCTGCCATCTCCATCACTATCCTTTAATCCTAAATATTGATTTCTATCTGTTACTATAGAAATACCTAAAGGTAGGCCCATAATTTTACGAGAGCTTATACGTCCACCAAATAATCCTATGTTCTCTTTAAAATCGTTTCCAAAAGCTTCAATTTTATATGAACCAGAATTTTTTTCAAAATTAAATCCAATTTTTCTGTCTTGGGGATAAAGCATTGTATTTGAATAATCATTCACAAGAATTCCATATCCAAGATCAACATCATCTAATGCACCTATCCTCCCATAAAGTGGATCTCCAGGAAAACCATAACGAATATAATAAATTTTATCAATAAGGGTATTTTTAATGGCATTTGAGGAAGAAAAATCCCATTCATCTGAATGTATATTTCCTTTAGCATCAAAATAAACCACCAGATCAAGCGCAAGACCCCATTTCCCAAATGGAATGACCGGGCGCATAGCTACCTGGTTCCAAACTTTACCATCAATAGTCACAGAGCCAACAGCTCCAGTATTATTTACTTGAGCATATAGCAATCCATTTAAAATAAATGCTAAAATTATAATGAGAAATGATTTCCGAGGTCTTCTCATAGGTATTGGAAATTACCTTTAGACTTAAATGGAGTACAATCTCTAAATCTCTATTCATTGAATAGGTGTTTCCACCTAAATTCTAACATCTTATGACAAATAAAACTATTCCAAAGACTGATGATCTTGTATCTTTTTCAAATGAGGAAATGAGAACATATATCCACAGACTTCAAGATGATTTACAAAATAAATTGAACACGGGCCTTTCTATAGATGATATTCTTGACAATGAAGACCCTTTTGAATCACTAGAGCCAATTTTACCGCGAGAAGTTTATCCTATTCTTGTATTAGCCATGATAAATGATATTCGAACAGATACAGTTATGGATGCAATATTAAAGGGTTTATCCAACGGTATAGAGACTTACCAAAAGACTAAAAGCTGATAGTTCATATGCGATTAATCATAATATTCTTATTTTCATCTTTATTGATTGTTTGTCAGACAAACAATATAAAATCGATAGATATAGCATCAAAAATAAACGGCGTATCAATCAAGATTCATTCAGATTTGATATTAAAACCATCTCAAGTAACAGGTTGGTTTAATGAATCAACATCATGGTATTATATGACTATTCATCAAACTAATGGTGATACTGCTTCTCTAGAATTAACACAATTAGTTAATAGCATTAAAGAGGTTGAAGTAATAAAAGCTGGAGAATCCCTTCAACTTGGTTTTAGAATGAAAGTTCCTGTTGAGGATTTTGAATTTTATTATAGCGATATTAACCCCGAGCTAATTACAGCTCTTCGGTTTCCTTTATCAGATGTAATTGCTTCTCTAGAGTCTGATCAATCTGATCTTAAAAATAATATTATATATAAAACGAGAAATAAACCCGTATGGATAAAAGTTTTTTATTTTGTTGGAATAGGCTTAACAACATCTGGTATAATTGCAGGTGAAGAACAAAAAGGCTGGGAAGCACCAATTGGTATGGGTATGATTGCAGCAGCATACGTTTATGATAACTTTATTTTAAAAAAGAAAAAATGAAGGAACTACTCCCATATTATGCTTGGTTTTATGTTTTAGGAATAGTTCTAATGTCTCTATTCATACGTTTTTATTTGAATAAAAAAAATATTCAATCAAAAGATTCTAAAAAATGAATCGTTTTTTCTTATACTTTTTTGTCTTTTCAAAATTATTTAGTCAAGAATTAAGTGAATCTTTAATAACAGTTATGGATAAACCATTAATTAAAGATGATTCACGATACCATCTTACCCCATTATTATTAGACATAGCTAAGAATGGTAATAATTTTAGTTCAGAAAAAAAATACGAGCTTCAGAAACTAGGATTTAATTTTAAATCACCTTTAGTTTCTCGAAGCTTCACTAAACGCTCTGAATCTAACGGATTAGATGAAAGTTATGATATTGGCGGAATTCGTTTACACTATACTACTTCCGGATATCACGCAGTTAATAATTCTGATATTAATGGAAATAACATACCAGATTACATTGATTCAGTTGCAATTATTTTTGAAAATGTCACTAATAATCTTCATAATAAAATGGGCTATCTACTACCACCTAGTGATGGACACTATACTTTAACAAGAGACAAGGGTGGCTCAGAACATTATGATGTCTATATAAGGAACCTTTCTTCAAAATACTATGGATATGTTCAGCCTGAAGAGTTTGCGCAAGGAAATGGTGATAATGAGCAATCAAATACTTTTAAAGAAGTAAATGCATTTACAAGCTATATGGCTATCCGAAATAACTACAGTAATTTTCCCTTGGATGAGCTTAATGCTTTAAAAGTAACAATCGCTCATGAATATTATCATGCAATACAATTTGGCTATGATGGCTGGGAGAAGCCTTGGCTTCTTGAAGCGTCAGCTGTTTGGATGGAAGAAGAAATTTATGATGAAATAAATGATTGTTATCAATATATGGAAGAATGGTTCAGTTTTCCTCATCGATCATTAGATGAGAGTGGTTATCACTGGTACGGTTCATTCATTTTTTTTGAATATATTGAACAGCATATGGGTGGAAATAGTATAATTCGTGAAATATTAGATCAATCTGCTAGCATAGATAGTCGTGAGATAGATGGATCTCATCTAGCAATTGATCAAGCTTTAAATAAGTTAAACTATTCATTTCAACAGGCATTAAATGGTATGTCAATTGCAAACTTTATTATGTCTTCAAGACCCAATGCTGGAGACTTTTCTTATGAAGAAGCTGATTCATATCCAGTTAACGGACCAGCAATTCTAAAACAAGTAAACTTTCAGATGGGCATTGTAGATACAATTAAATCCATAAGTCTTTCAAGGTTTGGCAGTGAATATATTCAAATATCCTCTACCACACCTGTACAAATTGATTTAGAAAATTTAACTGGTCCTTATTCTGACATTCAATTGAATACAATTATTAAGAAGAATGATGACTCATATTTAATTTTATCAACACCATCAATTAATATTGATCCTATAGATGTCAAATCAATTCATCTATCAATTGTAAGCCAAGATTCTTTAAGTAATAATTGGAACTATCACTTAATTATTCAAGATGGCAAATCAGGTACAGATTCAAATGTTCCAATAGATTTCAAATTGACAGACCCATATCCAAACCCTTTTAATGGATTAGTTAAGTTTTCTGTTTATATGCTCAGAGAGACAAAATTAACCATTGATATTTTTGATATTTCAGGTAGAAAAGTTAAAAGGATATATAATGATAGACTTAGTTCAGGAAATCATAGTTTTTCATGGCATGGAAAAAATATTTCAAAACATAAATTATCATCAGGTATATATTATATAAAAGTGGCAAGTGCAACGAACCAAGAATGGAAAAAAATTACATTCGTTAAATAATTATTATCTTTTATAACCAATTATTATTAAGCAATCACCTTCATCTACATTCATCCTACTCCAAATAGATCTTGTCTCATTATCAAACTTTTGAGGATTATTTGATACTGCTTTATTAAATAATCCACGCTGGACAGATTGATCGTCAAGATTATTAAAAGTGCTTTCTAAAAGCTTAACTATTTTGATATTAGTATTTTTTGTAGTCGGTGAAATTTTATAGTCATTATTATGACATAATTGCGAGAAATATTTATATACTTGCGGATTTTGCGTTCGAACAAATAATAGATCAGCTTTAATTATTTCAATCCTTAATTCATTTAGCAAAGGATAAATCCCTCGACCTTGAAGACATTTATGAAACATAGTTATTTGAAAATAGTTAGCAGTCTGATCTTCGATAATAATTTTTTTGTTTATTGACCAACCAATAATATTTTTTTTATCATCAATAATATGAATCCATAAATCTGCTTCTGAGTTTCTATCAATAATTGCTTGAAGGCCAAGATCATTATTTAAGGCGTTGGTTGAAATTTTATGATGTTGCTCCATAATTTTCAACTTTTCTGATGATTCTTCTATAGAATTTTCAGGCCACCTAATCTTTGGGAAAATAATCTCTAAATCATATAATGGGTTAATCTGCTTTAATCTTTTTATCAGTTTTTTAAACTTAGCAGTATTATTATAGTTAAAATCATTCATTTATTTTATAATAATAAAAATAAATTATTTGGATAACAAACTATACTAGAAGCACCCTTTAAAAGTTGTAAATCCATAATAAGGTATGATAATATAAAGTATTGAATCGCGAATAAGATAGTACATGAAAAAAGCAAAGACGACCTTCCACCCTTTCTTTTTAAAGAGAAGCTTTAATCCCCCTTCCTTTCTAATGTCCCACCATTCTTTTATAAACCTAGGACGATATAAAGACATTAATTTTTAGGTTTAATCCTTCCATATTTTAAATTTTCATACTTTTCCCATATTGTCTCACCAGAGGCTTGCTGAAATCGAAAAGCAAAAGAGAGAGCATCATCAAAAGTATTACCTGAGAATTCTTCATGACTATAATATTCATCAATCCATCCAATAAACTCTTGCATACCGGATTGATCTACTTGATCAAATATTCCATATATCATTTCGGCTTTATTGTCAAAGTACCATGTGGTGACTGAATCATAACCCAAGTCTTTAATCATTTTTTGATGAGTATCATATACTTGGGTTAAATAAGAAAATAAGAATATTTCTTTTTCCTTTTTGTCTAAAGTCTTCCAATAAACAGCAATAGCATTCGGTACAGGTACAGATTTATTCTCTTGAGCGCTTAAAAGCAAGATTGTGCTAATCAATGTTAATATTAGTTTCATACTAGTCTTCTTCTTTTGATGTTTCAAACTCAGCTATCATTTCTTCAAGCTTATCCATGGCCTTATCTTCCGAAACCTTGCCACGATTTTCACCCTGATAATACAAATGTCCAGAACCTTTACCAAATGCGATTCCTAAATCTGTATGAGTAGCTTCACCAGGTCCATTTACAGCACATCCCATTAAAGCTACGGTCATTGGTGTTTTTACATTCTGAAGTTTATCTTCCATTTCACCTGCAATTTTAAATAAATCTACCTCTAATCTACCACATGTTGGACAAGCAACAATCGTTACACCTTTACTTGCTAAACCAAGTGATTTTAATATTTCAAAACCTACTCTTACTTCCTCAACAGGATCATCTGTTAAACTTACTCTAATTGTATCTCCAATACCCTTTGCTAATAATGCACCAATACCTACAGATGATTTAACTGAACCCGATTTTGTTGGACCAGCTTCTGTAACTCCAAGATGAAGTGGATAATCAAATTGTTTTGAGAATAATTCATAAGATTCCATCATAAGGTTTACATCAGAAGCTTTAAGTGAAACAATAATATCTTCAAAATCATGTTCTTTACAAATACCTATATGCCTTGAAGCACTTTCAACCATTGCCTCAGCTGTTGGAAAACCATATTTATCAATTAAATCTTTTTCAAGACTACCGGCATTTACACCTATTCTAATTGGAATATTTGCACCTTTGACTTTGTCAAGAACTTCTTTTACACGTTTTTTCCCACCAATATTACCTGGATTAATTCTAATCTTATCTGCACCTGCGTCTACAGACTCCAAAGCCATACGATAGTTAAAATGAATATCAGCCACAAGTGGTACGTTCATTTCTTTTTTGATCTCATAAAGCGCATCGGCTGCAGGTTGATCAGGAACAGTTATTCTAATTATTTGACATCCAGCTTCTTCAAGTCTTTCGACCTCTTTCAAAGTAGCTTTAACATCATGCGTTTTAGTAGTGGTCATCGACTGGACTGTTATTGCATGTTCACCACCAACAATAAGGTTCCCTACTTTAACTTCTTTTGTCTTTTTACGATTTATCATGATTTTTAATATGTTAAAATTACTACAAGCTAACCTTCAAAAGGATCCTTCAAATATTCTTTTGATAAAATTATCACATGAGAAAAATTATCTAACCTGATGCACTTTCTATAATATTTACGTGCTTTTACTCTTTCTCCTCTTTTATCCATTATCTTTGCTTTTAAAAAATAAGCTTCTCCAAGGAATGCATCAAGTTCAGCAGCATAATTATTGATACATTCATCTAATTTTTGAAGTGATTTTTCATCGTCTCCAATTAAATAATAATAATATCCCCAAAGATAGTCTAGATATGAACCAAAACCTTCTTGATGCCTTGCACGCTGCATAGAAAGTGTTCTATCTAAATCATCTAGTATAATTTTTGATGTTTTTAGATCGCCAGTTTGTAAAAGACTAACTGCGTAATGAATCTTATAATCATAATTATTAGGAAATTCTTCAACAAGCTGTTCACTAATTTCTAATCCTCTTTCTATATCTAGATCTATAAATTGATATATGTATGATAAAACACTTAAGGATTCAGTCCACGCCCAAGGACTTTGACTTGCAGAAATTTCCATTTTTCGAATACCTTCTTTTCTAGATGCTTCTAATCCAAAATATTCAGCTCCTGCTTTTACTAGCGTATTACTTAACCCAGTATAATATTCGATAATACCTATCGGCAAATAAGCATCTAGCATTGTAGTATCCATTGATGCTGCTTTTTGGATTACACGAAAACCTCTGTAAGCAGAAAAAAATGTTGATATCCACTTTTTTTGCCCTAATAAAGTTCGTGCTTTTAAACCTAGAGCACACCCATAATAAAGCATATATTCTGGGTTTTCAGGATAAATTGATAAAAGAGAATCATAAACTGATTCAACATCTTCAAGATTTTTATCAAAATTAGTATAAATTTCGTCTAAAGAGAGCTCTGCTTCATCTTTTCTCCAATGTGCTGCTGCCCATGCTATGTGAACACCTGGGTGATCAGGGTAATCTTCTCTAGCTTTAGTAAGGATTTCAATACTTCTTTCATATTCATAATTATAAAATGCATTTCCACCCTCGCGTACAACATCATCGCCAGGATGCTGTGCATTAAGAACTAAAGAATACGTAATTAAAAGAAAAGTGAGCTTCATCATTTATTGAGTAATTATTTGCTAAAATAAAAAATTTAACTTGCCGTTTTACCAGCAAGAAGTAGCCAACCGCGAGAATCATTATTCACAGGATTTAACTCCATAGAACGTGTCCAAGCTGCCTTAGCTAAACCAGATTCTTTCATCTTCCAATAGGTTATTCCTAATCCAAGATAATTATCAGCACTAGAAGGACTTAATTCTATGGCTTCTTGAAAAGCAGCAAGAGACTCCCTAAACATACTTTTATCTCTATAATAACCGCCTAAAGTATGCATAGAGCCAGGAAGCCATGACCCTGAGTTTTTATTAACACTTAAGGCCTTTCGAAAAGAAGTTTGACCAAGGCTAGATTGACCATTTCGATTATATTCTACTGCTAATATATAATATGCCTGAGGCAATAAGGACTTTACTTCAATATTATTTGGGTCATAGTGAAGCAAATCTTCCCATGATGAGGATGCTCTTGCCCACTCAGAGCCTTTAAAATAGCTTAATCCTTGTTTGAATCTTGATCCAGTATCTGAAGGATCTAGTCTAATTGCGTCACTATAAGTTAAAGCTGCATAAATATGCTTACCTTGTTTAGAAAAAAGATCAGCTAAGGCAACATAGGACTCTTGATGACCTGGATCCTTTTTAATTGATTCTTGGTAACTAGCTTTTGCTTTTTCTAAATCACCCAG
>MDTG01134694.1_pt1 | contig 12172 bp, 5 predicted proteins | sample 811421 | NCBI WGS metagenome assembly MDTG01 (sample SAMN05326645, study PRJNA326480) | marine metagenome | isolation source: seawater | place: Pacific Ocean: South East | collected 2011
CAGCGATGTTCATGCTGGGCGTGGTTGAATACTGGTGGCTCTTTCTGGTCTTCCGGGTGGGCCTCGGGCTGGGCGAAGGCGTCAACTTCCCGGCGATGAACCGCGCGATACGCGACTGGGTGCCACCGCGACACGCCTCCAAGGTGACGGCGGCCTGTCTGATTGGCGTGCCCGGTGCGTTTCTGATCGGCGGCCCCCTCTTCGGATGGCTCATCAGTGAGATCGGCTGGCGGAGCACGTTCAAGATCCTCAGTGCGGCAGGTTTCGTCCTGATGCTCGCGATCCTCATCTTCTATCGAAACCCGATGAAGACAAGCAAGAACAGTGACGGCGACAACGGGGCCGCAGGAAGCTGGCTTGGTCTTCTCAAAGACCCGACGCTGCTGGCCACCTCCTGGTCGTTCTTTGGTTTCGGCGTGATCCTCTACTTCGGACTTACCTGGATACCCGGATATTTCGAGCAGACCTTCGGAGAGAAACTCGCGACCATCGGATGGTTCAGCACGCTTCCCTGGGGACTGGCGATCATCCTGATGCAGTTGGTCGGATGGTGGTCCGATGCTCGACATCACCGTTCAGGAGACTCTCGCACATCCAGAGTGTTCTTGATTCTGGTGTTTCAACTTCTCGCTGCAGGGTGCTTCATACCGCTCGCGTTCGTGACCACGCCATGGTGGGCGGTGGCATGGCTGACGCTGGGCATTGGATGTTCGATGGCACCCAACGCACCGTACTACTCGATCATCTCCGATCTCTATCGCGAACGAACCGGTGCCGCAACGGGAATCATGATCACGTTCTTCTCGGCTTCAGGACTGTTGATGCCGGTGATCGTCGGCCTTCTGACGGACATCAACGGAAGTTTCGCGGCCGCTTTCATCCTGATGGCATCGATCGTGGCCAGTGGCGCGGTGGGCATGTTTTTCTTCGCGAAACCAAACTCGGGGCCGCAGAGGACCTGACAGTCGCACTCCATCAGCAAGCCGCCTAGACTGGAGCCATGAAGGAACTCCTCGTGCTTCGGCACGCCCAAAGCAGCCCCGGCGCCCATGGCGTGAGAGACCACGACCGCCAGCTTTCGGACGAAGGTCGGAAGCAAGCGGAGAGGATTGGTCGACATCTCTCCGAGAGCGCTCGAGTTCCGGAGGTGATCCTCTGTTCCGACTCGACAAGAACGACGGAAACTTGTGCTCTGACATGTGATTCGGGTGGGATCCATCCGAAGATCGAGTTCATCGAACAACTCTACCTGGCATCCCATTCTTGCATGATCAGAACGGCATCCCAGCATGCCATGAGTGCCGAGAGGGTGATGTTGATCGGACACAACCCCGGCTGCGAGGACGTTCTTCACGAACTCGGGCTCGGAACGCATGAAATGCCACCATGCACCCTCGCCAGAATCGGTCTGGAGATCGAAGACTGGCTTGAACTTGAAGGAAGCTGCAAAGCGACTCTGCTGGAACTCACACTGGTGGAAGCGCTCGAGGAGAGCTGAACCGATCGCTTCAAAGTTCGGAAGGTTCCGACGGAAGACACGTCGGACCCAGGCGCATGAGTCCGGGCTTCAGGCGAAGATCTCCTGAACGACTCTGCCGGAGACATCGGTCAGTCTGAAATCACGACCGGCATTTCGATACGTCAGCTGTTCATGATCGATGCCCAGCAACGCGAGAATCGTCGCATGAAGATCATGCACGTGGACCTTGTCTTCCTGTGCGTAGTAGCCATATTCATCGGTGGCCCCGTAGGAGAAACCGGGACGCACACCGCCACCCGCCATCCACATGGTGAATCCATGCGGGTTGTGATCACGGCCGTTGCCGTCCTGCGCGGCGGGCGTCCGCCCGAACTCGCCACCCCAGAGCACGAGGGTCTCGTCCAGCATGCCGCGGCGCTTGAGATCCTGGAGCAGCGCGGCGATGCCGGTATCGACTTCGGCGGCGTTGTTCCGGTGATCGTTCTCGAGGTTCCCGTGTTGATCCCATTTGTAGGAATGCGTGCATTGGACGAAACGAACACCTCGTTCGCTGAACCTTCGCGCGAGCAGACACTGGCGACCGAAGTTCTCGGTGACGCTCTCATCAAGTCCGTAGAGACGCCTGGTCTCATCGGACTCACCGGAGATGTCGAGCACTTCGGGGGCGACACCCTGCATGCGGAAGGCGAGTTCGAAGGTCTCGATGCGGCCTTCCAGAGCACTCGCTGCGGGATCCGTCCGGCGATTGAGTTCACGAATGAATTCGATCTGTTCGCGCTGGATGCGCGCATCCCCCATCGCGGTCATGTGTTCGAAACGTGCCTTGTCCGCGCGGATGCCCGCATGACCGATGGCGGTGCCATGGTAGGCGGCTGGAAGAAACGCGGATGAGTAGTTGTTCACGCCGCCGTGTCCGAGCGTCGGAGTGATCGAGACGAAACCGGGAAGATCACGATTCTCCGAGCCGAGTCCGTAGGTGATCCACGAACCCATCGAAGGGCGCACGAAATTCTCGGAGCCCGTGTGGATCTTCAGGAGTGCCGCGCCGTGAGCGGGATTGGAACCGTGAAGACTCTTGATGAAACAGAGATCGTCGACGACCTTGGCGGTCTCGGGAAAGATCTCGCTGACCCAGGCACCGCTTTCACCGTGCTGCTTCCACTTGTACGGACTGCCCATCAGATTTCCGGTCTGAGCGAACTGGACCCGAGGCTTCGCGAATGGAACCGGCTTCCCATCATCCTTCTGAAGCTTCGGCTTGTAGTCGAACGTGTCGACCTGGGAGGGACCACCGTGCATGAAGAGAAAGATGACCCGCTTCGCACGTGGCTGAAAATGAGGAATCCTGATGCCCAGAGGATTGGCGTCAGAAGGATCGACCAGCAAGGGACGATCGCCGCGGAGCCGCATCCCCATCGCTTCATCGGCGAAGAGACCGGCCAGCGCGACGGATCCGAAACCGGCGCAACAGCTCTTGAGCATGTCACGTCGATTCACGGAGTGCTTGATGCCGCAGAAACGTCCCATGTGACAAGAGTACACCGGGATTCTGAGCATCGAAAGTGCGAGACCGACAATCGAGGGTCAATCGCGGCATCAATCGAGATAGATGAATTCATTGGAGGACAGCAGGGCATGACACAAGGTGCGCCAGGCATGCAGTTCCGGATCCAGCGTTTCGGAATCCATCGAATTCTCGGGCCATGAAATCGAGCGTGCCGGTGACTCCTCCGCCTTGATCCGATCGAGAAATCCCAGAGCACCCGAGATCTGGGCGGGTTCCGGGTGGCGGGCGAAGCATGTCAGATACAGATGGATGATGCGCGACTCATCGTCGCCGTCGAGCGACATGACGTTTTCGGCAAGCTGCTCCGCCTGCGCGAGCACCAGCGGGCTGTTCATCATGAACAGCGCCTGCTGGGCGACCATCGTGCTCGGACGAGCGTCCATCGTCACGCTCGAGTCGGGGTAATCGAAGATCGAGAAGAACGGATACATGTCGTTTCGGATCAGGGGAAGATAGATCGCACGTCGTTTCGAGTCGTATCCCTCGTTGCTGGTGGACTGATCATTCGTCACATAGGCGAAGTTCCCCGAGCGCAGAAGGCTGCCGCCCATCTCGGTGTCGAGGCCGCCGGTCACGGACAGGAGCGAATCACGAATCGGTTCGGCTTCAAGTCGACGGGGTTCACGCCGTCCGAGCAGACGGTTTTGCGGGTCGAGCCGGAACGACTCGGGATCATCGGTTCCACCGATTCGCCAGGTCGAGGAGGTCAGGATCAACCGATGCATCGACTTGACCGACCAACCATTCTCCACGAAACGGCGCGCGAGCCAGTCGAGAAGCTCGGGATGCGATGGTTCGCCGCCCCGAGTTCCGAAGTTGCTGGGTTTGGGTGCGAGGCCGCGACCGAAATGCCAGTGCCAGAATCGATTCACCGCCACCCGGGAGGTGAGAGGATGTTCAGGGTCGATGATCCACCGGGCGAGTTCGAGACGACCGCTCGAGGACTCCTCCAGTTCCGGAACGGGGACGGTGTCGGAAACGATCTGCAGCATCCCCCTCGGGACGACGACATCGGCCTTCGTGGTGTGGTTGCCTCTGATGAAGACGGGAAGATCGGTGACCTCGGCATCCTCCACCGCGATTCCCATCGAAAATTCGGAGGGAGCCTTCTCCTCCAGATCGCCACGTTCGGCCAACAAGGCCTCGAGTCGATCCGCGAACACCTCGGGGAACAGTTCGAGGCTGGATTCATCGACGGCATAAATGCCGTCGTCCCCGACGAAGACTCGTCGCAAGGCATCGCGACCGTCATCCGGAAGAGCTCGTTGCTCTACCACATCACGTGCGAGATGCCGCTCCCATTCATCGATCACGTCGCCGAGAGCGGTCTGCCAGCGGAGAGAGAACTCGAGCAGATCCTCGGGTGCGGGACCTTCCACGATGGTGCGCAGGATGACACGCTCGTCCGGGGTGACTCCGGTGCGATCCTCGACACCGTCCGCAGGCACTGAGTCGTCTCGATACCCGGACTGAAGTTCCGTCATGAGCGTTTCGGCGGCGTCGGGAAAATCCGCGGCGTTCAAGGCGACGGCATCCCGCCAGGGCGTGAAGATCGAGTCACCTTCGAGGGCGAGGGCCCACCGCTCCAGAAGCGCGAAGGGCAGTCCGGAAGCGAGGGAGACCTTCTCGAGTTCATCTTCGAAGCGCTCCGATTGCGCAGGCCCGATCAGAAAGAAGCGATCGAGATGCGGATAGCTCATCTCGCGCTCCAGACGCAGGACATGACGACCCGCACTCAACTCGAGCTCCATCTCATCCCATGCCATGGAATCGACGTCGTACGACCCGGTCTCGAAATCGCAGAACGAATCGGTGACCAGATCACCGTCCACGAGAAGTCGCAACGGACGTTCCTCGGCGGAGGCGAATCGAACCGCAAGTTGATGGTTTCCGGAAATGGGGACATCCACCACGTATTCGGCGTACTGCAGTTCAGCGGGATTCACCGTGTGGATGATTCCGACCCCGGAACCCCAGCGATCGTGATCGACGTTGAGATTGGACTCGTCGAATGACTCGGCCTCACGAATCCTCGGAGTGTCACGCATGCGCGAGACGACGAGCATGATCTCGGAGGTGCGCTCGATCCACTGATCCCGAAGAGCACGACTGCCCTCTTCGAGAATTTCATCGATCGCTTCGTCATTGGACGCCGTCGCCGAGACATGACGTTCGACCGCGTCGACCTCCTCGGGAGTGGCCAGAGCACGTTCGAGAACCCGGGCGACGGTGTTGAGCGATTCCATGGTTCGCGTGCTGTAGAAGATGCCCGCCAGCGCGTAGTAATCGGCGGTGGGGATCGGATCGAATTTGTGATCATGACATCTGGCGCATCCGATGGTCTGACCCATGAAGGCCTGGCCCATCACATCCAGCTGCTCGTCCACGATGTCGATCTGCATCTTCTCCTTGTCGGGCTCGGCGAGGACCTTGGGCCCCAGCGAAAGGAACCCCGTTGCGAGAAGTCGATCGACGGAACGATCGGACCCGTCGTCAGGATTCATCAGGTCACCGGCAAGCTGCTCCATGACGAACTGGTCGTACGGCAGATCATCATTCAGGGAACGAACCACCCAGTCCCGGTAGCGCCAGGCATTTCCGAAGGCGGTGTTCTCATCGAGTCCGTTGCTGTCCGCGTACCGCGTGACATCGAGCCAATGCCTCCCCCACCGTTCACCGTAGTGCGGCGAATCCAGAAGCTCGTCGACCAGTCGCTCGAAGGCGCCTTCGGAATCATCATCGATGAACTCACGGACCTGTTCCGCAGTAGGAGGAAGACCTACAAGATCGAAGTAGAGACGACGCACGAGCGTCGCACGCGAAGCCTCGGGTGCGGGCGCGAGACCCTTGCTTTCGAGCTCGGCGAGGACGAATCGGTCGATTTCGTTCCGACACCATGCTTCATCGAGGACGTCAGGGGCCACCGGTCTGGCGATTGGTTGGTATGCCCAGTGCCGACGCTCCATCGCCCAGTCGTAGCCGACTGGTTCATCGATCGCGTCCGGGAGGGAGTCATCACGATTCGTGGCGGCCGTCGCAGTCATCGACACCACACAGGTCCCCGCCACCACGCACAGGAACGTGAACATCAGGCTCGCGAACGGAATCATGCGGGGGTTGGATCGGAGACTCGGCATATCGGCATCCTTCGGACCCAGAGTATAGGTCACCGCACTTTGAATTCGAAGGAGAACCTGATGATCGGAGGGGATCAACCCGGTTTCACGAGCCGCCGTTCAGGAACGGCTGCGACGGGCCTTGCGCACCGAATCGTCGACCTTGATGCCGTGGTGGGTCAGGAATCGCTCCATCCCGTCTTCGCCGATGAAGAATCGCATCACACGACGATCAAGATGCAGCATGTCGGCGAACATCAGACCGTCGAGGACATCACCGAAATCACGATCCACGTTCGCGGCGAGAAGCTTCGCATCGAGTTTGAGATATTGGCGAAGCAGGATCGGCATGGCACGACGTCCTGATTCGATGGTCCTGACGAGTGCGTCGAGGTCTTCAGGATCCGTGATCGCCTGTGCGACACGCCGCTCATCCCAATGCTGGGAAGGACGGTACTTCATGGGATTGCGAGGCTTCACCAGATCCGCGAGCTTCGGAATCGCACGATGGGTCTGCAGGAACGCCACCAGAAGCTGTCGAGACATCGAAGTGAATTCGTTGCTGATCGAGACCGGACCGAAGAGACGGTGGTGGTCGGGGTGCAGGACGATGAAGGCACCGATCGCTCGCCAGAGGAGCAACAACGTGGTCGGTTTGCGCTGGTATTCCTCGCGGACATAGGAACGACCCAGCTCGATCGCCGGCGTGATGCGATCGATCAGCTCGGGCCCGTATTCGAAGAGTGAATGGGTGTACAAACCGGAGAGGCCGTGACCCGGAACGATCTCGTCGGTCATGCCGAGACGGTATCCACCGGCCAACTGCTTCTTCTTCTTGTCCCAGAGAAGAAGCTGCCAGTACCAGCCGTCGTAACGGTCGAGATCCAGGGAGCGCCCGGAACCTTCTCCGACGTCGCGAAACGCAGCTTCACGCAGACGGCCCACCTCGAGCATGAGCCGTGGAATGTCACCAGATCGAGCGCACCAGACTTCAAGATCTGACTGGGAGATCAACAAGGCATCCGAGCCCAGCGCATGCAGTTCCTGTTCGAGATCCTCGCCCGAATGCATGGGCTCCTCGGCGATCTTGGCCCAGCTGGCCTGACGCTTGTGCATCTTCTCCTCATTGACCAGGGGATCGATCTCGTCTCGCGTGCGATCACCGAGGAGATAGGTCATGGCACGAAGGTATTGAGCCAGATCCTCGGAGGATTCGAAGCGCTTGATCCGGTCCGCAGGAATCGCAGGACCCAGACGGATCGGAATCGAACAGTGATGACGCTTGATCATCTCATGAGGGAGCAACATCGTGCGCAGAATCGGATGAATCAGACCAAGGGCCTGAAAGTACCAGCTGTTTCGACCGGCGATGAAGGCGGGAACGACCGGTGCCTTGGAGAGTTTGATGAGACCGGCGACGTTGGACTTCCAGGGACAGTCGGTCACCACTCGGTTGCGCACCTTGAGATGGGAGACTTCGCCGGCGGGAAGGACGATCAAGGCGCCGCCGGAACGGACGTGCCGGACGGCATCCTTCATCGCGGCGGGATTCGTTCCCTCCGGGTCGCCGAAGACGTTGACGGTGATGATGCGTTTCTCCATGAAACGCATGCGACCGAGAATCTCGTTGACGATCATCTTCACGTCCGGCCGACGCTTTTCCACCAACGCCAGAAGCGCCATGGCATCATGTCCGCCCATGGGGTGATTGGCGGTGATGATGACGGGCCCTTCAAGAGGGATGTGTTCGATCTGCTCCTCGGAACAGTCGATGGTCAGATCGAAATCCTCGACGTACGCCTGTCCGGTGTCCGCGTCTCCATTCACCACCCGATCGGTCATGCGCATTTCGATGCGATTGATCTTCTCCATACGGAGAATCCAGGTCGCAAGAGGGTGGAACAGTCTCTGAATGACACCTCGCCACCCTTTCGGGGGTTCAGGAAGCGACAGGACGGGTTCTAGTTCGTGGTGTTCGATCATTGATGATTCCAACGAACACATTGTACCAGTCCAAAGACGAATCCGCCCTGTCAGGACGGCATGACCGTGGTTCCAAGGTGTTTCGGCGGGTCAGCTTTACGAAGGCGAAAGCAGCTCGTTCAAGGAACGCACGTAGAAGGTCTCGTTCTTCACGAAAACTGAATCAAGCGTCACGATCCAGGGCTCACCGGGCAGAATCGTTCGCCAGCCGAGAGCTCCACGTAGCGAGGAGAACAGACAGGCCTCATGGAGAAGTCGATCGGACTCGATCACGAGTTCGAGACTCCCACCATGATCGGATCGGCTGATCGAGCACTGGTGCGACTCGAGCGTCGAATGGGCCAGATCGAAAGGGGTCGGTGCATGGACGGCCTGAAGATCACCGCCGGAGGTCCCGGCCACCAGGAGTGCAGGCGTGTCCGAGTCGCCGTCCAGCAGCACATCCTCTAGGGGTGCGACGAGACGGCCGCGACGGGCCTCGACCGAAATCGTCATGGTTCGCTCGGCGAGGAGTCGACCCCGGTGATCCAGCCGACGAATACTCACGGTCTCATCCCACGGATCCTCTCCGGCATTGAGTGCGACCAGGCACGGCCGGCCGGATTCAAGTGGCTCCAGGAGGAGCGCTCGAGATTCGAACGCGCAACGAACGCTCTGCATCGCCGGCTTGCCGCGACCGGACACGTCGATGAGAGACCAGGAGTGACCACACCAGACGTCGTTCAACTGCCAGACCAGTGCGCCCTCACACCGAGGCTGATTGGCACGCAGCCACCGACACGCGATGCCCATGGCGCGTGCCTGCAGAAGCTGGCAAGCCCAGATCATGGTGGCGAATGGAAACGCCTCGAGCGAGGTGATTCCAAGTTGCGACTCGAGGTGCGTGAGGTACTGCGCCTCGTCCCCCCCCCACCCTCGTTGGCGTTCACTCATCGCGGCCAATGAGAGTCGGTCCCGGGTGGTGGCGAAGGCCTCTTCGATGGTCTCGACGTTCGGCGGCGCCTGATGCCCGAATTCACTCGCGAATCTGGGGACCATGTCACGGTAGCCTTCGAATTTCAGATCCCAGGTGTGCCGATCCCCGCGTTCGGGATCATTGGGATGCCGATCAAGCGCGCCGGACCAGGGCGATTCGGTCCAGTACGGACGCGTGGGATCGAGTTCTCTGCACCGCTCGGGAAGCAGACTGGTCCAGTACTCGATGCCGATCGCCTGTTCGGGGTCCATGGACTCCCGCCACCCCCAGGAAAACCATGCCAGCAGATCCTCATTGCCACCACACCAGAGCACGATCGAAGGATGCAGGGCGAGACGTCGGATCTGAGCATCCGCTTCTCGTTCAACCTGCCGCGCGAAGGACTCGTGTTCGGGGTAGGTCGCGCAGGCGAACATGAAGTCCTGCCAGACGAGAAGCCCGAGTTCATCGCAGCGTTCGTAGAAACGGTCGCTCTCGTAGAGCCCACCGCCCCACACACGGACCATGTTCATCTCAGCCCCACATGCCGCTTCAAGCAAAGGACCGAAATCCGCTTCAGTCTGTGCGTGGGGGAAGAGTCGGGTGGGAATCCAGTTGGCCCCCCGACAGAAGACCGGTTCGCCGTTCACCTTCAGAGCGAAACGCCCTTCCTCGGGATCGAACTCCAGCTCGGTGGTACGCAGTCCGGTTCGTACCGTGCGCGAATGACCCCCGTTGAGTGTCACCTCGATATCCACGAGTGGTTGCGCGCCAAGATCTCTCGGCCACCAGAGCGGAGGGTTTTCGATCTCCATCGACACTCGACCGGTTCCTTCGGCGCGGGCGAGAACACGTGCCTCGGAATCGCGGACGATGACGGTCGCCGAGACTTCGGGTCCATCGAGATCGAGGCCGAGTTCCAGTCGACACCGTTTGGAATCGAGTGTGGTGACCTGTGGTCGGATCGCATCGAGTCGAGTCCCCGTCCAGGCTTCAATCGCGATGTCACCCGAGAGACCGCAGGTCGGACAGCACGGCCCCCAGTCCCAACCGAAATTGCAGGCACTCTTGCGGATCTGAGAGAACGGACCCCATGCGCCGTCGGCGTTGACCGGACGCTTTCCGTGCCTGGACTCGCGACGCTCGGCTTCGGCGAGAGGTCCCTTCAACATCACTTCCAGAAGATTTCGCCCCGGACGAATCACCGAAGAGACGTCCAGTCGAACCGGTACGTACTGGGAGTCGACCGTTCCGATGCGTACGTCGTTCAGTCGGACCTTTCCTACCGCATCCAGTGAATCGAAGACGAGCTCCACCCGCTCCTGCTCGGAGATCGATTCCGGGACATCGAAGACCCGTCGCCATGTCCAGTCGGATCGACCCACGAAATCCTGCGCGGCCTCGCCGCCGGGCGTGTCGGGATGCGGAATGACCTTCGCGGCGATGAGCGCGTCGTGCACGCTTCCCGGAACGATCGCGGGACAGGCGTGCCCGGCACCGGTGAGCGTCCAGGACGAACCAGTGAGAGACGTTCGAATCATGTGACGCGCCCGTCGTCGTCTTCGTCAGGGACATAGACCTCGAGTCGTTGGAACATGCGTCGCAGGTCGCGGACGCCGCCGATGACGAACCAGATCGTGACGATCGCAGCGACCACGAAGGCGAACCACGTCCACCAGTGCCAGTACCCCAGCCACCACTCGGCGTCGAGTCCGTATCGATAGGCGTAGACCGTCACACCGATGAAGATCAAGGTGAATCCAAGGGGCCAGAGAAGGGTGATCGCGGTGATGGACCGATCCCAGCCGGTCATCCGGCTGTCGAACCCGAGTCGTTCGAGCCAACTCCCCCGAGTGACGGACACCGCACCATCCTCTTCGGAGGCATGAACGCCTCGATGAAGCAGTGCGTCCATGTCGTGCGGCGTTCGCCCTCGAAGCATCGAGATCAAGGAGATCGCGACGTACAGCGACACTGATATCAGAATCGACCAGAACATCATGACCTGCCCGGTGACTTCGTTTCGCACATAGGCGAACAACGAAAGAAGGGATCCGTGGGACGATCCCGCGGAAAGGGACATCTCGAACGGTCGTGACTCGGCACCGAAGACGGACGATCCGGTATCGGACGTGATGTACCCACCCCCACCAGACCAGGGTCCGGCGATCGCGGCTTCCGCGGGCGTGTCGCCGTCGCCTGCTTCGAGCAGTTTCACACGAAACGCGAGGGGATCACCTTCCGCAGGTCGCCAGAGATCTTCTTCCAGAGGCAGGCCCACCCGATGCGTGGCGTCGTCGACGGTGACCGTCAGAACGGGGCCCGGATGCATCACCAGCGGATCCAGCTGCTTGAGGACGATGCCCCCACCGGAAAGCGTCATGCCGGCGATCATCGCCGCCCAGGCAGCACCGGTCGTACCGTGCTTCCAGTAGAGACCGCCGATGATCGCGCTGCCGGCACCGCCGATGAAGACCGCGCCGGTCAGGGCGAGGAACATGGCGATGTATTGATTCGGCTCGTAAAGCATGCTGAAGATGAATGCGAAGACGGCGACTCCGAAGATCGAGGCCTTCAAGAGAAGCAGATGCGCTCGTTGAGAGAGTGGCTTCTTGCGAAAGGGAAGCACCACGTCCTGAATGAAGATCGATCCCCACGAATGAAGATAGGTGTCGTTGGTCGAGATGAACGCACCGAGAAGCGCCGCGGCGAAGAGTCCGAGCAGACCCTGAGGTAGAAGCAGCGCGGTGGCCACCGGGGTTCGAATCTCCGAGGCAAGCGCGTCGGTCGCCTGAGCCGAGGTGACCGCCAGCACCTGCTCCGCCTGAGCGGCGTAGGCGGGGTCGGTCATGACCACGCGAATCGCGATCGGGAGCACGAGCGTGATCAGCATCAGCACTCGAAACCGCCAGCCATTGAGGATGTTCGCCATCTTGGCTTCGTGCGCGTCGATCGCTGCGGCCCGATAGCCGCTATCCCCCTGCCATCCCAGCATCCCGTAGAAGAGGACGATCACGCTGATGACCCAGTACCAGATGTTGAAGTTCTCTTCGCGACCGAGGTCCATCGGA
>MDTG01307085.1_pt1 | contig 12172 bp, 12 predicted proteins | sample 811421 | NCBI WGS metagenome assembly MDTG01 (sample SAMN05326645, study PRJNA326480) | marine metagenome | isolation source: seawater | place: Pacific Ocean: South East | collected 2011
GATAAGAGCTATGAAATAAAATTAATTTTTTCAGGAGATAGCGTGATAAAATTAAATGCAGAAGTAATAGATGTAACTTTAGATGATCAGGGATCTCCTTGGGAAAGCAAAACAAAACCAAAACATAAATTTTTATAATGATAAGTTATTTTATGTCAATCATAAGAATTTTGTAAGAAAATCTATGATAAAAATATTCAAATCAGGTATTGAAAGATTAAGACTATCAGTTATAAATCTAGCGCAGCATGTAGATTTTAACTTTCATGCTTAATTGAAAAACAATATTAAAGAGGAAAAATAATTGGCTAAACAAGAAACTTTAGAATTTAAGGGTAAAGTCACAGAGTTATTACCCAACGCTATGTTTAGAGTTAAGCTTGAAAATAATCACGAAATTTTAGCTCACACAGCTGGAAAATTAAGAAAAAATAGAATAAGAGTGCTTGCGGGTGACAATGTGATGGTTGAAATGACCCCATACGATTTGACCAAGGGCAGGATCACGTTTCGCTTTTAGGCCTTGTAGCTCAGTAGTAGAGCAGTACCCTGAAAAGGTATGTGTCGTTTGTGCGATTCAAACCAAGGCCACCACAAACTTAACAGAGGCTATTTAAAGAAGAATTATGGAATTTTTAAAGAAAAATAAAAAAATAATACTTTTTATTTTAATAATACTTTTTATTGAACTTAGTGGTTATGGCATATTAACTTCACTGTCTAGGTTGCTAAGCCATTTATAACTATATTTCTTTTTATTTAATCTATATTGATCCGCAACAGTGTTTATATTTCTTTCCAGATCCACAAGGACATCTTTCATTTCTTTGAATTTTGCGTTTTTTTGTTTCATTTATATCTGTTTTTTCAGAAGAGCTCTTTCTTTCTGTCTCATTTGAAATAACTAAATTAAGATTTAGTAGGAATTTTATAACATCAGTTTTTATTTTTTCTAATAAAATTTCAAATAAATTAAAAGCTTCTTTCTTGAATTCCAAAAGAGGATCTTTTTGCCCATAGCTTCGTAGACCAATGACCTGTCTAAGTTGCTCAAGATATTGGAGATGCGATCTCCAAGAAAAATCAATTATTTGTAGAAATATTTTTTTTTCAATATCATTATTTTCCTCAATTCCAATTAATTTAACTCTTTCTAACTTTTTTGTTTCGTAAGCAGATTTAATTTTTTTAATAAATTCTTCTTTGTTAAAAGATGTTATAGAAATTAGCTCATCGTCATTTAAAACATTCCCAGTAATATTTTTTATTCCTGCCAAATATGCTTTTCTGTCATTGGATTTTTGATAATCATTTTTAACCTGTTCTAAACTGTTTATAGATTCATCTAAGAAAGAATTAAGCATTTCAGATATATCTTGATTTTTTAATACTTTTAGTCTTTGACTAAAAATAACTTGCCTTTGATCATTCATAACATCATCGAATTTTATTAATGTTTTCCTTATATCAAAATTTCTTGCTTCCACTTTTTCTTGAGCTCTTTCTATTGCTTTATTTATCCACGGATGATCTATAGATTCATTTTCTTTAAGGCCAAGTTTCTTAAGCATCCCATCAATGGATTCTGCTCCAAATATTCTCATTAATTCATCCTTCAAACTTATATAAAAGATTGAACTACCAGGATCTCCTTGTCTTCCGGATCTACCTCTAAGCTGATTGTCTATCCTTCTACTTTCATGCCTTTCTGTTCCTACTATACAAAGCCCACCCAGTGATTTAATTTTTTTTTTGTCTTTTTCTATCTGATCAAAATCGTTTTTTTTACCTTCTTCTTTGAAATTTTTATTTCCACCTAGTTGAATATCGGTTCCTCTTCCAGCCATATTAGTAGCAATAGTGATTGCTCCTATTTTTCCCGCTTCAGCAATAATTTTTGCTTCTTTTTCATGCTGTTTAGCATTTAAGACATTATGCTTAATATTTTTATCCTCCAGGTGTTTCGATATTTTTTCTGATTTTTCGATACTAGTTGTTCCAACTAGAACAGGCTGACCTTTCGCATTACACTCGAGTATCTTTTTCGTTATAGCTAAATATTTTTCCTTCTCAGTTCTAAAGATTTGATCGTTAAAATCTTTTCTTATCATTGATTTATTTGTTGGTATTGAGACAACATTAAGTTTGTAGATATCGAAAAACTCTTCAGCTTCTGTTAAAGCTGTACCGGTCATTCCTGACAACTTTTTGTATAACCTAAAATAATTCTGATAAGTAATTGATGCAAGAGTCTGATTTTCTTCTTGGATTTCTACATTTTCTTTTGCCTCTATTGCTTGATGCAGACCATCTGAAAATCTTCTTCCATCTAAAATTCTTCCGGTAAACTCATCAATAATTTGAACTCGGCCATTTTTCACAATATAGTCAGTATCTTTATGAAAGAGAAAATTTGCCTTAAGACCCTGGTTTATATGATGAACGAGATCTAAATTTTGAGGATCATAAAAATTGTTATTTTTTAAAATTCCAGCTTGAAAAGAGAGTTTCTCAATTTTATCTATACCAGCATCAGTTAAAATTGCATTTTTGTTTTTTTCATCAATCTCATAATCAGAATTTTGTAGTTTATTTATAAAATTGTTGGAAGAAATATATTGATTGCTTTTATCTTCTATTCGTCCAGATATGATAAGAGGTGTTCGAGATTCATCGATTAATATACTATCCACCTCATCAACAATACAATAATTATGTTCTCTTTGGACCATTTCAGAAATATTATATTTCATATTGTCTCTTAGATAATCAAAACCTAATTCGTTGTTTGTTGCGTAAGTGATATCACTAGAATAATTTTTTTTTCTTTCAGGATCGTCCAGTTGAGCAGTTATGCATCCAGTGTTTAATCCCAGGAAATGAAAAATTCTTCCCATCCATTCGGAGTCCCTTTTAGCCAGGTAATCATTTACAGTTACAATATGAACACCTTTATCTGTTAATGAATTAAGATAAGCTGGCAAAGTTGAAACGAGAGTTTTACCTTCCCCTGTTTTCATTTCAGCTATTTTTCCATTATGTAGAATTATCCCTCCGGCCAATTGAACGTCGTAGTGTCTTTCGTTTAAAACTCTCTTAGCGGCTTCTCTGACTAAAGCAAAACTTTGAGGAATTATCGAATTTAAGTCTCTACCTTCTTTTATATTCTTTTTTAATAAGTATGTTTTTTCTTTAAATTCATTATCCTTTAATGAAACCGTAGAAGATTCCTGATTATTAATTTCATTGATTAAAGGCTTTATCTTATCTAATTCTTGTTGATTGCCACTTTTAAATATCTTATTAAGAGTTTTTGTTAGTAAATTCATATTAATAGATTTATAGCTTTATTTTAATACTTCTATATATGTATTTATAATTTAAATTAAATAGCAGTTATGACAATAAATTTAAAAAATTTCTTAAATGACAAAAGAAAAATGTCAAAAATGGGGGAATTTCAGGAATTAAAAACAATAGATGGGCTTGAAATTGCTTCAGTGTCAGCGGATCTTTACGGTAACGGAAGAGATGATTTGTCTCTGTTTTATTTTAAAGATGGAGCAAATTATGCATTACTTCAGACTTCCAGTACTATTGTTTCAGAAACAATAAACTGGAATCAAGGATCTAATAAAAAATTTATTAAGGCATTAATTGTAAACACAAAAAATGCCAATACCTTTACAGGAAAACAAGGTTTAGAGAGCTTAGATGAAATAGCAAAAAATTTATCCAAAACTCTGACTTTAAGAGAATCACAATCAGAGGAGGGAGTAGATGAAGCAATAAAAATTAAGGATATATTGTTTGCTTCAACAGGAGTAATAGGAGAAAAGTTTCCAGTAGATAAAATAAATCAAACTATTCAAGAGCTTGTTGAAAAACTAAGAGCAGATCAGAATAAATTAATTTGGACTAAAACCGCTTCTGCAATTATGACGACTGACACCAAGCCTAAACTTGCATATGAAGAATTTACTGTAGGAAATAAAATAATAAGAATAGCTGGAATTGCAAAGGGTTCCGGTATGATTGCTCCAAATTTAGCAACTATGCTATCTTTTATTTTTACCGATGTTGATATTCCTTCAAACATTTTGAAAACTTTATTAAAAAGAGTTTCTCAAAACTCTTTTAACGCAATCACAGTTGATAGTGATCAATCAACCAACGATATGGTTGGAATATTTTCAACAAGGAAAGTTAAGATAGGACAAAATAGAAATATTACAGACCCAATAATTCAAAAATTTGAGTTAGCTTTGAAAAAACTGACTTTAAATCTTGCTAAGCAAATAGTTGTTGATGGAGAAGGAGCTAAAAAATTTATAATTGTAAGAATACTAAATGCAAAATCTATTATTAGCGCAAGGAAAATTGCTTTTTCTATTGCCAACTCACCACTCATTAAAACTGCCGTAGCCGGGGAAGATCCAAACTGGGGCAGAGTTATTATGGGTATAGGCAAGTCAGGAGAAAGAGTGGATAATGAAAAGTTAATAATAAAACTTGGAGATTTTGTTGTAGCTGAGAATGGAAAAATTTCTGAAAATTATGATGAAGAAAAGCTTAAAGAATATATGCAGTGGGATTCTATAACTATTGAAGTAAATTTAAATCAAGGTAGCGAAATATTTGAGTGTTATACATGCGATTTTACGAAAGACTATATAGATATTAATGCAGATTACAGGAATTGACTATTGAAAGATTTTCTTTAAATCATTATCCTAAAATTTAGATGATAAAATATATTTTAAAATGTAAAAACAAACATGAGTTTGAAAGTTGGTTTTTAAATTCAATTGAGTTTGAGCGGCTTAAGCATAAAAAACTTATAAAGTGTATATTTTGTAAATCCAACAATATTGAAAAATCAATAATGTCCCCTAGAATAGTTGGCTCGTCTAAAAAAGAAAAAGAAGATGAAAATTTATCAACTAGTAAAGAATTTGCTAAAATCAAAAGAGATTTACTAAAAATAAGAAAATTTGTTGAGAAGAATTTTGAATTTGTAGGTGACAGATTTCCTCGTGAAGTAAGAAACGTTTACTATGATAAAAGCAAAAATCAGAATATTTATGGAAGTGCTACATTAGAGGAAAGAGATGAGTTAAAAGAAGAAGGAATTGAACTAACTACCATTCCTTGGGTTTCTGATAAAGAAAATTAACTTTTTGAAACAGTTATAATGTAATTTACCGACAAGTCCTTTGTTTTTTTCCAACTTTTTATAAAAGGGTTGAAGCTTAATCCACTTATGTCTTTTGTTAAAAAACCAAGGTCATTGAGTTTTTTTTCTAGTTCTTCCGGCCTTAAAAATTTATTCCAATCATGTGTTCCGATTGGAAGCCATCTTAGTATGTACTCAGCTCCAATTATTGCTTTTACATAAGAACTCAAAGTTCTATTAATTGTTGCTGTAAACATTATTCCATTTTTTTTCAATAAATTAGAGCATGACTTCAAATATAAATTCAAATCTTCAACGTGTTCAACAACCTCAAGATTTAATATAATATCAAATTTTTCTTTAGGATCCATATCTTCAGGTAACTTATTTAAATATTCAATATTTAAATTATTTTTATATGCATGAGATTTAGCAACATTGATATTTTTTGAAGATGCATCTATGCCTGTTACTTTAGCTCCTAATCTACACATAGGTTCGCTTATTAAACCTCCTCCACAACCTATATCCAAGATTTTTAAATTTTTTAATGGCAGATCTTTATCAACTTTAAAATACGAAGAACATATAGTTAGTATGTATTCAATTCGAGTAGGATTAAACATATGAAGAGGTTTAAATTTGCCCTCAACATCCCACCATTCGTCGGCAAGCATTGAAAACTTTTGAATTTCCTCTTTATTTATTGTAGTCATTAATTTCTTAATTATATTTTAATAACTTAATTTTAACTTAATTAATAATATATTAAACTCTAACTATGACAAAAAAAGTATTAAAATTTGGCGGAACTTCAGTAGGTTCAATCGAAAGGATTGTGCATGCTGCAAATATTGTAAAAAAAGAGCATTTAAAGGGTAATAAAATAATAGTTGTAGTGTCTGCTATGGCGGGAAAGACCAATGAACTAATTAGTCATTCCAATTCAATATCTAATAAATTCAACAAAAGAGAACTCGATGTTCTTTTGTCATCTGGAGAACAAGTCGTAAGCTCTTTAATGGCTGGAGCTCTAAATGAAGTGGGAGTAAAATCGAAATCTTGGATGAGTTGGCAGATACCTATCATTACGGGAGGAGAACATACAAACTCAAGAATTGAAAATATTGATGTTAAAAAGATAAATTCTTATTTATCCGAAGGAGGAGTCGCAATCATTCCTGGTTTTCAAGGAATTTCAAAATCTGGCGATATAACAACAATTGGAAGAGGAGGCTCAGATGCTACAGCAGTAGCTATAGCAAAAATATTTAACACTGACAGCTGTGAAATTTATACAGATGTTGATGGCGTTTACTCTACCGACCCTAATAAAATACCGGTAGCTAAAAAAATTGATAAAATTTCATATGAAGAAATGCTAGAACTTTCATCTTTAGGTGCAAAAGTAATGCAATCTTCTGCTGTACAAACTGCTATGATGCATGACATTCCTCTCCAAGTAAGATCAACATTTACTGATAGGCAAGGAACGGAAATATCTAATCAAGATGGTATAGATTATAATAAAGTAGTTACAGGTGTAGCTTATTCGAAAGATGATGCAAAAATTACACTAATTGGTGTCGAGGATAAACCTGGGGTAGCAGCTGATATATTTGAACCACTTGGCAAAAGTCAAATAAATGTTGATATGGTTATTCAAAATATATCATCAGACGGAAAAACCACTGATTTAACATTTACAATAAAGAGAAATGATTTCAAAAAAACACTAAATGCTTTAAATTCTAATAAAGATATTAAATTTAAAGACCTAAGTCATAATGAAAAAGTTTCTAAAATATCTGTTGTGGGCGCAGGCATGGTAACTACCCCTGGAGTAACATTTAAGATGTTTAGAGCGCTAGCTGATGAAAATATTAATATTTTGGCAATTTCTACTTCAGAAATAAAGATATCCGTGATTATAAATGAGAATGATACTTTGAAAGCTGTTAAAAAACTACATACAATATTTGATCTAGATTAAAATGGAGATAAGACCACATCGAACTATAAAAAGAAGGAAGACAAAAACAATAAAAGTTGGAAATATTAGTATTGGAGGAGATTCTGTAATTTCCGTACAGTCTATGACCAACACTCTAACAACTGACACCAAAGCAACAATAAAACAAATTAATAAATTACAGGAATCTGGCGCAGATATTGTAAGAGTTTCTTGTCCTGACGAACAGTCAACAAAAAATTTAAAAGAAATAACAAAGGAAACTTCCGTACCAATTGTTGCTGATATACATTTTCATTATAAACGAGCTATTGAGGCAGCAAAAAATGGAGCACACTGTTTAAGAATTAATCCTGGAAATATAGGCTCTTCAGAAAGAGTTTTAGAAGTAGTTAAGGCAGCAAAAGATCATAATTGTTCTATTAGGATCGGAGTAAATGCTGGCTCTCTAGATAAAGCTTTATTGGAAAAATACAAAGAGCCATGCCCAGAAGCTTTGGTGGAAAGTGCGATGTACAATGTTAAGTTATTTGAAGACAATAATTTTTATAATTTTAAAATAAGCGTAAAATCATCTGACGTATTTTTAGCAATTAAGTCCTATGAACAATTATCAAAAACATGTGACTATCCTTTACATTTGGGTATTACTGAAGCTGGAGGATTACTTACTGGAAGTATAAAATCTTCCATAGGAATAGGGCAGCTTTTAATGCAAGGAATAGGAGACACTATCAGAGTATCTTTATCAGCTGATCCAATTGAGGAAGTAAAAGCCGGTTATGAAATTTTAAAGTCTTTAAATATTAGGTCTAGAGGTGTTCAAATTATTTCCTGTCCATCTTGTGCTCGACAAGCATTTCCAGTTATAGATACAGTAAAAATATTAGAAGAAAAACTTTCACATATCAAAGAACCTATAACTTTGTCGATTATTGGCTGTGTAGTCAATGGACCGGGAGAAGCTTCACAAACTGAAGTTGGTCTTACAGGAGGAGGACAAGACAATAATTTGCTGTACATTTCAGGAATTCCTCATAAAAAAATACCTAGTAAAGATATTATTAACAAAGTAGTGCAATTGGTTGAAAATAAAGTTAAAGAAAAAAACAACTAAAAGATGATACCACTTAAAAAAGTAGAGGCGCTTATTGTTAGACATGATTCTTTAGAAAAAGAATTGTCCAGCGGCACTGTTGAGCCAAAGCATTACGCTCAAAAGTCAAAAGAATATTCAGACTTGGGTAGTATAATAAAATTTGCCCAGGAATATTTAAAATTTGATAAAAACAAGAAAGATCTTGATAATATAATCAATGATAGCAAAAGTGATAAAGAAATGGTTGCTCTTGCAAAAAAAGAATTGTTGACATTAAAAGAGTCGAAGGAAAGCTATGAAAATAAATTAAAAATATTTCTTTTACCAAAGGATACTGATGATCAAAAAAATGCAATTGTGGAAATAAGAGCAGGTACCGGAGGATTAGAAGCCACCCTTTTTTGTGCAGATTTATTTAGAATGTATGAAAAAGTTTGTTCTAATAAAAAATGGAAAATGGAAATTATTAGCATTTCCAAAAGTGAAGCCGGAGGTTACAAAGAAGTAATATTCTTGGTAAACGGCAACAATATTTATTCTTATCTCAAGTATGAATCTGGAGTTCACAGAGTCCAAAGGGTTCCCTCTACTGAAACACAAGGAAGAGTTCACACTTCAGCTGCTACGGTTGCTGTTTTACCAGAAGCGGAAGAAGTAGATGTTCAAATAAAGGAATCTGATCTTAGAATAGATGTTTTTAGATCTGGAGGACCTGGAGGACAATCGGTGAATACAACTGATAGTGCTGTTCGAATTACTCATATTCCCTCAGGAGTGGTTGTTAGTCAACAAGATGAAAAATCTCAACACAAGAATAAAGCTAAAGCTTTAAAAATATTAAGGGCCAGAGTATATGAGGCTGAAAAACTTAAGAGAGACAAAGAGAGATCTAGTAATAGAAAGAGTCAAATTGGATCAGGAGACAGATCAGAAAGAATAAGAACATATAATTTTCCTCAGGGAAGGGTTACAGATCACAGAATAAATTTAACTCTGCACAAGCTAGATGAATTCTTGAGCGGTGAAATTCACCAAGAAATGAATGAAAGTTTAAGGTTAAGAGAACAAGACTTAAAACTTAAAAACCTAGAATGACACAGATTTCAGAACTTATAAATAACGGATCTAAAATTTTAAAAAAAAATTTAATTCCCTCTCATCAATTAGATTCTGAGTTAATTTTATCTAGTATTTTAAAAAAAAGTAGAGAGAGCATGTTGATCTCTTTAGAAGAACAAGTTTCAAAAGAAATGACACATAAATTTAATCGACTTCTCGAAAGAAGAATAAAAAAAGAACCAATAGCTTACATATTTAAAGAAAAAGAATTTTGGAACAAAAAATTTATGGTTAGCTACGATACTCTGATACCAAGGCCAGAAACTGAACTGCTATTAGAAAAAACAGTAAAATACTTTAAGGACAAGAAACCATTTGTATTAGATATGGGAACAGGATCAGGATGTATATTGCTATCATTTTTGGAAGAAAGCAAAGGTAGTAAGGGAATTGGTATAGATATTTCGAGTAAAGCCTTAAATATTGCTTTTCATAACTCAAGAAAATTTGGGTTTACAGACAGAGCAAAATTTTACAAAAGATCCATAGATCAAATCTGTGGTTATAAATTTGATCTTATTATCTCAAACCCTCCATATATTTGTAGTAATCAAATGAAAAATTTATCAGAAGATATTATAGTATATGAACCAAAAATTGCACTTGATGGTGGAAATGATGGACTTGACGTAATTAAAAAAGTTATTTACAAATCTAGGTCTATCTTAAAGAAAAAAGGTATGCTCGCCTTAGAAATTGGAAATGGGCAATATAGAAAAGTTGCAGAGATTTTAAGACTAAACAATTTTAGGGACAAGTTTTTAATTAAAGATTATCAAGACAATGTTAGATGTATAATAAGTATATTAGAAAATTAAACTCCATAAGAGTTATAAGCAGGTAATCATACAGGAAATACCATTTAAAAAATGAACAATCAGAGAAGAAGATTTAGACCAAGGCAACAGAAGAATAGTTTTAGAAGACGAAGTAGTGGTGTCAGGCCAAATAACAGTAATTATTTTCAAAGTAATAATATAGGTAATAATCATTTTAGCAGAAACGGTTCAACAAATAATCCTTTTAATGTTGAGAAGACAATTCAAAAATATCAACAATTGGCAAAAGATGCGTTGAGTTCTGGAGATCCAGTTTTATCTGAAAATTATTTTCAACATGCAGAACATTTTAGCAGAAAGTTGAGCGAACTAAATGTTAAGCTCAAACAACCTGCTCCTCCTAAAGAAAACGAAAAAGAAGTTGAGTCTGAAAATTCCTAAATTTAGCTTTTTCTTAGTTCTGAAAGTTTTAAATCAATTTTAATTCTCTCTATTTCAAATTCTTTTCTTTCATCGCCTTTTAATATTTTACCTGAAGGTAATTTTAATTTTTGAGAGTTTATTGGTTTGCCATTGAAATGAACTTCGTAATGAAGGTGAGGTCCAGTTGACATTCCTGTTGAGCCAACATATCCAATAACCTGTCCTTGTTTAACTCTTCTTCCTTCTCTAGTAGCAAACTTTGAGAGATGTGCATATACTGTTGAGTAAGAAGAGTTGTGTCTAATTTTTATACAATTACCACCACCACCGCACCATCGAGCTCTTACAACTTTTCCATTACCAGAAGCCATGATAGGAGTTCCCTTAGGTGCTGCAAAGTCAGTTCCATTATGATGTTTATTAAATCCTAGTATAGGATGTTTTCGATTTCCAAAAGAAGAAGATAATCTTGCTCCATTCACTGGAGTTTTCATTAATGCTTTGATAATACTTTTACCATTTAGATCGTAATAACCGCTTTCATCTTTATATTTGAAATTATAAAGATTTATTTCTTGATTATTGACATTCATCGAAGCATAAATTATTTTTCCTGTATCTTTTATAACGCCTTTATCATTTACAAATCTCTCATAATAAATTTCAAACGAATCATTTTTTCTAATATCTCTTTGAAAATCAATTTCAAAACCAAAAATTCTTGCAAACTCAACTATGATATTTGGTTCAATTCCTACCTGTACCGCAGAACTATAAAGATTACTTCTTATAGTATTTTTAATAACGACTTCTTTTTTATTTAGTTTTATAATATTCTTTTTTATATTGAATCCTTTTGGTGATCTTCTAATTTCAACAATTAGTGTATTTGATACTGGATAAATAATATTTATTATATTATTTTTTTCATTGTCATTTTTTTTTATAACTATTTCTAATTCTCTGCCTGAATAAATATTAGATAATTTTTTTTTCTTTAAATCATTTACTATTGATTTGATTTCACTATATTTGACATCATAATTATTAAGTATTTTTTCAATACTATCATTATTCTGTATTGTATACTTACGTTTTGTATAAGGACTCTGATATCTTTCAATAAAATATTTTTTTAAAATCTCAAATCTTTTTAACTTAGTTAAATCATCAATATTATCCATTTGAGGGCTAATAATTTGAGATATTTGATTTGAGAACAATATGTAAAAAAGCAGAAATAAAAAAACAGAAATAAGTAATAAAAGATATTTTTTAAAGGAAGAAATTCTGTAAAAAAAATCAGAAAAAAAGTGTTCGAGGTCTTTAAACGTCATGGTTGTTTTTTATAAAAATTATTTGATGTTTGCAATGATTAGAGGCAATTAAATGCTTGTTTTACTGGGTTTTTTGCCCAATATACGCCTTGATTTATCTTTCTTTTGTAATATAAGAAGCGCTCACCTCAAAGTAAAAATTCATAGACATTGCTAGGGGTGTGTTTAGGTTTTCCTAGGAAAACTTTAGCTTTTTTAAATTGTAAATTTTTAAGAAGAGAAGTGTGGACGGTTAGGTTAATAAAGAAATTTGTCGTACACACTTTA
>MDTG01351534.1_pt1 | contig 12172 bp, 9 predicted proteins | sample 811421 | NCBI WGS metagenome assembly MDTG01 (sample SAMN05326645, study PRJNA326480) | marine metagenome | isolation source: seawater | place: Pacific Ocean: South East | collected 2011
AATTCGACGGCCATCGCATCGGTGTTCGTCACGAAGTTGGGACTGAGATACCCACGGTCGAACTGCATGCCCTCGACGACCTCGATGTTCGTCTCGAGCCCCTTGCCCTCTTCGACGGTAATGACGCCGTCCTTGCCGACCTTCTCGAACGCCTCGGCCATGATGGCCCCGATCTCGGGATCGTTGTTGGCGGAGATGGTCGCCACGGCCTTGATCTTGTCCTCGACCGGTCGGGCGAGCGACTCGATGCATTCGACGACCGTCGAGACACCTTCACGCATTCCACGCACCAGCGCGTTGGCATCCACGCCGGCGCTGATGTGCTTGAGACCGGAACGGAACAGCGCCTCGGCCAGCACCGTGGCGGTCGTCGTTCCGTCACCCGCCTTGTCGCTGGTCTTGGACGCCGCCTCGCGGACAAGCCGGGCCCCCATGTTCTCGACGGAGTCCCGCAGTTCGATCTCCTCGGCGACGGTCACGCCGTCCTTGGTAACGGTGGGTCCGCCCCAGCTCTTGTCGAGCACTGCGTTGCGGCCACGCGGGCCGAGGGTCGACTTGACCGCGCTGGCGAGTTTCTCGACTCCCTGGAGCAGGGACATGCGTGCCTCCCTGTCGAAGGCCAGTTCCTTGACGCCCATTGGCTGTGACTCCTGCGATGGGTACTTCTTCGTTCTTCCCGGGCCCGGCGGCCGGACCCTTCCGGGACGATGCGGGTGCACCGTCCCCCGCGAAGAGGATCAAACTCTGCGCCAATTCACCACCGAATCGACGGAGGGGAATTCGGCCCTGGGAGGGCCCCCACCGAGGGTGCGGGGCCCGGACACCCGGCTTGCATGGCCGGATCGGATGGAATGGTGGGGAAATCCTGCCAAGGTGGCAGGTTCAATCGGAGGGACCGGGGCGACCCGCAGCCGTCAGCAGGGAGGTGAGTCTGGGCGGCGGCGAGGCCAGAGCCCGGGCGATCCACAGGAGGTTCATCATCAGATAGACGATGCCGATCACCACCAGCAGGCCGGAGATGAAGCGAACGACCGTCCCCAGCGTCACGAGAGCGGATTGCCGCTCGATGGCTCCGATCAACTGCAGCAATGCCCCCACCACCCAGATCCCCATGGCGACGAGCACGTCGATCACCTTCTGACGCTTGCTGGTTGCGGTTCGGAACTCGCGACTTCGCCGGCCGAGTTCACCGAAGAAGCTCCTGATCCCCAACAGCACGATGCAGCCTCCCACCAGCGGCAGGAGTTCCAGGAGGAACCGGTTCATGATCGTGTCGATGACGACCTCCTTGTTGCGGGTCTCGAGCGCCTTGCTCGCCAGCACCTCGAACGAGGTCCCCGGCAGCCGATCGAACAGCAGCAGCAGACCGATGGTCCAGAGACCGCACCCGATGAAGAGTCGAACCAGCATCCGTGCCGATCGGGTGGTCCGCTGCGACACGGCCAGCGGCCGCATCCAGACCAGACCGACGATGGTCGTGCACGCCGCAAGGATTCCGACCAGGAACAACACGTTGCCGACGGCGATCATGTTCCGGACCGAACGCGGCCAGGTGTCTGGCTGGAACGGAAACACGTCGTTCCATTCGAGCGGCTGGTGCTGCAGGACGCCTCCCGCGATCAGGCCCAGCACGGACACCGACATCCCCCATGCAAAGAGGCGCAACCCCTTCGCCACCGTGGCGGGAGACTTGATCTCCGGAAGGGAATGGACCGTGGGGTCGATGGTCTCGCGGATGGATCGCCGAATCGACATTCCGCATTCGGGACACGCGCCCATCGCTTCGAGGCCCTGCAGGTCGTACCCGCAGCCGACGCAGCGGAACGAACGGTCAATTCGACGATCGCGAAGCGACTCGGGGCCGTCCGCACCGAGCATGATGGATGATTCCTTGGCCCGTGGCATGAGGTTCGATCGTACAGGGTTGCAGGCGGGGTCGTGTGCTAGACTTCCGCACCCGGGAACAAGCACCACAGGAGCCGGACATGCCGAACGAGACGCTGCAGCGACTGCGGCAGAACATCACGTCGGTCTACATGGGCAACACCACCGCGGTGGATCGACTGCTGGTCTGCCTGATCGCACGCGGTCACATCCTGGTGGAGGACGTCCCGGGAGTCGGCAAGACCGTTCTCGCCAGCGCATTGGCCCGCTCGCTGCGGGGGACCTTCGCACGGATCCAGTGCACGCCCGACCTGCTGCCTTCGGACATCACCGGCGTGACGATCTTCGACCGCGAGCGACAGGAGTTCGACTTCAAGCCCGGTCCGGTGTTCAACAACATCATCGTCGCCGACGAGATCAACCGGACGACACCCCGGACGCAGTCGGCCCTGCTGGAGGCGATGAACGAGGAATCGGTCTCCATCGACGGGACGACCCGATCACTGCCCCAGCCGTTCATCGTGATCGCAACCCAGAATCCCTACGAGTTCGAAGGCACCTATCCGCTGCCCGAGAACCAGCTGGACCGGTTCCTGATGCGGTTCGGACTCGGCTACCCGGCGCCCAGCGACGAGGCCAGGATCGTGGTCAATCAGCCCGCGCGCTCCCAGTTGAAGTCACTGGAACCGGTCGTCGATGGAGAGGAGATCGTCGAACTCCAGCGGCGGGTCGACGCCGTGAGGATCGACCAATCGCTCGTCGACTACATCCTGCAGCTGGTCACCGTCACCAGGGAACATGACGATCTGCTCATCGGCATCAGTCCGCGCGGATCCATCGCCCTGTCCCAGGCGGCGAGAGCCACCGCCGTGCTCGCCGACCGCGACTACTGCATTCCCGAGGACATCGTCATGAACGTCCTTCCGGTCTGCGCCCACCGCATCATCAGCAAGTCCGTGATGCACAGCGGGGACACCATGACCACGCGGCGGATCATGCAGCAGATCCTCGAAACCGTTCCTTCACCCGCCTGACGCGACCCCGCGATCCGACATGGCGTCCTGGATCGCGGACTGCACCGCGACCGGATGACGCAGCATGACCCAGGCCGTGTCGTACACGGCGGTGGCCGCGGTCGCCGCGAGGACCGTACCGAGCCCGAAGATCCGTTCGCGAAGACTCACCCGCACGAGCGTCTGGCGAAGATGCCGGAGGGACGTCTCGTAGACCCGCACGCGAATCACACCGCTGCGGGTCATCAGACGATCGTCGGTGAGGATGTAGAGTTCGTTGAACCACTGCAGCACGGCCCACCCCAGTCGCAGCAGGACGAGCAGGCCGAAGGTCCACCACGCCTGTCCCGCCACGCCCCCGCCGGGCAGCATCGCGCCGGAAAGGACCACCAGCAGCACGATCACGAGCAGCACCGTGCACGCCGGCAGTGAAACCAGCGGAATGAACAGCGGGTGCGGACGCAGCACCCGGAGCACGGTCTCCCCGTCGCGAAGCAGCGAGGCCGGAAGCACGCACCGCTGCGATGCGGTCGGGACGACCTTCACCGGGAAGTACCCGTGGCGTGGATGATGTCCTCGCGCAGCACCCCGATGTCGGGGAGGTTGCGGTAGTAGTCGTCGAAGTCGAGACCGTAGCCGACCACGAATTCGTTCTCGATGTCGAAGCCCACGAACTCGCACGGCGTCTCCATCGCCTCCGGCAGGCGCTTGCGAAGCAGTACGCAGGATCGGACCGATTGCGGCGAACGCGATTCGATCTCCTGACGAACCCGTCGGATCGTCCGACCGGAATCCAGGATGTCGTCGATGATCAGGACATGGCGACCCTCGAGCGAATCCGGCAGGTGCATTCCGCCCAGCGTGACGCCCTGGCTGGTGGTCGAGGTACCGGGATAGCTCGAGGCCGTGATGAGCCCGATCCGCATCCGCAGCGGGAGTTCTCGCATCAGATCGGCCACGAAGGTGATGCTTCCGGTCATGACCGGAACGAGCATGATCCCGTCGTCTCCGATCGAACCGGCCAGATCCTCCGCGATCTCCCGGCCCAGCTCACGGATCCGCCGGGCGATCGTCTCCCGATCAATCAGAATGCGCTCGATGTCCTGTCGCATGATGTCATTGTACGGATGCGCCGCCCGCGCCGGGCAGCAGCCACGAGAGGCCCAGCCAGGTGAATCCGAGCAGGGAACCGAAGGCCACGGCGTCCGTGATCATGATGAGCACGATGCAGGAACCCTGCGCCGGATCGGCACCGAAGCGTCTGAGCAGCAGCGGTACGACGGCCCCGGTGAGGGTTCCCACGCTCATCGAGACCACCAACGCCAGGCCCATCACGATCCCCAGTCCCAACGAGGGACCGTCCACCACCATCGAGGTCAGCCAGACCAGCAGGACGAGGACGCCACCCAACAGACCGCCGGTCACGAGTCCGGAGCCGAGTTCTCGAAGCAGCAACCCGGGGATCCGCTCCTCCGGAAGCTCATCGAGGGCGAGTCCGCGCAGGGTCACGGCCAGTGATTGGTGCCCCGCATTGCCTGCGAGCGCCGCGACCATCGGCATCAACACCGCCAGAAAGGCGATCTGCTCGATCAGACCGTCGAAACGCAGGACCACCATCGACGCCGGAATCATCATCAGGACGCTGATGAAGAGCCAGGGGAGCCGGCCGGCCATCTTCTCGGTCAGACCGGAGTAGATCGATTCACCGGCCCCCGCACCGACGGACCGCTGGACATCCTCCGTCTGCTCGCTCTGGATGAGATCGATCACATCGTCGACCGTGACGATCCCCAGCAGTCGGCGCTCCGAATCGACGACCGGCAACATCGTGTGGTCGTACTTCTGAAAGGTGCGAGCCACATCCTCGTCGTCCGTCTCGGCCCGCACGGCATGCACCGTCGTGTCCATGAAGTCCTCGAGCCGTGTACCGGATGGTTCCACCAGCAGGGAACGGAGTCCCACCAGACCCGACAACCTTCCCGACGAGTCGATGACGGGCAGGAACTGCGAGTCCTCGTGCACGTCGGCGGTGCGGATGATCTCCACGGCTTCCCGCACCGTCGAACCCATGGGCAGGGCGACATGCCGGGTGGTCATCATGCCGGCGGCGGTCCCCTGCGGATGCCCGACGAGTTCCCGCAGCATCCCGGCCTGCCCACCATCGATCGTGGCGAGGACCCGGGTCCGATCCTCGTCGTCCAGGGTCCGCAGCAGCGCGACGGCGTCATCCGGCGCCAGCAGCGAGAGCATCCTTCCCAATGGTTCGTGCCGATCCTCGCCGACCAGGTCGTCGAGAATGCTCGCGACCAGATTCGATTCCAGCTCGGCCAGGACATCGGCGGCGGCCTGGTCGTCCATCTCCCCGAGGACGCCCCGCACGTCCTCCTCGTCCAGTCGCTCGAGGGCGTCCGCCGCATCCGCAGCCGACTGCAGCTGGAGGACCGCGGCAACCAGCGGAGCATCGATGGAATGGGCAATCAGCTCCTCAAGGCGGTCTTGAGGATCCGGCTGGGAATCCGTTGGCCGCTGCCGGCCCGTGGGCGTCTCATCTGCCATGGCGGCGAGTGTACCCAAGGCGACCCGAAATGGACTGAACGACGTAAGTCAATAATATGAATGAGTTTATAATGCTTGATTTGATTCAGAAACCCGATTTTGATACCATGTGGATCTCATGGCAAGCACCACAAAAACAGGCACTCGAACCAGTTCCAAGTCGACCAAAACGAAGAAGAAGACCTCAAAAAGCGGGTCTTCAGGTTCCGGCGCGGCACGTACGGTCATTCCCCGCACCTATTCCACCGTCGTCCGGCACCTGCTGGAACGCACCAACTACGAGCGGGTCCGCGTCGTCAACTACGACGAGAAGAACTTCAAGCTCGACCGGATGCGGAAACTGCTGAAGCGGCTCGGTGATCCGCATCTGCAGGTCCGTGCGGTGCACGTGGCGGGGACCGTCGGCAAGGGTTCCACGGTCTCGATGCTTGCGAACATGATTCAGGGCTGTGGTTTCACCGTCGGAACCTTCACCTCGCCGCACCTCGTCGAAGTCACCGAACGCATCTGCATGAACGGGGCGCCGATCGGGGAGAAGGACTTCACCAAGCTCATGCGCGAGGTGATCAAGGAAGCGGACAAGACCGACAAGAACATCACCTACTTCGAGCTGCTCACCGCCGCGGCGCTGAAGCACTTCGCCGACGAGGCCGTCGATCTCGCCATCATCGAGGTCGGGCTCGGTGGTCGACTGGACTCGACCAACGTGATCACCCCCGAGGCATCCGTGCTGGCCAGGATCGAACTCGATCATGTCCGCATCCTCGGTTCCACCCTGGAGGAGATCGCAGCCGAAAAAGCGGGAATCATGAAGCCCGGGGTCCCCTGCTTCTCCGTCCCCCAGCAGCCTGCGGTCGCAGGGGTCCTGCGCGCCAAGGCCGAGGAGGTCGGATGCGAGCTGCACATCGTCGGTGACGACATCGAGTTCAGCAGCCGGTTCTGCGTCGACGACGATCTCGGACCTCACAACCGGATCTGCCTGATCACACCGACCAACCAGTACATGCATCTGCCCGTCCCGCTGCCGGGAGAACACCAGGCCGACAACTGCGCAGTTGCCCTGGCCACCATCAACCACCTGAAGCAGGCCGAGCCCGGACTCATCGACTCCAGCCTCTACCGTGGACTGGCCAACACCAACGTGCCCGGGCGCATGGAACTGGTCTGGAAGCAGCCACGCATCATCGTCGACGGCGCCCACAACCCCGTTGCCATCAATGCGTTGATGCGAGGCATGGGATCCCACGTCCCGTACGACTCCATGATCTGCATCTTCGGCTGCTGCGAGGACAAGGACGTCGACACCATGCTCGAAAGCCTCGCCATCGGAGGGGACAAGATCATCTTCACCGCCGCCGAGGACCAGGCCAGGGCCGTCGACCCGCAGGAGCTGAAGAAACGTTTCATGGACATCCGCGGCAAGGTCTGCCAGACCGCCCGGAACATCAAGCAGGCCCTCGAGATCGCCGCCAGTGCAGCCAGCCGGGACGATCTCATCTGCGTCACCGGTTCCTTCTACCTCGTCGGCGAGACGAAGGCGCATCTCGAGTCCCTCCAGCAGCAGCGGAACCGGACCGCCCACTCCTGAGCGAACGGGAACGTGTGGGAGTCGGTAACTCGATAGACTCTTGGTCAATGGTCCCTGCGCCGAGTCCGCCATGAGCACCCCGACCGAATCCAGAACCTCCCACCGCTACACGGCGTCGCTCGCCGAAGGCATCGAGTCACGATGGCAGCGGTACTGGAACGAGCAGGATGTCTTCAGGACGCCGAATCCGGGTGATCCGGACTTCGACGGTTCGAAGCCGCGCTACTACTGCATGGGAATGTTTCCCTATCCATCCGGTGCCGGCCTGCACATCGGCCACCTGCTGAACTACATCCCGAACGACATCATCGCGCGATACAAGCGGATGACCGGATGCAACGTCCTGCATCCGATGGGCTGGGATGCCTTCGGCCTGCCCGCGGAGCAGTATGCGATCCAGACCGGCGTGCACCCCGCGGAGACCACCCGGACCGCCATCGACAACTTCCGGCGACAGCTCAAGCGGTTCGGTCTGTCGTGCGACTGGTCACGCGAGTTCGCGACCATCGACGAGGACTACTACCGGTGGACGCAGTGGATCTGGCTGCAGGCCTACCGTTCCTGGTACGACCGGGACGCCGGGCGTGCCCGCCCGATCTCCGAGCTGGTCGAACAGCTCGAGAATGAGACGTATTCGGTCACCACCGACCTCGAGATCGTCCACGCCCCGCCCGGCGACGACCGGTCCCGCTGGTCCGAACTGGACCACGATGCCCGGCGTACCGCCATCGAGCACCGCAGGCTCGCCTACCTGTCCGAGCAGACCGTCAACTGGTGCCCGAAGCTCGGGACGGTGCTCGCGAACGAAGAGGTCATCGATGGACGAAGTGAACGGGGAGGCCATCCCGTCCATCGTCGCCCGCTCCGCCAGTGGATGTACCGAATCACGGCCTACGCCGACCGCCTCCTCGAGGATCTCGCGCTGCTCGACTGGCCGGATTCCACCAAGCGTCAGCAGGCGGAGTGGATCGGTCGCAGCGAGGGGGCCGAAGTGCACTTCCGGGTCGAAGCGCCCTGGGAGAGCAGCCTCGAGGTCTACACCACACGACCCGACACGATCTTCGGTGTCACCTTCATGGTGCTCGCCCCCGAACATCCCCTCGTCGACCGCATCCTCGATGCCGCGGAGGAATCGGAGCAGCACGCGGAGATCGCCGCGTACGTCGAACATGCCCGGAACCGAAGCGACCTCGATCGGCGATCCGACTCCGGGGAGAAGACGGGCGTGGCGTCCGGCGCGTGGGCGATCAACCCCGCAACCGGCGAACGGATTCCGATCTGGATCGCCGACTACGTGCTCATGGAATACGGACACGGCGCGGTCATGGCCGTTCCGGGACACGATGAACGGGACCATGCCTTTGCGCAGCGATTCGGACTTCCGATCATCGAGGTCGTACGCGACCCGAGCGGTGCCGGACACACCTGTTTCGGTGGGGAGGGCATCTGCATGAACTCCTCGAATGCGGAACTCTCCATCGACGACCGGACCACGGCCGAAGCGAAGTCCACCGTCATCGAATGGCTGGAGGAACACGGACTCGGACGCGGAAAGATCAACTTCCGGCTGCGCGACTGGCTCTTCTCGCGGCAACGCTACTGGGGCGAACCGTTTCCGGTGGTCTTCGACGAAGACGGCCATCACCACGGACTCCCGGACGAGGCGCTTCCGCTGCCGCTTCCCGATCTGGAGGATTTCGCTCCCGTCGAATCCGACGTGCCGACTCCGCTGCTGGGCAAGGCGGAGGACTGGATCAACACCACCGCCGGAGCCGCCGGCATCCCCGCCGACGTGCTTGCGCCGGAGACCGCGGTGCGACGGGAAGCCAACACCATGCCGGGCTGGGCCGGATCCTGCTGGTACTACCTCCGGTACTGCGATCCCGGGAACTCCGAACGGTTCGTGTCGAAGGAGGCCGAAGCCTACTGGCTGGGACCGCAGCCCGACGGCCCCGGCGGCGTCGATCTCTACATCGGCGGCGCGGAACACGCGGTGCTCCATCTGCTGTATTCCCGATTCTGGCACAAGATTCTCTACGACTACGGTCATGTCTCGTCGCCGGAACCGTTCGCCAAGCTGTTCCATCAGGGGCTGCTGACCTCCTTCGCCTACCAGCGGTCCGACGCCTCCCTCGTGCCGGTCGACGAGGTGGAGGAACGCGGGGAGAACGAATGGGTGGAGACGAACACCGGTGAATCCGTCGAGCAGGTCGTGGCGAAGATGAGCAAGTCGCTCAAGAACGTCATCAATCCCGACGACGTCATCGCCGAATACGGCGCCGACACGTGCCGCCTCTACGAGATGTACCTGGGGCCGCTGGAAGCCAGCAAGCCCTGGAACCCCCGGGACATCGTGGGCGTCTTCCGCTACCTCCAGCGGACCTGGCGACTCGCAATCGACGAGGAGACCGGTGATCTCCGGTGCATCGAGGTCGCGGACGATCAGGTCGAGCGGGCCCTGCATCGGACCATCGCCAAGGTCGGGGAGGACATCGATCGTCTCTCCTTCAACACCGCCATCGCATCACTCATCGAATTCACCAACGTCGCGACCAGCGCCGGTGGACTCACCACGGATCAGCTGGACCGCCTGGCCCGGATCATGAGCCCCTTCGTCCCCCACGTGGCCGAGGAGCTGTGGCATCGACTGGGACACGACCGACCGGTGTCGATCTCCGCATGGCCGTCCCACGACGAAGACATGCTGGTCGACGAGATGATCGAACTGCCGGTGCAGATCAAGGGCAAGATCCGAAGCAAGATCATGCTGCCGGCCGATGCGGACGAGGAGACCACCCGCACGCTCGCCCTGGCCGACGAGCGCATCGCCGAACTCGTGACGGGCATGGAGATCCGCAAGGTGATCGTGGTACCGGGCCGGATCATCAACATCATTCCCGGTTGAACGGTGCACCAATGGACTTCCCCCTCAACCTCATGCAGCAAGGCGGATCGAACCCGCCGTCGCCGTTCCGCTTCGATCCCCCCGCGACGACCATGGTCCTGGGCCCGTGGCCCGGTGATGAACCACCGACGATGGATGCGATCCTCCAGGCCATGGCCAACTGCACCGGCCAGGAGCTCAACGTCCGGGTCGCCGACGAGAGCGACGCGGGGCCGGTCTGGGCCTGCCAGGTCGAGATCGACGGCCTGCCCAGCCCGTGCGCGATCTGGTGCGACCGGAGCGAGGAACTCGCCCGCGCGACCCACGAGATCACCGGTGTGCAGTGCGACACGCTGATTGCATTCGAAACCCTGCTTTCGGTCGACGATCCCCTCACGAACTACATCAATCTCGTCCGCCTGGTCTCGATGACCCTCCCCGATTCGCCCGTCCTGCACGACACCGGAAGTGGCTACTGGCTCGAACGGGATCGAATCCTCCAGGACTTCATGGACGTCGAACGGGAACCGTCCGAGGACATCCTCTGGCGGATCGAACTCGAAGGAGGATCGGTCCGCACCGCGGGGCTGCAACGCTGCGGAAGAGAGGAACTGGTGATGTTCGACGTCCCCGAAATGCTGCAGCAGACCGCGATCGAGTCCATCAGCGACATCGCGGCGTTGTCGCTGGAGCTGGAACTCCCCGGATCCGAGGGCATGCTTGAGATCAGCCCCGACATTCTCGTACGGTTCGAGCCCGTCACGGACGATCATGGCCACACCCTCGTGAGCGTCCGCGATGCCGTGGACGAGGAATCCACGCCGTGCCCCCGGCTCGCGCTGAATGCAATGAACATCGGCGAGATCGCCGTGTTCCGAACCACCCGACGGACCCGTCAGACCACGAAACTGGCCCAGACGACCTGGGACCAGTTCATCGGTGCCTGCCGGAACGACCTGCACAATGAAGGACTGCAGTTCATGGTGCAGGTGCCCTTTGAACAGGTCGACGACGACGAGGCGCTTCGTGAGCATCTCTGGCTGCAGGTCGTCGCCGTGCAGGACGACGCGGTGGAGGCGAAGCTCGCCCATCGGCCCCGGCTCGTTCCGGGACTGGACATCGGCTGGACCACCATGGTCGCCCGGGACGAGGTCTCCAACTGGACCGTGCACACCGAAGACGGGCCGATCGGACCGGGCGACATCGATCCCGAAGGAGAAGCCGCATGAGCGATCGGAACGACGACCTGGTCACCCTGCTGACTGCAACCAGCGAATTCGCCGCCAACTCGCTGGTCATCGTGCTTCAGGATGCGGGCATTCCGGCCTTCGCATTCAGTTCGGCCCAGAACATCTTCGGAGTGACCGGCATGTCCGGAAACCTCCTCAACACCGCGGTGCAGGTTCGCCGCGAGGACCTCGAGCGGGCCAAGGCTGCGCTGGAGGCGAACCGAATCGACTCGATCGACATCGATTGGGACGCCATCGATGTCGGCGATCCGGTCGAACAGATTCGCTCGCCACGTACGGGCCTTCCCCTGATGGCCACCCTCGGGATGATCGTCGCGGTCCTTGCCCTGCTGTCGGGCCTGGTGCTGGTCCTGGCGGGGAACCTGTTCTGATTCACCAGCGACGCTGTGGATCCACCGAATCGATGAGTTCCTGCATTCTGGCCCGGCGTCGTTCGAGCATCCTGCGCTGCTCGAGGGGCAGCTCGCCTTCGAGCAGCGTGGCATCGAGCGATGCCAGTTTCTCGATAAGCTGGGCCCGCAGCTCGACGAGGGTCATCGTGTAGCGTCCTTCTCGAGCCGCCTCCAACTGCTGCAGCATGCCGCGAATCATCGGATCCGCTTCGGACTGGATCTCCATCTGCTCCGGATTCATCGGAGCGGGAATCGTCGAGGGAACGGCGCCGTACTTCTGGTAGAGGGCCATGAACCGCTGCCGACGATCCGCGAGGGCCGGATCGAGGACGGACTGGGACCCGCCGCTGCGGCGAAGATCGTCCGTGGAACCGAGGACGATCTCGACGTCCAGGTAGTCGGTCCGCGACCGGTCGTCCTCACCCTCCCTCGGAAGCGTGGTGGTGCGCACGATCCGGAATCGAAGCACGTCGCCGGGCCAGTGGCGTTGCACGATGCGGGCAAGATCCTCACGATCGGAGATCGGCTGGTCGTCGATCTGCGTGATCAGATCACCGGGCTGCAGAATCTTCTCCGCCGGCAGACCGGGAATCACGGCCGACACC
>MDTG01357606.1_pt1 | contig 12172 bp, 12 predicted proteins | sample 811421 | NCBI WGS metagenome assembly MDTG01 (sample SAMN05326645, study PRJNA326480) | marine metagenome | isolation source: seawater | place: Pacific Ocean: South East | collected 2011
GAGGAGTTAGAAGTGTTGATGATATTAATAAATTACTTAACTGTGGTGCAGACAAAGTTTCTATAAATACTGCTGCAGTTCAAAATCCTGAAGTTGTTGTAGATAGCTCAAAAAAATTTGGTTCTCAATGTATTGTTGTTGCAATAGATGCAAAGAAAAATGAAGATAGATGGGAAATTTTTACCCATGGTGGAAGAAATAATACAGGCATTAATGCAATAGAATTTGCGAAAAAAATGGAAGACAGTGGTGCTGGAGAATTATTAGTAACGTCAATGGATAGAGATGGAACGCAAGTAGGTTATGATATTGATTTAATGTCTAAGATTTCATCAAAAATAAATATTCCAGTCATTGCATCGGGTGGAGTGGGTAATTTAGATCATTTAGTTGATGGAATAAGACTTGGAAAGGCTAGTGCAGTTTTGGCCGCTTCAATATTTCATTACGGCAAATATTCTGTTAAGGAAGCTAAAGAATATTTGAACTCGAAAGGAATTCCAGTTAGGATTTAGTATGCTTGATACATTAGAAATCCTATTTAAACTTGCAAGAGATAGAAAAAGTAATCCAGTAGATGGGTCATATACTAATAAACTTTTAACTGACAAATCTTTAAGTAAAGAAAAAGTATTAGAGGAAATTAATGAATTGATTGAAGCAGTAGAAAAAAATACAAATAAAATTCATGAAGCTGCTGATGTATTTTATCATTTAATAATGTATTTAGAGGCAAATGACATTAAAATTGAAGATGTAATGAACGAATTAAATAAAAGAAAAAAATGAATTACGACGATAATAATATTTTTGCAAAAATACTAAGAGGAGAAATACCTTGTAAAAAAATTTATGAAGATGATTTAGTTTTATCTTTTTACGATATAAATCCTCAAAAAAAAATCCATGCCCTTGTTATACCAAAAGGTAAATATGTTGATCTTGACGATTTTAGTCAGAATGCATCTACAGAAGAAATGGTTGGATTATTAAAAGGAATAAATTTAGTTGCAAAAAAATTAGGAATTTCTGTAGACACAGGTAAGGGATATAGAGCCTTAGCAAACATAAGCGAAGATGGAGGGCAAGAGGTTCCGCATTTACATTTTCATTTATTTGGTGGTGAAAAAGTTGGGAAGATGGTTGAGTGAAAGGTCAAGTAGAAAGAAGTTATCTTGAAATTAGGTCATTAAATGAGTTAATGGTAAAAACAAAACCATTAGAAGATTTGTATTTAGAAAAAGTTGATCCACCTGACTTTCAATTAAACAAATTTTTTTATAAGCAAATAGGGAAAAAACACAAATGGACTGATAGATTAGTTTGGAGCGATAAAAAATGGATAGATTATTTAGAGAATTCAAAAGTTAATACATATATTTTAAAACAAAATAAAGATCTTATCGGATATTTTGAGCAGATTTTTGATAAAGATAAATTAGATTGCGAAATTGCTTATTTTGGAATTTTAGAGGAATATATTGGGAAAAAAATGGGTGGCTACCTATTATCAGAAGCAATTAAAAAATCATTTTATATTGGTTCAAAAAGAATTTGGGTACACACGTGCTCTTTGGATCATAAGAATGCATTAAAAAATTATTTATCAAGAGGAATGAAAGTTTTTAAATCTGAAACTTTAAATTTATAAAAGACTAATGTGCCATAGGTAATTTAAATATTTTTTTATCTATATTAGAATTTTTCTTAACATTAAAAATATAAGTAATAACTAAATTTTGATAAATATCTTCTGTTTGCCATCCAATTAAATCATAAGATTTTTTATCAAAAAAAATGTTTATTGAATTTCCATTATTTTCAATATTAAATAAAAAATATTTTTCATCTAAAAATTTTGCTTTCAATTTTTCGATTTTTCGTAATAACAAATTTTTATCTAAAATTAATTCAAAAGGGGTATGTTCTAATGGATATAAAAAGTATTCTTTTCCTGCTTGATTTTTTATTACTAAAGAACTTCCATTAGATACAATTATTTTTTTTTTTAAATTGTTATATTTGCAATTAATTTTTTTTGGATATTCTATTATACAATTTCCTTCTTCAATTTTATCGTTTATTGTTTGTTTGAAACTAAAACTTATATTATTTATTTTTTTAAAATTATTAATAATTCTATTTTCTACAGATGCATATGAATAATTAAAAAAATTAAATAAAAAAAAAAATAAGAATATTTTTTTTATCACTTAAGCACTTCTCTTTTGCCAACATGATTTGCTTTGCTTACTATACCATTAGTTTCCATCATATCGATTATTCTAGCTGCTCTATTATAGCCAATTTGTAACTTTCTTTGTAAAAAGGATGTGGAAGCTTTTCCTTCGGATTTTATAATTTCTATGGCGGTATTATATAATTCATCCTGATTATCGTTATTTAATAAATTTGTACCAGCCTCTTTTTCATCAGCAAAACTTAATATTTCATCTACATAGTCTGGTTCTGCCTGCGATCTTAAAAAATTATTTATTTTTTCTATTTCGTTTTCTGAAACAAAAGGTGCATGAATTCTAACTATTTTATTTGCTGAAGACATATAAAGCATGTCACCTTTACCAAGAAGTTGCTCAGCTCCTTGCTCTCCTAAAATTGTTCTACTATCTATTTTTGATGTAACTTGAAAAGATATCCTAGTTGGAAAATTAGCTTTTATTGTACCTGTTATAACATCAACGCTGGGTCTTTGGGTTGCCATTATTATATGAATGCCAGCTGCTCTTGCCATCTGTGATAATTTTTGGATATATCCTTCTATTTCTTTACCTGCAACAAGCATTAAGTCGGACATTTCATCTACAATAACAACTATGAAAGGCATAGGAAGTTTGTGTTTTGAGTTATAACCATCTATGTTTCTAACGCCTTCTCTGGTCATTAATCTATATCTACTTTCCATTTCTTTAACTACCCAACCCAAAACTGAAGCAGCTCTCTTTGCTTCTGTAATTACAGGGCACAAAAGATGGGGTATTCCTTCATAAGTAGATAGTTCTAACATTTTAGGATCAATAAGTATAAATTTACATTTTTCAGGCTTATGTTTGTAAAGCAAAGATAAAATTATAGTATTAATACAAACTGATTTACCTGATCCAGTTGTTCCAGCGATTAATAAATGGGGCATAGATGTTAAGTCGCCAATTATTGGAGTGCCTGAAATACTTTTTCCAAGAGCTATGGGAAGTTTAGTTTCTTTCTTTAAAAAATTTGAACTTGAAATTATTTCACTTAAATATACATTTTCTCTTGAGGAATTAGGAAGTTCAATTCCAATAGTACTGCTACCAGGTATTGTTGCAATTCTTGCAGACTCTGAACTTGTATTTCTTGCAATATCTTCAGACAAGTTAATTATTTTGGAAACTTTTACACCTGCAGCAGGCTCAAATTCGTTTAAAGTTACAACAGGTCCACGGCTAACTTTTTTTATTTTTCCCTCTACTCCAAAGTCTAAAAGTATTTTTTCTATAGTATGTTCATCAACTTTATCATCATTTAAATTTTTTTCACGTTCAGTTTTTGTTGGGCTTTTTAAATAATTAATAGATGGTAGTTTAAATTTATATATATCTGAATTTTCATTACTTTTTTTACTAAATGGCAAATCTTCTTGAGTTGGTTTATGGATATTTTCAATTACATTTTCATCTTCATTTTGTATAAAAGTTTGAGAAACAGGTTTTTTTATTCCAGTTTTTTTTATTTTTAGTAAAACATTTTTTAGTATATCTAATAAATATTTAATACTAAAATTTATGCTAATTAAAAAAATACTTATTATAAAAATTATAATAATAAAATAAGATATATCCTTATTTAAATTAATTAGATTTATTAAAAAAGTATTTTTAAAAAAAATTCCAACAAATCCACCATTTCCGTTTGTTGAAAGCCAAAATGATTCTGGATAAAATGAAGAAAAAAATAAAGATCCAAAAATAGAGTATAAAACTAAGTAGAAAAAGTTTTCAATAATTGTTAAAAAATTTTTATTTTTTATTAAATTTATTCCAGTAAACAATATCGTAAATGAGATAAAATATGATACTAACCCAATTGATTGAAAAAAAAGATCAGATATATAGCTTCCTTGAAAACCTAGAATATTATTAATTTCTGTTCTTTCTGTAAAAATAAAATTAGGGTCTTCGGGCGAATAACTTATAAGAGAAAGAAAGAATAAGATAGAAGTGCAAATGAGGAATATTCCAATTATTTCCGCTACTCTTTTTATAGTAAAATCAAGGCTTTTTTTGCTTAAATTTTTTATATCCATTTTTTAAAGAATCTAATTTGTAACTTTGTATCATTTAATATTTATTGTTAAAATTAAAATTTATTTATGAATATATGTTTAATTGGATATGGTATACCTTGCTTGATATTAGCAAATGTTTTAATCAACAAAAATATCAAAGTATCTATATTTGACGAACATAAATATAAAAATAAATTTAATAGTAGAACCTTTGGAATAACAAAAGATAATATTGATTTTTTAAAAAAAGAAAAAATAAATATAAGAACAGCTTGGCCTGTAAATAATATTAAAATATTTAATAATTCAAATAATAATGAAATTCTTAATTTTGGAACGATTAATGAAAAACTTTTTTCTGTAATTAAATATTCCCAATTTATTAATTTACTAGAAAAAAATATTAAAAAAAAAAAATTAGTTACATTTATTAAAAAAAAAAAATCTTTAATTAAGACTAAAAATGAATTTGATTTAATTATAAATTTTAATGAAAATAACGATATTTCAAAAAAAATATTTTTTCGAAAGGATTATAAAAATTATGATAGTTGTGCTTATACCACATTAATAAATCACAGAATTTGTGATAATAACTTGGCATATCAAATTTTTACTGAATTTGGCCCAATAGCATTTTTACCATGCTCTAATAAAGAAACCTCAGTCGTTTTTTCGATTTCTAAAAATAAAAGAAATTTTCTACAAAATGAAATTATAGAATTAATTAAAAAATATAATAAAAAATATCTAATTCAATCATTTTCTAAAATTGAAAAATTTGATCTTAAAGGATCACTTTCAAGAAATTATTATTATAAAAATATATTATGTTTTGGAGATAACATTCATAAAATTCATCCTTTAGCAGGACAAGGTCTTAATATGACAATTAGAGATACAAAAGTCTTATCTAATTTAATCGATAAAAAAATTGATTTAGGACTTTCTTTAGATCAATCAATTTTAAAAGAATTTGAAAATAAAACAAAGCATTACAATTATTTGTATGCGAATAGTATTAATTTTATTCATGAATTTTTTAAATTTGATAATAAACTTGATAATAATATTTCAAATAAAATATTTTATTTTTTAGAAAAAAATATTTTATTTAAAAAATATTCTGTTAAATTTGCTAATAAAGGATTGTTTAATTATTGAATAGTTTTATTTTCAAAATTTTCAAAATTGTATGTTGATAAGATTTGTTCTAGTTTTTCTTTTCTATCATTAATATTTATTGCTTCTAATAACATCTGTTTTTCTTCTGAAGAAAATGGTGAAGCCATAGCCAAAGTGTTAATTGTTTGATTTAGATTTTGTTTTTCCAAATCTCTCCAGTTAATTTTATAACCCTGTTTAACAAAAAAAGATTTTAAATTATTAAATATGAGTTTAAGATCAGAAAATTTTATTTCTTCATTTTTCTCACTTAAGTCATTAGAGAAATCTTTAAAATCTATACTGCATTTTCTATAGGATTTTTTAATTTTAAGTTCTTTAATTATTTTAAATCTACTAATACCCATTAAAACAATTAAATATCTTCCGTCCTCCGTTTCATTAAAGCTAGTAATTCTTCCAGCACATCCAATGTCATAGAGTGAAGGAATATTTTGATTTGATTTTTTAGGTTGTATCATTCCTATAATTCGATTTTCTCTCATTGCATCATCAATCATTTCTATATACCTTGGTTCAAAAATATTTAACGGAACTGTAGTTTTTGGAAAAATTATAAAATTTGATAAAGGAAAAACTGAAATTTCTTTTGGTAAATTGTTTATTAATTTTGTCATACAAATAATCTAACAGAAATAATCTATTAATACAAAACTTGCTGACATAACATAGATTAGTATAATTAAATATAACATTTATGATTAAAGAAAAATTAGATCTAGCCCAAAAGGAACTTAAAATTAAAAACTTTAAAAAAGCTAAGAAATTATTTGAGGAAGTAATATCTCTAAATCCTAATTTACCAGCAGTTTATAATATTCTAGGTAATATAGAATTAAATTCAGGCAATATTACACGATCTGTTGAACTTTTTCAGAAAGCTGTAAAATTAAATCCAAATTTTTCTGGGGCTTTATGCAATCTAGGATTGGCTTTTAAAAGATTAAAAAATGAGAAAATAGCTATAGAAAATTATTTAAAAGCAATTGATACAGACCCTAAAAATTATATAGCTTATTTTAATTTAGGAAATTTATACAAAGAAAAAAATGATCTGGATAACGCTGAAAAGTTTTTAGCAAAAGCAATAGATATAATGCCAAAAATGTTGGAGGCCTATAATAATCTTTTTGAACTTTATGATAAATCAAATCAACTCGATAAGTTAAATAATTTTTTAAAAAATACAAAAGCTAATTTAGGTGATATTTCTTTAGTAAAATATTTTTCTGGAATTTATGAGTATAGAAAAAAAAATTATTTAAAAGCAATAGATATTTTAGAAAGTACAGAATTAAATTATAAAGATTTTAATCGAAATGCAATTAAATCTGAAATTTTAGCTCACAGTTATGACAGTATCGAAAAATATGACATAGCATATAAATATTTTATAGCTTCAAATAATATTTTCAAAGATGTTTATGGAAAAGAAATTGATAAAAATAAATATATTAACCATGTTAAAAAAAGGGTTAATTTTTTTTCAAAAAAAAAATTTAAAATTCAGAATTTTTTTAAAATAAATAAAAAGATAAGTGATCCAGTTTTTTTAATAGGCTTTCCAAGATCTGGAACAACATTGTTAGATTCAATTTTACGAAGTCATAATTCAATAGAAGTACTTGAAGAAAAACCCTTAGTTGAAAATTTTATCAAAGATTTAGAAAATAAAATTAATAATAATTTTTTTAAATTAGAAAATATTGATGAAAATTTCTTTTTTCAGATGAGAAATAGTTATTTTAATCATAGAAATAAATATACTAGATTTGATAGAGATAAGATTTATATTGATAAATTACCACTAAATATTGTTCATATTGCTGAAATTTTTTCTTTTTTTCCTAACTCAAAGTTTATATTGGCATTGAGAAATCCTTATGATGTTGTTTTAAGTTGTTTTATGCAATATTTTGGTGCCAATAGTGCAATGCTAAATTTTACAAGTTTAAAAGATACTGCAAAACTTTATGATTTAGTAATGAGTTTGTGGCTAGCATATTTTGAGAAACTTCCTATAAAAGTTCATATAATCAAATATGAACAAATAGTTCAAAATTTCGATAAAAGTATAAGTGAATTGCTTAGTTTTCTTGAATTGGAATGGTCGGAAAATGTAAAAGAATTTTATAAAACTGCAGAAAAAAGAGGAATTATAAATACTCCAAGTTATAGACAGATTAACCAACCTCTATATAAAAAATCAATTGGAAGATGGAAAAATTATAAAGATGAATTTTCAGAAGTAAAAAATATATTAGATAAATGGACACAAATATTTAATTATTGATTTAAAATATTTTTTAAATTTTCTAATTACTTGCAATTTAAAACTTGCTATTTATAATCATCTTCAAATAAGCGGGCATAGCTCAGTGGTAGAGCGTCTCGTTGCCAACGAGAAGGTCGTGGGTTCAAGTCCCATTGCCCGCTCCAAGTTACAAAAGGATAAAAATGACAGATCTAGCAGACAAGAAATGTATTCCTTGCGAAGGAGGCATACCAAGCTTTGATATAAGTGAAATTCATAAATATTTAAAAAAAGTTGATGGGTGGGATGTTAAGTCAGATGATGAAAAAACATATTATTTATTTAAAAAATTTAAATTTAGTAATTTTTTAGAAAGCCAAGTATTTATAAATAAAGTTGGAGATATTGCTGAAAAAGAAGGACACCATCCAGATATTTGGTTTGGATGGGGATATGCTAAAATTAAAATTTTTACACATGCAATAAATGGTTTGCATGAGAGTGACTTTGTTCTAGCTGCCAAAATTGACAAACTTTCTAATGTCTAAAGTGCCTAGTTTTTGAAAATACTAATATAGTATTTGTTCTGTTTACAAACTTAATAACTTCTTTATCTCTAATTGAACCATAAGGTTGTATAATTGCTGATACTCCTGCTTGGACTAACTTTTCTACTCCATCAATAAATGGAAAAAAAGCATCTGAGGCAGCAATAATTTGACCATCTAATTTTTTTTTATAAAATTTGTTCATTTTATTTATTGCAATTTCACAGCTATCTAATCTACTAGGCTGACCAGATCCAATTCCTATAATTGAATCTTTATTTGATAAAACAATTGCATTTGATTTAACAAATCGGCAAATATTAAATGCAAATATTAAACTTTTTAAAGTCTGAGAATTTGGTTTAATTTTTGATACAACTTTAAAATTTGACTTAGAAAAAGAAAAATTATCTGGGGTCTGTATTAAAAAATTATTAAATAATGATGAAATATTTTCTAAATTGTTATTATTTAATTTACTGGCATCAATAATTCTTAAATTTTTTTTATTTTTTAATATTTTTAATGCATCTTTATCTATGTTATTGCAAATTATTACCTCTAAAAATATTTTTTTTAATTCTATTGCTAATTTCTTATTAATTTTAAAGTTGCATGAAACTATACCTCCAAATGCACTTATTGGATCACATGCAAGAGCTAATTTATAACTTTTAAATTTATTTTTATTTATAGAAACACCGCAAGGATTTGAGTGTTTGACGATAACCGTTCCAATATTTTTTGGAAGTGTTTTTGAAATTAAAAGAGCAGAAAAAATATCGTTATAGTTATTATAACTTAATTGTTTTCCATGTAACTGATTAATATTTAATTTTTTATTAATCGAATAAATTGCAGCTTCTTGATGAGGGTTTTCTCCATATCGTAATTTTTCAATCAAATTTCCAAAAAATATTTTTTTTTTAGGAAATAATTTCTCTGATTTGGAATGAAAATAATTTGAAATTAATCCATCATAATAAGCGGTCTCAGTAAATGCTATTTCTGACATTTTTTGCCTAAATTTTAAAGTAGTTCTACAATTATTTAAATTTAACTCACTTATTAGCTCTTCATATTGTTCTGGATCAGTTATAACAGTTACATCATCATAGTTTTTAGCAGCAGCACGTACCATAGCTGGCCCACCAATATCAATATTTTCAATTATTTTTTTATGCTTTTTAGTGTTTTTTAAAGTTTTTTCAAAAGGATAAAAGTTTACAATCACAAGGTCTATTTCTTCAAAATTATTTTTTTTTAATTCTTTATAATGTGACTTATTTCCTCTAATACTTAAAATTCCTGCGTGGATTTTTGGATGAAGAGTTTTAACTCTTCCATTTAATATTTCTTCTGAACCTGTGTAACTGGATATTTCTAAACATTTATAACCAAGTTTCTTAATTTCTTTAAAAGTACCTCCAGAACTTAAAATTTGGATTTTATTTTTTGATAAATTTTTTAAAAGTAAATTTAAATTTTTTTTATCAGAAACTGAAATTAACGCTTTACTAATTTTTTTCATTAAATTTTAATTAATTCCCATATTATTTCTTGATCTTTATTTTGAGTTAATCCTGAAATAAATATATTTTGATTTTCAAGAAAAGTGTTTTTTTTACCGAAATATAAACCAGTTTCAACATCAATTTTATGGTCTTTGCATGAAAATTTCCAACCAGAATTTTCTAATTCAATAAGTATTGATTTTTCATCTTGAGTTTTGGTTATTTTAACTCCAGGCACAAAGTGAAATCGAATTTCAAAATTTGAACTTTTAAAATTTTTTTTCTTAATTAATTTATCTGATCCAATAAATATATTTTTTTCAACGAAAAACTCTATTTTTCTTTTATGTATTATCCCATATTTTTTTAAATAACCATCATGAGATCCACATATATTCCAATATTTTTTTTCTGATACTACAGACTTTTTTATTATTTTTAATTCTTCATCAACTTTAAAAATACCATCTAAATCTTTCTTCATTTTGCATGAAGATCTATTATCTAAAATAACTGTTGAATGTGTTGCAGTTGATTTAGAAATTGAATTGAGCTGGTGTTTGTAATTTTGAAAATAACCACAATTAGAGATTAATTTACAGCCATTGAAAAAAATTTCAAAAGATAAAGTCCCAGATTGATAATCGTTACTGAATTTTTTTGGAGGAGAAGAACCTACATCCACAGAAAGAATAAAATTTTTATTTTTTATAATAGCATATCCACCGTTCTCAATACTTTCATTTTTGAATTTATAGTTATGAAAACTTAAGTATTTGTCAAAGTCTGCATTTTGGCTCATATGATTTCCATTAAATAATAAATTTTGATTAATATTTTGCCAAATAAAATTATAATTTTGACCTAAAAAGAAAATTATTTCGTTCAAATAATCTGGAATTTCATTTTGTGATTCTTTAAGCCACTCTCTTATTAAAATAAAGTATTTTAAATAAAATATAAGTTGACGGAAATTTCTAGATTTTGGAAATCCTTGCTCATCAAAAGAAAAATTAATAATATTTTTTAAAAGGTTTAAACCATAATTTAAGTATCTTTCGTCTTTGTATGAAAGGCCTGCTAATATAATTGATGCGCACCCGATCATTTTATCATTTACCCATTTAGATCTATTTATTTCATTAATTAAATGGTTAACCTGTTTTTTAATATTACTATTAAATTTTTCCTTATAAGATTCATCGCTATTATCATAACTTAGTTTTGAATTTGATATCCAGGCTATAATTCTTTTTGATAAAGTGTCTGTTTCCCAATTTTTAGAATTATATTTTTGATTTTTTTCTATCCAATTTAAAATAATTGACTGAGTAATTTTCTTTGAAGATTTTAAATCAATTGTAAAGAGCCAAAAAAAACTGTGAAGTTTTTTATAATCTGTATCTTTTATATTTTGATTGGTCCATACAGAATTTAAGTAAAAATTTTCGATATTATTTTTCTTTTTTTCGTATTTTATTAAACAATCTAGTAGATTTGGACTTGGTTTATATTCGATTAGCTTGTCATCAATTCTAGATATTTTTTTATTATAAATTCTAGAACCCAAGTAAACTTTTCTTATTTGATTCGAAGAATAATTAAAAAATTCACTAATAAAATTCAAAGAATTTTTTAAAATCATTAAGTTACACTAATTTCAAAAAATCAATATTTTTTTTAATATTGCCATTATTTTCTTTAAAAATAGTCGTTCCAGAAACTAAAATATTAGCTCCTGCTTCTATTACAATTTTTTTATTTTCAAAGTTAATACCACCGTCAACTTCAATATCAAAATTAAGTTTTTTTTCTTCTTTTATTTTTTTTAAATTTTTAATTTTATCAACAACCTCAGGTATAAATTTTTGACCACCAAATCCTGGAAAAACACTCATGATTAAAACTAGATCTATTTTACTTAAAACATTATCTATAATTTTTAATTCAGAATCCGGGTTTAAAGAAACTCCAACTTTTTTATTCAATTTTTTAATAAGATTAATCGAGTCTATTAAGTTATTTGTTGTTTCAGGATGTATTGTAATTATATCTGCTCCTGCGTTTGAATAATCTTCAATATATTTATGTACAGGGGATATCATCAAATGAACATCAAAAGGTAACTTTGTACAATTTCTCAGCCTTTTGATTATAGGTGGTCCAATTGTAAGATTTGGAACAAAATGACCATCCATTACATCAACATGAATCATATCAGCACCACCTTCTTCTAATCTCTTTATTTCACTTCCTAGCTGACTAAAATCAGCTGACAATATAGAAGGTGATATTTGTATTTTTTTCATAGATAGCTAGATTTGCTAGTATCAATTTTTAAAATTTAATTGAATTAAAAAATTGGTAAATTTGTCTCGAAATTTCA
>MDTG01401476.1_pt1 | contig 12172 bp, 10 predicted proteins | sample 811421 | NCBI WGS metagenome assembly MDTG01 (sample SAMN05326645, study PRJNA326480) | marine metagenome | isolation source: seawater | place: Pacific Ocean: South East | collected 2011
CAATCTGGACGGCCGCAAGGCAAATGATCAAGACTCCAATTACCAAGGCCAATAGCACCGACTCATGATTTTCGCCGACCCCTCCCTCATCTTTATTTGAAGGTCCACTTACTGACACATCCACCTCCTTTACATTATTCCCTTCGTCGGTCTCAAGAATCGACCCAGAGTAATCAACCTCTATTCTGACTAGTTGGCTAGACGGACCTTGGAAGACTGCATCACACTGGATATCTCCAAGGCCGCCAGAAGAAATGTGTCCAATAGTTGCGGTTCCAACTAGCGCCCCATCAAGATAACATCTGACTTCAACTGCACTTGCATCTCCCATTCCTTGATTACGGACATAAGCCACAATTCTCCCTACTTGTCCATCTGCCATCTGGGAACCTCCGGTGACTGAGTTTGATATTGATATGCTCTCAACAAGCAAATCAGATTTCGATGTGACTATCACATCAATAATCTGTGAATACTGGCTATTGCCGTCATCTACAATAACTTCTACTGAATGTACGCCAGTTTCAACGGGAGTCAGACTCAGTATTCCATTTGAGAAGACCGCCCATGAACGACTACTGGAAACGACTAGATTTTCTGTATCCGGATCATATATTTGCAATTCTATAGTTGCTGTATCGCCGATCTCAACATATAGGCTCATTGGTAGCCCCTCAAAACTCGGGGGATCTTCAACTTCCAGAACAAACACCCTGAACGAATCCGACCACTCGTTCCCCCGTTGATCTTCTACAGTTATCTGTATCATAGACTCTCCATGCGATTCTGAAACTGGCTGAATGACTAGAGAGCTACCTTCTGAATAGACGCTGACAATGCTCTCTTCGGAGCTAACAGCAGTGACAATTAGCTCTTCTTCAGATGTCAAATCGTCCGTACATGTTACACTGAGTGGAAGTAAAACCCCACCTCCATCTTCAACGAGTTGAATATCTTCGAGCCCAATGCACACTGGATCTCTGTCCCACTCCAAAAGGAAACCACCCGAGATACTAATCGACTCAATATGGATGACTAAAGTTTCTGGAGAACCATCGGAGGCCCATTGAAATCTTGAGGCAATACCGAATTCAGCGGACTCTGAAGGACTTGGCAATGCATATCCTATCGGAACTGTAATTGTGAAATCTCCCAGACTTATTGGCATGCTGTCTATTAGGTAATCTCCCATTGCGAATCTTAGTGAGCTCCCCGTTTGAGATAGTCCTGAAATATTCCCGCTAATTGTCCCCCTAACTTCCAAGTGAGGATCGTTTATATCGATACGCGCAGAACTAATGCATCCATCATGGATAGTTATCCTCACTAGGTATTTATTGTCAGCAGACTCGATTAACTTCGGATAAATCAACAACTCGCCGTTTTCGTAAATTTCATATTCAGGCTCGAAAAATCCCAAATTCTCCCAATCCCCTGGGGCCACTTCAATAGTTTTATTCCCAGTTCCAAATAGGTGTATTCTGCCTAAAATCTGATTATATGGCTTTTCGATTTCAAACTCCCATATCCCGGGCTCATCTCCGCCCGGACTCAGTCCGCAACTTCCTATATCTAGATTTGAGAAATTTCCTTCATATGGTCCCACATCGATAACTGGGGAGCGCTCTCCGATCAATTCATGCGTTGCCTTCACATTTTCGAAGGAATACCAAGGCTGGAGAAATTTGGCCTTAATCCCAACAGCATCTACCCTTACTTCAGAATCATCGCTCCCTCCTCCTTGGGAGACGTAATCGATAGTGATGTAGGATGACTCTGCCAAATCCCAGTCCCACTGTGCGTGATCATCTAGTGGGATAATTAGTGGATTATTCATCTTGAAAACCCCGGAAACAGTCCTAGTGTAGGTTTTAACCAACTTCTCACTGCCTACGCCCCCGAGTATTATCCTAACTGTATCAGAGTACAGGACATCTGGAATTTCGAAATGAATAACTAGTGAAACATTAGTCAGAATCATCGAGCTCATGCCTTCGAATCTGAATCCTTCCACTGTAATATTGGGTCCCCTGGACCATGTGTAGTAGCCATCAGGAGAGCCAGTGCTGAAATTCGATGAAGTTGGACTTGATCTAGACCAGCCTACGTACTCGTCAAAATTTTCAGGCCTATCATGGGTAAATGAAAGCTCTCCATCCGCTACAATCCCAGTCGAGAACTGAGCAGGATTCTGACTAAATCCGGAAGTCGAGGAAATTGACCATATCGAGCTGTCCTCGAACGAACCCGCCTCGATTACTTCCCTTTCTTCTGCAGTGATTACTGTATCGCCACTAGCAATACCTGGAATTTGAATGGAAATGAGCATTATGCACACCAATGAGATGCACCTTCCCAACCCTCTCATATTTTCCCCACGAGAACCATAGTGCTTCAACCCGTTGGTCTGTGGCATCCTCCATGCATAACTGTTCATAAACAGGGTTACTCCCGATGATTCACAGACGGCTGTGATAGTGTAGCGGTTAGCACGGTGGGTTGTGGTCCCGCCGGCCCGGGTTCAAGTCCCGGTCACGGCCCCATCAATGGACTCAGCTGTTAAGCTCCCCGTCGGGTATCTCGTGCCCCATCTTATCGACTTTAATCGCCATATATTTTCGATTCTCATCTCTGATTCCAACAATAAGGGGCATCCTCTCAGATACATTTGTTCCATTTAACGACAGTTGCTTTACTTTATCTGGGTTATTTGTTAGTAAGCATACATTGTGAATCCCCACCGCTCTAATTATTTTTGATGCGATTCCATAATCTCTAGCATCTGCGGGGTGTCCAAGGAGAAGATTCGCCTCAACAGTATCAGCCCCCTTGTCCTGTAGGTTGTAGGCTTGTATTTTGGCATGAAGGCCAATGCCACGCCCTTCTTGTCTTAGATATACAATGCACCCCCATCCTACTTCTTGGACCTGCCTTATAGCGGCATTCAACTGCGGCCCGCAATCACATCTCAAGCTTCCAAAGGCATCTCCAGTAAGGCACTCAGAATGAACTCTGACAAGTACGGGATCCGGGCCATCCATTTCTCCTAAGGTCAAAGCAACGTGATCCAACCCACTTTTTGAGTCATGAAAAACTCTGATTCTGAAATCTCCTTGAACCGTAGGGAGCTTAGCATCAGCAGGAACTCCCTCTTTCTCCATTATCCTAATTTCTTCTGAAGATATTCAAACTCCCCCCGGCGTAGGTGATTTCATAATTAGAAAAGAAAACTCTCCAGATTCCTCTTCAACGGACAATAAGGACACGTTCAGCCTCTCGCAGAGAAGGGGGATGTCACGAAGAGTTTCGCGATCATCACACAAAACTTCAATCAGGCCTCCTTCAGATAACTCAGATAGCGCTATCCTGGTCTCATTAATGGGAATTGGACAGAAGAACCCCAGAAGATTCAAATTTTTTCGTTCTGAACCCACTAGACTCACACACCCACCAAGGGGCAGGTCCGTTTGAATCCGACCCTCAAGCGTTTACAATTTTTGGATTAAGTGACATGCCATCCAGCTTCCTTCCCTTGATGACATCGATTACATAAGCAACCTTTTCAACATGAATCTCAACTATCGCATCTTGAGAATCCATGAATACTTCCCCTATTGCTATTTCTGGAATTCTAGCTTCCGAAACAATCCAATCCACTAGCTCTCTACGGGTTTTTTCTGTATCTCCCAAACTCATCCTGACACTTACCATTCCGAACGCATCTGAGACCTCCTCCCAGTCATCCCTTTTTGGAACGAAATCTCTTTCTCTTCCCGATGGCAGGGAGGGGGGATCAACAAATGGTATTGTCAATCCCCATGTGGAAGAAATCCTGTCTATTGCCTGAACTTCCTTCCCTGAGACGAAACTCCAAGACTCGCCCTTACGTCCCATTCTTCCAGTTCTTCCTATTCGATGAACATAGACTTCGGTGTCATCAGGAAGATCATAATTTATCACATGGGTAATGCCATCGACATCCAACCCTCTTGCAGCGACATCCGTTGCAACAACAATTCTTTCAGAACCGTCCCTAAACGAACTCAAGATTTTTTCCCTCTTATTTTGTGGCATATCTCCATGCAATCCAACCGATTTGAAGCGAAACTTACCTAGTCTTTCGACAATCAAATCAACCATCCTTTTGGTGTTGGAGAAAATCAGTATCTGTGAGTCATCACTAGAGCTACCGATTATCCTTCCTAGCGCCCAGAGTTTGTTAGCCCTTCCAATTCTAATTGCATATTGATCAATCTCTGGAACTTCCACAACCAGATCTTCACTCATGACGTGAACGGGATTGTCTAGGAATTCCTCAGCGGCATCCAAAACTTCCTCAGGAAATGTCGCACTGAAAAGAAGAGTCTGACTTCTATTCACAGTTTTCTCAAAGATCCACAGAACATCAGGGAAGAATCCCATATCCAACATCCTGTCAGCCTCGTCCAAGCAGAACAAAGAAACGGTCTCAAGATTAAGATGCCCTCTTTTGGACATATCAATTACCCTTCCTGGAGTTCCCACGACGATATCCGTTCCTTCTCCAAGCTTCTTGGCCTGCTTCTCTAAATCAGTACCTCCATATACAGTTTGAATAGCTAGTCCTTTCTCTCCCTGCAAGATTGATAACTCCTCAGAAACTTGTACTGCTAGCTCCCTAGTTGGACAGAGTATTATGGCCTGAATCTTTCCAGAAACCTCGCATTTCTCCAAAATGGGTATCCCAAACGCCGCCGTTTTACCGGAACCAGTTCTGGCCTGCCCTACTATGTCTCTGCCCTTTCTAGCATGAGGGATAGACTCAACCTGTATTTCCGTAGGCTCAGTCCAACCTCTTTGTTTGATTGCATCAGATATGGGGCCATCTAGGTCCCATTTGTCAAAACCTATTTTTGAAGTAGTCATGTAAACGCCTCAGAATCAGAAGTTCTCCGATTCTTTGATCTCGGCCTGGAGCTCTCCCATCCAGTACTTCTTGCAGTTCTCCTTGGTAAGGAACTGATCCTTACTGGAGAAATTGTGGTTGTAGTGATTTTCTTGGACGGATGTGAATTGTGAGGGCTTCCTCTTGTGGAACTTCTGGAGAACATGTTGCCTCATGTATTGCCTAAATTTGAGGGACTTAGAACGGTTGTAACCTTTGGGGGTAATTCCATCCCATAGGCGTTCAAACTGCTCCGCCTTTCCATCGACATGTTCACTCATGTGCCACCCTCGCTTTCCGGCCGACTTAACTTGTCTTTATGATGTTCACCCTTCTTGGCAATGCCTATCATCTTTAGGTCAGGAGTATTTTCATCCTCGTCCTGTACGTGATCTAGGGGGGCAAGGAAACTATTCTTCTGCTCCTCTGTCCCCTCCATTTCTAAGTCAGTGGATAGCGACTCAAGGCGCTTTCTCAGATCCATTCTAGTCTCTTGACGCAATAGTTCTTTGGCGGTTTCTCTGAGTTCAGTACCACTCAATATTATTGAGAGAAGTCCTATGCATGCCTTTCTTAGCTCATAGTCCCTGTCTCTAGCCCCATCTATTACCATCCTGGAAACTCTCGGACTCTCCATATTCAGCTTCTTCAGAGCGCCTATTGCTGACTTTCTGACTCCTGCGTCGTCATCAGACATGGCAACCTCCACCAGAATGGCGGCGATGCGTGGTTCCGCACCAGCCAGCGTGTTCAGGGTCTTGGATGCCCTTCTCCTGACCTCAGCATCCTCGTCTTCTAAGCACCATCCAATCAAGTCCCAACCTTCCGCGCCACCCTTTGTGGCCAGAACTCTAAGAATGGAGGCCGCTCTTCGCCTCAAATCAACATCTTCTTCACGAATCAACTCATCAATATGGAGGCATCCAGTCTCTGCCCATCTCTGAGATGTGGATTTTAATGCGGTGAAAGCACTTTTACGGTGCTTTTCCACCTCATGCCTCAGCTCTCTCCTAAGGACTTCTTCACATCCCGACGGAAATACAGGTGCCATTTTGATTAGAGATGTCATGGCTTCTTCCCTGACTCCGGCAGAGTCATCCATCAATCTGTCGGAGAGACATCTGATTAACCCCTCATGCTTCCTTAGGGAGAATGAAGGCATACTCTCCAAGGCAGTAGTTCGGATTACATCTTGATCATCATCAAGACAATTCAGGAGGATTCTATGGGCCCTCTCTATATCGGTCTCAAAAACACGGTTCAGAGCCCTTATCCCATCATTTCTCCTTGCAAAACCCCCTCCTGATGTCCGAGGTAGATCAATCATATCTACCTCTCCAGAAGCTAGTTTCAAGATATCTGACCTTGGAATCACCTCCCATGTTCCGGAAGATGGAAGAAGCGCTCTGATATCGGAGTCTTCTTTGACACTAGATTTCCTAAGCGCTTTGCCCGTTCTCGGGTCTCTGGCAACGTATTCTCTAGCCATGCGCCTCAATCGCCGCACCACGCCGTCCCTATTCAAGTGAGTGCTATCGTGTTTATTCTACAAAATCCTATTCACTAACATCCCAACAGTTCCCCTCATGGAGGGTGACGACGAGGAGATAAGGAGGATTATCCATGCGACATTCTCCAATTCTGGCAATAGCTCGCTGCCATATGATGAGCTGGTGAGGATATGGACTCTCGACATGCAGTGGATGGATCCAGAGGTAGCTCCGCAAATCATAGACTCATTATGTAAAACAGGATGGATTACTAATTCTGGAAATGACATCTCGCCGAGTCCGATTGTGAGGGCAATACCTCCTCCTTTTGGATGGCGGCCAATCATAAGGAGCTTGATTGACCCTCCTCTTCTTTCCCACCACCTGGAAGAATATCCGGCACCCCTCATTGAGGAGGATAGTAAATCTCAGATCGAGGTCGTCAGTAGTCAGAAATATCCCCCCGATTGGGCAGAAGCAAGTATCAAACCGATGATAGCATTGATCTCAGAGCAATCTGGCTTATCTGAAAAGGAGGTCGTTAGACGTGCGCAGCGAAAGAGAAGGGCCCTCGGGCCAGTCACTCTTTGGATGACTCTATCTTTAGTCGCGAGAGAACAGGGATTAGACATGTCGAAGATATCTGAGCTAATTGGGGGTCCAAATTAAGATCCATTGGATGTCCTGACTTCTGCGGCCAAAAGGACAGGTAGTACAATTAGGGATAGAATCAATGAGAAAGCAACGGCAATGGAACTCACTATTCCAAAGTCGCTGATTACTGGAATTGGGGACAACATAAGTACCAAGAAACCGCATATCGTAGTGCCGGCAGACATTAACAGGGCAGTACCAGTTGTGGCATACATCTCCCTCATAGAATCCCAAACTCCCATTCCCGAACTCCTATTTTTCTCAAAACGTCTCCAAACATGTATTGAGTAGTCAATTCCTAGTCCTATAGTCAGGGCCGTGATCATTATCGTAAGTACATTCCAATTTAGCCCCAGCATAGCCATCGAGCCGACTACCCATGCCCCGGCCAGTCCGACTGGGAGAATCACCACTAATGATTGCCCGAGCCTTCTGGTCAGCAGGAACAGGACAAATATGGAAACTAGTAGGCTTATCGTTGTAGATTCAACCTGGGAGATGACCAATCCAGAGAGGATTCCATCAATCATCACCACATCTCCAGAAGCGTAGGCCCTACAATCGACAAGTCCGTCTCCATCCTCAATTAGCGAGGCCTGGTGCTTGAATACTTCAGAAACTCGAGCCGAGTCTTCACTAGTCTTGGCCACTACATCAATGCTCATTTTCAGATACAGTATCCCTGATGAATCATCAGTCAATGCAACATGGCCGGATGCCCTCTCGGACCAAGTCTGACCCCTTAGCGGATCGCCCACTGATTGATTGGACAATAGAGATGAGATTGCAGAGGTCAAATCCCCTTCAACGAATCCATCAGAGATGCCTAGCTCGCCATCGTATATTGCAAGATGGTAGTCTTCTCCAAATGACTGATCACTATCGACCGCATCCCTTAGTATTGGATACAGTCCATCATACGACGGTCGATCAGATGAAGTACTCGTCGGATTAACTACTTCGGGAATCCCTGAAATCCTTGTGTCCAAGAAGTCAAGAGCCCTCAGAAGATCCGACTCTCCTGATATGGAATCATCGCCCTCAGAAGGCTCGATGAAAATATCGACGGTTTTCCACGCGGCCGCATCGTATGAATCATAGATGTCCTGCCTGACCTGCATTACTTCCATCTCATCTTCAGAAAGGAAATCCGTTAGCTCAAAGCTCGTATCCAACTCCATCACGGCTATTGACACCGAGCCAGTGGTTACTGCCGCTACAGCCAGCATTACCCATACTGCATTCTTCCTTTGGAACTCAGTAGTATGCGTAGCCAGTTTGTCAAATTGTAACCCGGCAGAGGTACCATTTCCGATGCCCCTCTCAGCGACAACATGCACTGCTCCTACGGTAACAGTACTAGCCAAGAAAGCAGAAATAACTCCCAGGGCCAAAGTCGCTCCAAATGTTCTCAGTGGGGGTAAGGGGGAGAATGAATTTGATAGGAAAGCGAAGACAGTGGTTATCACTGCTAGCATAAGAGCGACCCGTATGGAGTCGAACGATTGAACCCAGGCTTCCGCGGCAGAAGCAGAAGAACCTCTGGCCTTCTCGTAGCCTCTTTGTAGGTGAATCGAGTAATCAATCCCCAATCCAAGTACCACAGGAGCCACCGCGACTTCTAATATTGAGAATTTCATCCCCATTAGGGTGATAGTTCCGTAAGTCCAAATCAAAGCAGCCGACAGGCTCAACAAAGGCGCGGCAACCATGATTACGGAACGGAAAGCTAGTGCTAGAACCGCTACTACTACTGCTATTGATATCACGAAAAGCCAAATCATTTCATCCAGTGTTTTATCATTGATGTCGCTACTTATCAGATCATCTGAAATGACCCCATAAGATAGTCCAGAACTTCCTCCAGATTTGAGATGAGACCTTATCTGCTGAGCTACTTCCTCCCTTCCATCCCTATCCAGATTCCCGTCCAGCTCAATGACCCAGAGAGTACTGGAGGCAGTGGGCGTCGGGTCCCCACTCCCGTCTTCAAGCCACTCACAAACATGATCAAATTCGAAATCAGTATGGAGCATTGCCGATGCCGCAAAAGAAGCAGTCGCCAAAGCCCTCTCATCAGCGGATGCCTCGATGCAATCTTCATCATCGTCCAAGATAGAATCTAGGAGATCACCCCAGCCAGCAAATTCTGAAATCATTTTTTTATCACTCATTCTTTCATCGATAGAGCGCTGTATCGCGTCTGCCGCGTTGATGTGAGATGCAATACTTCCTTCCGGAACTATCGAGTCAATGGTTTTCATATCGTCTAATAATCCTGATAATTGTTGAATTCTAAGAATATTTCCGCTATCCTCGGATGATACGTGGACATACACTCGATGTCCAGAAGGAGGTATTCTCTCATCAATCCTGTCTACGGCTTGCTCAGACGAGCTGTCCGGAGAGAATGACTCCAAGTCTGTAGTGAACGCAGGGAGTGGAATTATCACACTCGCCATAAATACGGTGAGTAGTATACTTACCATCAAGGAGGGTAGAGCCAATCTCTCGAAAGCTGACACCAGCCTCCCTCTGGCTTCTTGGTCCCCCATGAGCTCCGGCCAAACAGACTCACTGTTTAACTTAGGCTTACAGCAGGCCCCATAGGGGCCACTAACTTAGGAAAGCCCTCAAAAGGGAGTGGCCGGTCGGGCGGCCGTCCATGTCGATAAAAGTACTAATGAACGAGGGCCGCGAGCTCAGACTTAGGATTTCAGGCGAAACGCACACAACCTTGCAGCTTTTCCGTTCAAGGTTGAACGAGAGCCCAAACGTTGAGTATGCTAATTTTTTCCAGAAGCATCCAGATTTGGATGAACCCGAACTTTATGTTAGAGCGGTTAAGGGCAAGAAGGCTGAGAAGGTATTCAGAGATCTGTGTGCCAGCATCTCCAAGGAGTTCTCAGGGCTCAAGCTCTGAGGATGGTGAGTACGTGCCTCCGCAAGGCATAGAGGAATCTCTAGGGCTCGTTGGCTGGGCATTCTCAGATGAGGGTGTAGGCGGGCTACTGAAAGTTAGAGTTGAAGATTTCAGAGTGGAGGAAGTTTCTAGAGTTCCCGCCTTGGATCCAAAAGGCAGGTTCACTGTCGCAAGAGTCACTCTAACTAACTGGGAAACCAATAGGTTCCTCAATAGGCTATCCAAGCAGTGCGGAATAAGCAGGAACAGAATTTTTGCTTCAGGACTAAAAGACAAGCGGGCCGTAACAACTCAGATTCTTGTTATCGATGCAAACATCAAGAAAGTAGAGTCGGTGGAAATTCCAGACTGCGATTTAGAAATTATTGGCAGGACTCATCAGAAAGTTGGAATGAGTGACCACGATGGAAATAGATTTACAATTACAGTCAGGGGATGCTGTTTCCCCGATGGGAAGCCAATGGATGGAAAGGAGGCCCTCCTTAGAGTGACTAAGATTCGTGAAGGCCTTTCAGAGAGTTTGGGCGCAGATGTATTTCCCAACTGGATCGGGCCACAGAGATTTGGAGCGAATAGGCCAGTCACTCCACTTGTTGGCATGGCAGTAATGCAAGACGATTACGAGTTAGCAGTGGACCAATATCTGGGGATGCCCGGAGGAAGGGCTAGTGATGAAACCCATAACTTCAGGAAAAAATGGAGAGAAACCAGAGATCCCTCAGCATGCTTGGAAATAATACCCGGACATTTGGGGTATGAAAGAGAAATGCTCCGGCATCTCGAAAATAGGCCCGACGATTGGCTGGGGTCTTTCAAGACTCTTCCCAATTCTCTACAACTGTTGATGATACATTCTTTACAATCGCTTGCATTTAACCATACTCTTTCCAATAGGATTTCTTCTGGGATGAGCATAATCGATCCCGAAATCGGAGATATAGTGGCCCCAACCAAGGCCAACGGTAGAATAGATGTCTCCAAGATGGCATTGGTTAGTAAGAGCAATCTCAACAGGTGTGTCAGGAACTGTAGACTTGGGAGGCTTTCTGTAACCGGGCCATTGCCAGGGGGAGATTCAACACCTACTCTTGGAAAACCCGGAGAGGCCGAGTCAAAAGCCATCAGGGATACGCAACTAGAATCAATGAATTGGAGAGTCAAGAGGATCCCAAGGCTCTCTACTAGTGGAACTAGAAGGCCATTAGCTGTCCCATTTACCGATTTTTCAGTAGAGGAGGCGACAGATATTCCTGAGTCTTCGGAGAAGTCGAATAGATGGGAGGAGAGTCCTTTGGAGGGAGATAGGTGGCATCCAGATGGAGCTTCACTAAGACTTTCTTTCACACTTCCGCCTGGGACCTATGCTACAGTGCTGATGAGAGAATTCATGAGATCCCCTCTGGATCACTTCTGATCAGAGTCTTCCCATTTCTAGTGTCTCAATCTGGCCGACTAGGGGATCTGTTCCTCTCACTCGGGCTTCGAACTCGTCTACAGTGCCTTCGCCGTCTTCAAGAACCGCCTGTACTTCAATGAACATCATCCCGAATGCTAACGGCTTAATCTCGAAGGTCTGGACTTCTTGGAGCTCGCCGATTCTGGAAGCTATGCCGTCGTAATCCGGACTGCCATCTTCTGGTTGATCCATAGTTACCTTGTACTTTACCACTACATGCCCCATAACAATGCCTCCTAAGGTCCCTGAAAACCACACTCTGGACAGATATATGGGACTCCCTGGAGCCTGCATCTCCTGCTTCTCCCAATTGCATACCCACAAGTGGGGCAGGGGAATGACGTGCTCTTGGCGTCAACTAGGGGTAATCCCGACGCCGTACAAGTGCTCGCCCGTGCTGACATTCCAGTTCCTCGACGAGGCGCCGAGCCACCTCCCCCTTTTAGCGTTGACCGAAAGCATAGGAGTGTTCATGCAATGATTGAAATGGAACTCCCCCTCACTCATGTCGAAGTGGTACATTGACGGAAGAGGAGTTATCTCTGACTGGCCAGCAGAACGACCTATCTTCATTCGTCACCGACGAGGGCGGGATATGGAGCCTGAGGCAAGTAGAGAAAGTGAGAGGTTGGAACAATATAGAGTACGGTGCAGGCTTATCTGGAAAGAATACCCCCTCCACCGGGCTTTCGATGAATAGGGCTTACATACCCCCTGGGGGAATC
>MDTG01404542.1_pt1 | contig 12172 bp, 11 predicted proteins | sample 811421 | NCBI WGS metagenome assembly MDTG01 (sample SAMN05326645, study PRJNA326480) | marine metagenome | isolation source: seawater | place: Pacific Ocean: South East | collected 2011
AGTATACTACCAATTATCATAAAATTATACGCAATATATCATTGTAAGTAGCAAATAACATTAAACTTAATATCAAGGCTAGTCCAAACATCATAAAAACTTGCATAAATCTCTCTGACGGTGTGTTCCCTGAAATTTTTTCATAAATAATAAGCAGTATGTGTCCTCCATCCAAAATTGGCAAAGGAAATAAATTAATGACAGCAATACCTGCAGAGATTAAGGTATTGGCATCCGGCGCACGGCCGTCTTCAGAGCTTAAAAAACGAAAGGATGTCCCATAGGGCGAATACTGCATTTGTTGGATTTCTTTTATTCCATCTTCTCGCAATATAGCGACAGCGCCTATGTTCAAACGTCTATCTTGTTCATCAGACAGCGATGACCCCCCGGCTGTGGTTCCTTTGGCCACTGGTTTTTTCGGTGTTGGTCCAACAGGCCCCATCAAATCAGTGGAGTCTTTTAAAGCCTCTGCTTTGGTGAAGTTGTCGCTTGGATCAGGCAAAAGGGGATTTTCCAATTCAATTGCCTTCGCTGTTGTCAAACCACTTCCGTTTTTGCTCAGCTTGAACAGGCTTTCTAATTGACCGCGCATAAGCCCATTTAATGGCGAGGCAAAAGTCGCATTCACCAAAAACTCATTAAGTTCTTTGTCAGTCAGATCACAATCTATCTCAACCAAAAGCTCTATGTTTTCGGCGCCGCCTATCATGGTGCGTTTGGGCATTGAGCCTTTCATGGTGTAATAATTGTCTTGGGTGAGCCTTAGTTTGCGGATCTCAACGCCTTGCTTTTCGGCCAAAGCGATAATTTCATTCATAAAGCTTGCGACCATTCCGGTTGATAAAAATGCCAATGGACATGGGGCGGCATCGTGACCGTTTAAATAGGGGCCCTCATCGGACACCAAACGCCATGTATCGCCTGTCTTTGCAGATCGCACCAGAGCTTCCTTTTGAAAGCCCGACAGTGAACGTACCCAAGTGCGAAGTGCATCGCCCTTGCGATTTTCAGGGGCTTCTATGCCCACAGCCTTTTCATTTGCCAGTTTGAAAAAAGGCGGCTGTCCACTCGTTCCGATTATGTTTTCGCCCAGTTTAACCATGTCAGTTTTCCCATTTGATCTTTAAGTCCTCTCGGAACGCGAAACGTTCAAAATGCGAGGCGAGAACCTTTTTTAATTTATCCAAGTTTTCGGGGTTCTGAGAGTTGGCGACCAAAGTCAGCACATTCTCATCTGCTCTAAGTTCGGCGCGGCCGAATGCAAATTCAATCCACCCGGCTTGGGCATCGAATTTAACTTCTATTTTGTGGCTAAAATGCTTGCAGAGTTGTTGAAGATAGCCACTTGCTTTCTGCGTTTTGATAGTAGTGCTTGAGGATATGCTCAAAAGAAGCTCCTAAGATATATGCAGGTTGATAAACGCTTCGGCGCTGGCGCCCATTAACTAAGAAGTCGAATGATCCCAATAAGATTTGGGAACTTTCAAATTTTGCGATGGAAATGGAGGCCCAAGCTGAAATTTGATTTCAGGTTGTCCTCCATCACCGCATACTGCTCGCCCGTATCATCGGAAGTGATTTTGACAAATGTATGATTAGCCGACCAGTCATAATTCACGCCACCCCTCGGTGGAATATATGAATAGCGCTTGGCCATCGTCTCACAGCTCTTTTTTAGACGTTTATTTTACCACCATCGACATTCAGGGTTTGCCCAGTCACAAAATCGCTGTCAGATGTGATCAGGTACATCAACGATCCTAAAAGATCTTCTGGCAGCATTTCACGTTTGATCGAACGCGATTGCACAGTGGGCACACGTGCCGGATCAAAACCTGCATGCCCCTTAATTGACTCGCTTTCGGTCAACCCCGGTGCGATAGCGTTCACCTGAATGTTTTTATCCCCCAGCTCACGGCCATATCCGCGGGTCAAAGCAATAACCGCGCCTTTAGAGGCCGTATAGTGCGACAGACCAGGAGGGCCATAATAAAATGTGCCCGAAGCAATATTAACAATCTTGCCTCCACCAGCGCGCAACATAGCGGGAACAACTGCCTTGGTTGCCTGATGCACCCCACGCGCATTTACGGTCATGACCTTGTCAAATTCATCATTTTCAATGTGCAAGAAGGGCTTGGGCTGAAGGGCTGCAAAAATTGATGCGTTATTGATCAAAATATGCAGAGCGCCAAATTCTTTTTCCGTGGCCTCAACCATAGCAGCAAGATCACTGTCAGAGGTGACGTCGACGTTCAATCCCAATGCTGCGCCTCCGCCATCAGTAATGGCTGCGACTGTATCGCTTGTATCCAGCACATCGGTTACAACGACATTCGCACCCTCTTTTGCCATGTGCTGTGCCATTATTGCGCCGATGCCGCGACCCGAGCCGGTTATAACTGCTGTTTTACCATCCAATCGACCCATGTTCATTCCTCCTATTTTAGATATTTATTTCAAGAATTTTAGCCACTTCCGGCCAGCTCTTGGTTCCATTTTCTCGCAGATCATTTGTAAGCTCTTCAGGAACCCAATCGATAAGGCATTTCTTAAAGTTTGGAAGCGCCTCAATGCGATCAAACCAATTTTCGACATTCGGCAGCCTGTTATTTTTCCACATCCCGCGCATAGACATCATCGCAAGGCGGTTGACATAAGGCACCATCGAGATGTCTGCGATCGTAAACGCATTGCCCACAAGCCATTTACTATCAGTCAATGCTGTTTCCATCTTTTTCAGGTAGGTGTCATAGAGCTTTACTTTCTCGGTTGCTCCGGGCGCATCGAATCCATAGCGTACAAACCCATCTTTTTGACTTTTCCAATCTGAAGTTACCGACAGGGGCGGAGTTGAGGCGAGGAATTCCTCTGCACCCTCGGGCCCAAGGTTTTTTAGCACTGTATGCCGATGCGAACACACAAAGGTAACTGCGCCGCACGCAGGGTGCAGATCTTCATCTACTGCTTTGGTCCAATATCTCACTTGGGCTCGGCTCCATGGATCTTTCGGGTGCACGCTGGTCTCTGGGGCAATTTGGTCGAGATATTCGATGATCACTGTGCTATCGGGTATAACAAGATCGTCGTGCACAAGTGTTGGCACCACACCCTTTGGGTTTAGCTTTAGATAGTCGGGGTCAAATTGCTCTCCTTTGAGGATGTCAATATAAACTCCCTCCCATTCAAGACCCTTTTCTGCCATGGCCAAACGAACCTTGGCAGCGCAAACAGAAGACCCGTGGTGATAAAGCGTGAATGTCATAGCTGCACCGTAATCCATTTTAATTCTGTCATTGCTTCCATATCGGCATCGGTGCCTTCGCGGCCTACACCGCTTTCACCATTGCCGCCAAAGGGTACGTGTGCTTCATCATGGATTGTGGGCCCATTGATATGGCACATGCCCGCACCGATGTGCCGGGCAAAGTGGAATGCTTTGTCGATATCTTTGGTAAAGATTGCAGATGACAGGCCATATTCTGTGTCATTGGCGCGCTCTAAACCCTCTTCATAGCTTTCCACGGGGTAGATAGACGTCACCGGCCCGAAGGTCTCGGTTCTGCATACTGTCATCTCTTCGGTGACATCTGTCAGAAGTGTCGGTTGACAGCGGTTTCCGTCCCAATCACCGCCGGCCACTACCGTGGCGCCTTTGGCTTTTGCGTCCTCGATATGACTTTTAATGCGCTCTCTTTGTCGGGACGAAATCACCGGTGCAATCACTGTGTTCGGATCACGCAAATCTCCCATACCCAGCTTGGAGACAATCATCGCAAAACGTTTGACAAATTCATCGTAGAGCGGCCGCTCAACATAAAACCGGCTTGAAGCAATGCAAGCTTGCCCTGCGAACATAAACACCGAGCGGGCGGCAAGCGGCATAACTTCGTCAAGATTTGCATCTTTTAGAATTAGGGTTGGGCTTTTTCCTCCGAGTTCAAGAGTGTTGGGAGTTTTGTTTTTGGCGCAGACTTCAATAATATGTTGCCCAACCACGCTGGATCCGGTGAAGGTTACGAAATTTACATCCTTATTGCTGGTGAGATCATCGCCAATTTCAGCGCCATAACCCGTTACGACGTTATAAGCCCCATCTGGAAAACCTGCTTCAGCGACAATTTCTGCAAATAAAACTGTCAAATGAGGCGCCATCTCTGATGGTAGGTGCACAACAGTATTTCCAAGCGCCAGAGCGTTTGCGACCAACCTTGTGGTTTTGATCAGCGGCACATTAAAAGGTGTAATGACGGCAACTACTCCCAACGGTTCCCGAACTGACATCGAAAACTTTCCAGGCGCATCAGAAGGTATTGTTTCACCACGGACATTGCGACACATGCCTGCGGCCGCACGGATCATGGTTAAACCTTTGGTGAACTCGAACATTGCCTTTTGGATGGGCGAGCCAATTTCATCAATCAAACAGTCAACGAGCTCTGATTGCCGTTCTTCCATGATTTCCGCCACTCGCAACAACCACCTTTCACGCTGCGTGGGTGTTGTTTGCCGATAAGCTGTAAAAGCTGTTTTTGCTGCGGCAATAGCATTGTGCATATCCGACCCGGTCCCTTTGGCAACTCGGGCATAAAGACTATCATCAATAGGGTTGTAATCTTCAAAAGTTTCGCCGCTCTCGGAATTAATCCACGCGCCCCGGATGAAGTGTTGAAGCGGATTTTTGATAGTGCTCTTATTCATGATTTGGTCTCCGTTTGCCGTCGTCTCACAGCGATCTTAGGTCGAAGAAAGAATGCGATTATGGGGAATATTTTGGAGGCCTTCTCGTAAGGCTCCATCAACACTTTCAACAATAAGCCTTGACGAAATTGAATTTGATGTTGCCCATTTTGCGATCTTACCTTCATGCGTTTCATATGCCGAAAACTGGTTACTCTTGACTGTCAATTTTCAGACTTTCGAAAAATCAGCGCACCATTTGAGCACACCTTCTTTAAAACTCTCTTTTTTCAAAAAAGCGGCCGCCCAGCGGGTGATATTTTCATATTTTTCGAATGGATATCCGCAGCCTATGAGCACATGGTACAATGGAACCCACGAAATATCTGCAAGTGTGAATCGCTGACCCATAATCCAACTGCGGCCTTCTAAAGTTCGGTTGAGCTTGGAAAAACAATCTTCAAGAATTTTCTCAGCCTTGACCACATCTTCATCAGAAAATTGACTCGTGCCTTTATGCTTTGCGTGGAAATTTTTTAGCTCTTCATTGTCTTGAAGTGCGTCGTATTTTTTTTCTTCCTCTACCGTTTTCTTGATTTTCTTAGCTATCTTTGTCGCATAGACATAAGGCTTTACTGCAGGAACATGAATGGAGCCAGCCAGACGCAGCCACTCTAACATTTCTGCTTCATTGTCTTTTGAACGCAGTGACGGCTCGGGGTATGTTTCATCAAGGTAGTCAATGATATCGTTTGACTCGATGTGCACGGTTCCATTGTCTATAAGTGTCGGCACAAGTCCATTTGGATTAATCCCGAAATACTCATCCGTGATGTTCTCTTTCTTCTTGAGGTCAATGTGATGACTGGTCCAATCAAGCCCTTTTTCGATCAATGTCATCCGAACACGCATGGAGCAGTTCGATATACCCCCATGATAAAGATGCAGGCCCTCGTAACTTTCCACGGATTTATTTTTAGGAACAATGACTACCATTTTACGGACCTCTCAACGTTAGTTTAATATTTAATTCACCTTTTGGGATCCCAAATAAGGCAATTGAAACAATATTTGGCCTCAACTTAAGCCTGCGGAGCCATTGATTCCATAAATGGGATCCCATTTCAAGCAAAATAGCGCCTAATGTTGAAAATTTTGCGTACACTTATTGACTTTGGGATCCCATTTGGTGTCAATACGGCCATGGACTCCATTGATACAGAACTTGCAGCAAGCATCCGCCGTGATATCATTCTCGGTGCGATCAAAAACGAAGATCGTGTCTCTGAAGCGCAACTTTGTGAGACATATAAAGTATCTCGCACTCCGGTAAGGTTGGCTCTTCGCTTGCTGGAGCGTGAAGGTATAGTACGCCGTGGAGAGGGGCGCGGCTATCATGTCCAAAGCCCTACCGTCACAGATGTTCTTCAAGCAGTTCTTGTCAGAGGGCACTTGGAAAGCCTTGCAGCTCGGTTAATTGCTCAATCCCCAGATCGAATGGCTGTTCTTCCCAACTTGGAAATGGCAATCGACGAAATAGACCGGCTGATCGATGCAGGCAAAATGGATGACGCATCACTGCGTTTGCTGCAGCAGCAAAATGCAATGTTTCATGGAACAATCTTGAGCGGTTGCGGTAATGATTTTGTTGGGTTTACATGCAAACAGATCAGCCATCTACCCATGCTAGAGGTTGGTGCAATGGTCTTTGATAAACGTGTTTTGTCGACGCCAGACGGAACCGAACGCAGCTTGTTTCGTTTGAAACTTGGCAACTCGCAACACAAAGTTATATTTGAAGCTATCGAAAAAGGTGATGGTGTTAGAGCCGAAGGTATGATGCGCGAACACTCAAATACAATGGTGGAATATATCGAGGTATTTGAAAAACGAGATGAAAAATTAACGGTGACTGATTTGATCAGCTACTCTGGCATTGATATGTCACCCATCGAAACTGTTCGCAAAAAGACCTGATAAGAATTCTGGCGGTTTGCACACCACCAAACAACGCTTAAACTCCATATCACATAATAGCCTGACGAAAGGTTGGGTGGTTTTAAGATGTTACTTTGGGTTCAAAGGTTTTCTTTCAGGAAGAATTTTGGGATCCTTCCCCTCCGCGCTTTTTTCATCCCAGTACCCAATCAACACACCGAGTTGTTCTTCCATTCCAGTCATTTTTATATTGTGCTCTTCGGACCATGTTTCGCGCTGCCGGTACTGCAAGGACCAATCTGCGAGCTTATTGAACATTAATTGACGGATGTTTTCATAGGATGGACTTCGACCCAGATCATTCAATTCATCGGGATCATTTATCAGATCAAACAGCACAGGGGGGAAACCGGGCGCATAAATATACTTCCATTCTTCGTTCGCGATCATATACGACCGGCAGTCAAGAGGCATTCTTCCAGTTTCTGGACGAAAGACCTGACATGAGTAATCATATTCACTGACAACCCACTTGCGCCAGCTCGTTTCCTGACCTTGAATTTTGGGCATCAGCGACAGACCGTCTAAAATATTTTCCGCAAGATCACCGCCGCAATAATCAACAAAAGTCGGTACCAAATCAATCAACTCAACCATCGAGTTATCGACAGTGCCGCGTGTATTATTAGACTTTTCGCTTGGATCCACCACTATCAAAGGGATTTTAACGGCTTGATCATGAAAATAATCCTTATCGCCCATCCAGTGATCACCAAGATAGTCACCATGGTCTGAGGTGAAAACAATCATCGTATTGTCTAGCAATCCGTTTTCGTCCATGTAGTCGAACAAAACGCCTAGCTGATCATCAATTTGAGCAATCAAACCCATATAAACAGGAATGACCTTTTCGCGCGCGGTATCCTCACCAAAAGTTTTGCCAGCGACGCGATCCATAAAGTGACCCATCAGTTGATTTGGGTCTTTTAGCTCTGCCTCTGACTTTACAGCTGGAATGACATCTTTAGCAGAGTACATGGCATTATAGGGTGCAGGAGCCACATAGGGCCAATGCGGCTTAATGTAGGAAAGATGAAGCAGCCAAGGCTTTTCACCGTCATCTTGAGCTAAGAAATCAATAGCCCGCCGCGTCATATAGGGGGTTTCGGAAGCTTCGTCAGAAACCCTTGCTGGCAAATCAACTTGATCATTGAAAAAACCTGAGCGAACTCCATTTTCAGTATCTACCGAATTGGCAGCCCAGTGCCATGGATTGTGATGCTCGGTATATCCTTTTGATTTAAGGTAATCGTTATAGGGGAGTTTGGGATTTACTTTCGAGTCTGGGTGTACACCATCATCTCTTTCGTATGGCTCAAACCCTGCCTGTGCATGATGCACACCAATTGCGCTATCTTCATCTACACCCAGTCTCTCCATGCCTTCTCTGTCTGCAACAATATGCGTTTTTCCGACGAGCACTGTCCGCATGCCAAGGGGGTTTAGGTGGTGTCCGATATTTTTCTCGCCAACACGAAGTGGCGCAAAGTTAGATGAAGAGCCATGGGAAGATACGTATCGACCTGTGTATGCGCTCATTCGGGAAGGGCCACAAATTGGAGATTGGCAGTACGCGTTGCTAAATCTTACGCCTCGGGCTGCTAACCTATCAATATTAGGGGTCTTAATTGTGGGATGACCCGAGCACCCAAGATAATCAAACCTGAGTTGATCGCACATAATGAAAAGTATGTTTTTGTGGCTCATATCCCCTCAACCCTTACAGGGTCCCTCCGTCATTAACAAACGCATCCCAATAGAGCCTTTAGATACCGTTTTGTTTGAGTTCATGCAAGCTTGGGATCCTAAAATTCAATTAAAAATAAAAATACGCAAAAATTCCCTAAAATGCTTGATTTAGGGATCCCAAAAATCTAAAGATAGGCCTAAAGGCTGCATCGATTATGCTCAATAATATCGACTAAAAAGTCTAAACAGCGCCCCGGTTATATCGACACTCGGGCTTTGAACCTTAAACCTAGATCGGTGATAAATACAAGAATCACCACCAACTAATGTTATACGGAGAAAGCCCCATGCATCCGGAACTCAAAGCTCACCCAGAATATTTCAAAAAAGAAATCGTGCAGCTTGCTGATAATGTCTATCAGGCTTTCGGATTTGCGGCCTCAAATGTCTATATGATAATAGGTGATGATGGGATCATCATAGTTGATACAACGGAAACAACTTCTGCGGCACAAAACATTATAGATGAGTTTCGCAAGATCACGACTTTGCCCGTTAAAGCGATTATCCTAACACATTCGCACCGCGATCATGTATCGGGCGCCAGTGTTTTCGCAGAAGGCGGAACCCCGGAAATCATTGCCAGCGATAAGTCCTCTGAAGATTCGTTGATTGTGGCCACAGCCCACCCAAGACCGGCCAAGGCGATGCAAGCCAGAACCAAGCGGCAATTTGGTATCGGACTATCTTATCCAGAGGAAATTATAGGCATTGGAGTGGGACCCGGTGACAGGCCATTAAAGGGCATGGGTGCAGGTGCAATGCCCCCAACACGGCAAATCGGGGAGGATGGAGAGCGCCTGGAGCTTTGCGGTATTGATCTTGAATTGGTTATGGCACCCGGCGAAACACCAGATCATATGGTTGTCTGGTACCCTGCTGCAAAGATATTGATAAGCGGCGATAATTTTTATCGGTCTTTTCCCAACCTCTACGCTATTCGCGGAACCGAATATCGTGATTTTGATACATGGGCAGATACCTTGGACCTTCTTTTGGCGTTCAAACCAGAAGTCTTGGCGCCTGGCCACACCAAAGCGCTTTTTGGATCCGATACAATCACCAGAGTGTTAACGGATTATCGTGACGCTATTCGTCATGTGGTCAATGAAACCCGCAAAGGCATGGATCAAGGCCTGACGATTGATCAATTGGCACATAGCGTAAAATTACCGGCTGAATTGGCAGAAAAACCATATTTGCGTGAATATTACGGCCGTGTTGACTTTGCAGTGCGGGCTTATTTTGTTGGAACCATGGGGTGGTTTGACGGCAATCCAACATCGCTAGGAGCGCTTTCCCCAACCGATGAAGCACAGCGGATTATACAACTTGCCGGGGGTGTGAGCGCCATCAAATCCGAAATAGACAAGGCAAGGGCTGAAGGTGAGCTGCAATGGGCACTTGAGCTGGTAGATCGGCTAATTCATGCGAATGAAGATCGTGAAAATGCCTCGAAAATCAAGGCCGAAATTTTAAGAGAGCATGCCATTGAACAAATTAACTGCCCAACACGGCACTATTATATTCAATGTGCCAAAGAGTTAGAGAGTAGCCAAAATTAAATGTGGTTGGGCAAGAGGGATTTAGCATATCAGATTTCACTAAGTTGGTGCCAAATTGCACTGGGAAAATCTTGCAATTATAAACTCAAGACACAAACCATAAGCAAAATTGCTTCTCTTCAGCGGTGCCTGAAGAGGTGAGGAAAACCCCTCAAATAACTTAAAGACGGAGAATTCTGCCATGAACTTTGAATATGATCTTTTTGTTATTGGTGGGGGATCAGGCGGCGTTCGCGCAGCCCGCGTTGCGGCGCAAAGCGGTGCTAAAGTTGGGCTGGCGGAAGAAGACCGTTATGGTGGAACCTGTGTCATCCGCGGATGCGTTCCCAAAAAACTGATGGTTTTTGCCAGCGGCTATGCGCCGGTGATGGAGGACGCGGCGCAATATGGCTGGGCCCAAGCGGAGCAAATTTTTGATTGGCCAAGTTTTAAATCAAAAATGCATACTGAACTCGACCGGCTGGAAAACATATACCGAAATATTCTGAAAGGTAATGCGGTGGAAACCTTTGATCGCCGCGCCAAGTTAGTCGATCCACATACGGTTGAATTGGATGGCGGAAAGCAAATCACATCAAAGTATATTTTGATCGCTACGGGCGGGCGTCCGGCTTTGCCAAACATTAAGGGATCTCATCTTGCTATGTCCTCAGATGAAGTTTTTCACCTTAAGGAATTGCCTGCGTCGCTTCTTATTGTTGGCGGAGGATACATCGCCTGTGAATTTGCCGGTGTTTTCAACGGTCTTGGTGTGGATGTTACGCAATATTACCGCGGCACGCAGATCCTACGCGGATTTGATAACGAAGCGCGCGGCTTGGTTTCTGAAGAAATGTGTCAGCGCGGGATAAATTTGCAACTCGAAACGCAAATTCTTGAAATGGAAGAGCGCAAGGGAAAAACCTGGACAAAAACCACGGATGGACAAGAAAAGCTTTTTGACAAGGTGATGTTCGCAACAGGGCGCACTCCAAATTCAAAAAACCTTAATCTTGGCGAGTTGGGCATTGAAACTGGCCCTAACGGGGAAATTGCAGTCGATGCCTATTCGCAATCGTCAGTGCCTTCGGTTTACGCAATTGGAGATGTCACCAACCGCATGAATCTGACACCGGTGGCTATCCGAGAAGCAATGGCTTTCGTCAAAACTGTGTTTGAGGGACGTCCCACAAAAGCCGATTACGCTTTGGTTCCAACAGCAATCTTCACGCAGCCAGAAATGGGCACTGTGGGCCTTTCAGAAGAGAAAGCGGGCAAACAAGAACCAATCGAGGTTTATGCGGCATCTTTTCGCCCGATGCAAACTGGCTTTGCAAACCGGCTCGATAAGGTACTCATGAAGCTGGTGGTCAGCACGCAGTCGCGTAAAGTGCTTGGCTGTCATATTGTAGCCCCCGGCGCTGGTGAAATGATACAACTCGCCGCTATTGCAGTCAAAATGGGCGCTACAAAAGAGGATTTTGATCAGGTGGTTGCAGTTCATCCGACCATGGCAGAGGAGATTGTAACCATGCAAAAGCCGGTGCGCTCGGGATGAACCCATGGTGATTTAGATTGTGGTAAGCGCTCAATTTGCTTTGCCGTTTAAAAGCGGTCAAGATCCTCAGCCAAAGTGATTTTACCTAAAAACCTTGAAGCAATTTTTGCGATATATTCGGGAGCAGTTTTGGCGTGAATGCTCTCCAGCGGAATATGGACAGCCACAACGTGTTCCACACCGGCACGGGTTGCAAGCTCGCCCAACTGCTCGGGCGATAAATGATGTCTTGCCATATGGTCACCCATCATTTCAATACGTACATCGGACATATGAGGATTTTTCTGGCGAACCCGCCGCATGGTCCCTTCGGCATCCATCAATTCACCAACCAGAAGCTGGGCGCCTTTTGCAAATTTTTCGAGGTTTCGACAAGGGCCAGTATCCCCGGTAAAAACGATTGAGCGATCCGGAGCATCAAACCGCAAAGAGAGTGATATCGGACCATCGTGTCCAAAATTTTCGTCGCCTCTGAAATGGGTATTTTCGCAAAAGCTGATATCAAGCTCATCTATTTTTATTTTATCATCGGGTGAAATGTCGTGAGTTTGGATAAATTCGATGGGATGAGGCAATTTTTGATCACGAATGCCAAACCCGACGCCCCAAGGCACATCGCAAGCGCTACATAACGCGTCGA
>MDTG01014297.1_pt1 | contig 12170 bp, 4 predicted proteins | sample 811421 | NCBI WGS metagenome assembly MDTG01 (sample SAMN05326645, study PRJNA326480) | marine metagenome | isolation source: seawater | place: Pacific Ocean: South East | collected 2011
CAACATCAAAGTTTCCGCAACCAGCTCCAGAGCAACCGGTTTCAATCGACACATTATCTAGACCCCAATCATCATTGATGCCCGTGGAGTGTGATGGCTGGAACCATCGAATGATAGTACTTGGAGTTTGTGCTCCAGCGGGAATGGGATAGGTGAAGAATTGGGTGAAGTTTGTCGCTCCTGTGGCTATCGAATAATTATCGATTTCAATCCAAGTAAGACCACCATCAATAGAATATTGCAGGACTGGAACCTCCGTGCCTTCGTAAGCATTTTGATACCCCGCATAAAAATCAAATTCTATACTACCTCCATTGGATAAGTCTAATGGAACAGTCTCTATGAAACGCGCAGTGCCCGAAGCACCTTGGGTGGCATGAAGGGAGTTGCTCACACCATTAAAGCCATCAATAATTACGTTAAGTGTATTACCCCAAATAGAGGGATTGATTGATCCAGACTCCCAATCTTCAAGAAATCCAAAGGTATCAATCACTTGAGTCGTTAAAAGAAGCGGAGCACCACCGCAATACACTGTGGAGTTTGTTCCCGTGAAGAAACTAATACTTGGCGGAGCAGCACCATTAACCACAACCGAAGCTGTGTCATAGTTTCGACATCCATTGGCTGAGGTAATTTCTAGGGTGTAGATATAAGTAGAGTCGCTTACACTTGGAGTAGAACTTGGATTGGCAATAGAATCAGCATCTAACTCGCCTGTTCCTCCCCATGCGAAGGTGTAAGGTCCTGCTGCAATGTCAGCCACGACATCGAATTGAACTGTATTGTTCAGGCAAATTGTGTCTTCAGACTGACTTAACGTGTAGTTGAAATCCGCACCCACATTCACAAAAAGATCTTCTTGAGAAGAACATGTTGTTCCAATAGGAGTGACCGTCACACTGTAAGTAGTAGGAGTTGATGCACTCACAATTGGGTTAGCAATTGTTGGATCACTTAATCCTGTTGATGGGGACCAGGTGTATTCAAATACCCCACATGCTGGTCCACAGCATCCTGCAGCTATTGTGACATCATCAATTGCCCATTCATCGCAGCTAGTACATGCACTGAATTGAATCTGTGCAAATCTGAACTGAGTGGAAGAAGTTTGTGCAGCCGCAGGGATAGGCTCAGAGAAAAACTGGAATGCCGGATTGGTTTCCCAAAGTGCTTCATCATATACGGCAATATCTACCCAAGTCAATCCTCCATCAATTGAGTATTGCAGGGCAACGTTTTCTCCGGCATCAGCATTTTCACATCCAGAACCTGATGTGGAGGAACTACCCATGATGAGCCAAAAGTCTATGTTTCCGCCAGATGACGCATCGATTGGAAGGGTTTCAGCTACACGATCAGTTCCAACACTTGTGCCACCATCAAAGTGTAATGCATCGCCCGAAACAGAACCGCAATCGCCATTTAAGTCGAAGGAGGTCACATTAGCCCAAATACTTGGGTCAAACCCTCCATCAAAATTGTCGGATAACGTCACACCAACACATGGTGTTGCTGTAATCTCCACGCTATCACCTTGACAAATAAAAGGATAGCCGTCAAATTCTATTCTTGATGGAGCCTCTCCTGCAACGAAGATGTCGAAACTGTCGGAAACCGCGCATTTGTTTGCGGCCGTGATAAGCACGTTATATGTATTGCTACCATTTGCGGTAGGTGTTGCCACTACAGATGCCGCATCATTTACGTCTAAGTCTGCATCAGGAGACCAAATATATGTATAGTTTGATCCAGAAGTTGGATTAACAGTTAAGTTAACCACCTGATTTCGGCAAACAGTATCATCGCTCTGAGAAAGTGTGTAAGTAAATCCGGGCACAACATTGACGTCGATAGTATCAGTTGCAGAACAAGTTGTTCCTTGTGGGGTAACTGTAACTACATACTGAGTACTCACATTTCCTGTAAATACTGGTGTTGGAGATGTGGGATTATCTAGTCCTGTGGCCGGCGTCCATAGATATTCATAAACGTTTGCTTGAACATAAGGAATAAAACTCCATGCATCATTTGATGCGTTCCAGTCTGAAGCGTTGCGGTTTGGCACAGGAGCTCCATCGACAGGATCAACTAAAGTGTTGTTTTGAATTCCTTGGGTCATATTGCCACCATCATTGATGATATCGGAAGAAATGATATCAATTACACCTGTTCCTTCGTAAAGAATGATTTGACCGGTTACTCCTTGGCCACCGCCAAAGTGAGAAACGCCACTGTAGTCAACGATGAAGCGTCTATTCGGTGCACTTCCTTCTACACAGTAAGAAATGGTTCCGCCACTATTGGGATTAAGGTCGTTCCATGCCAAGGCGATAAGATTTGTTGGATCGAAGAGGCTATTGTCTACATACAAATCCTCCCCAGTACAACAACCGCTTGCTGAGCCTGGATTAAACGTCACAAACCCATTGGATGATACATAGATATCTGTGTAGGTGTTTCCATAGAATAAGAACGGAAATCCAATGGGTATTGCAGTACTCACTTGGTCATCAGAAAGACTGAGTGCTGTAGACGAGGTACAAGTCGCAGGAGCATAAGGTATTGATGTGACTACATATTGTCCTGAAGCAGGAGGAAGTACTTCGGTAAACAGGTTTAACGAATCTCCAGAACATAATGTGGTGTCATTGGAGGAATTTATAATTGGTTGACTTCCTGAAACGACAACTTCCACAGTATCGAATACATTACAACCGTCTATCGATGTTACTTCAACCACATAGGTAGTGGTAGATGCAGGCGAGGCAATAACACTTAGCGAAGTAGCGTCATTTAATCCTGTGGCCGGTGTCCATTGAACATTGCCAATTGGGATGGAAGATGGACTTGGAACCGCAGTTAATGTTGTAGTACCGAACAAGCAGATCGTATCATCCGCAATGGGTGCTAGATTAATGGAGGGTACTACATCCACAAGAACACTATCCTCGCCACAAGCCGATGTCATAGTGTAATAAATATCGTTCGCAGGAAACACAGTAGGGGTTAAGGTGTTGGCATTGATGATATCTTGGTTTGGAGTCCAAACTACATTGACTGCTCCACTACCCATCAGCATTTCACCTGGTCCTGTTGGATCACAAGCTGCAATGACAGGTGGGCCGGCATCAGTAGGATTCATTGTGTAGGAAATCGTATCTGAACAGGTGTCACTTGAACCATTCGTGTAAAACACTATAATGGTAGAATCAACTGTAGGGATTACAACTCGGGTATTGGTGTCGCCAACAAGGGGATCATTCCAATAATAATAATATGAACTGTCGTTTCCGGTGATTTGGATGTTATCCAATCCCCAGTGATCAAATCCTGACCCAGAATCAGAAGTCTGAATCCACCGAATTTGAGTATTTGTTGTCCATGCTGCTGGTGGCAGAGTAAAACAGTAATTGCCCCATGAAGTAAATCCACAACCCGCTTGGCCCCCACATCCATTAGTATCTGGGTTGAAGTAGTCAATGGTTACCCAAGTGTTTCCGTTGTCGGTGCTGTACTGAAGAAATATTCCTTCGTCTGGCAGATCAGGCCCTTCACAGGGCGCCGCTTCACTCTGAATAGCCATCCTTAGGTCAAAACAGATAAGGGCTCCTTGGCTTGTGTTGAGTCCATTAGTCGTCAAAGACCGCGGAACAGAAGCTAAGTCTCCCATCCACAAATGTGGATCATTGGCACCAGATGGACCTGGTCCACAAGGGTTGGAATATATAGCCTGCGAAGTGGTTTGCCAGTTTGTATCAAGCGGACCAGTAGGTCCGAATAACTCAATGATAAGCCCTTGGCCATATCCAGCGGTTGTAAAAGTTATTGTGTCTTCACAATCTACCTGCGCCCCAGGCGAACTTGTAAAAAGATCAACGATACAACCTTGATTTTGTGCAGTAGCTGCTGAGGTCAAAAGCAAACAGCAAAGTATAAAAGAGAGGTATTTCATAGTTTTTCCGTAGAGGTTGTTAGCCTTATTTCAATTCGATGTTGGTGAACTTTAGGTCGGTTAATGTGCTGTAGTTATCTAAATCTAAATGCTTATTAAACACGCGTAAATACGCCTCAGATGTCTCACACGTACCGGCGATCGTTTCCAAGGGGCTCAATGTTATAGAATGATGCAATCCATTGTCTTCATTGTTACATGATCGGCATATACCATTTCGATATTGTTCCAAGTCGAAAGAGATTTTCACCTCTTCGTCTGTCCTGTTTTCGAAGGTTACGAGAGCATATGACCGATGTAAACCATTGGCTATGTCGTGGCAGTCTTGGACTTCATAAGATATTTTGTAGTTATCTGATTCGAACACACTCTCTTGAGCAATAGCCGGTTGGACGAAAATAATTCCAGTTAAAAGCAGGGTAAATATGTTGTAGCGCATAATCTTTTATTCCTTTTGAAGATAGAGCTATTAGGCTAATTAACATAATGTTTTTCAATTGATTGCTTAATAATTACAAAATCAATAATTGATTGATATTCTTTGTGGATTTGTGCACATATCGTGCTGATTTTATTAGAAAATAGGGGGTGTCTGATGTAAATTCACTGACTATGTCAAACACGTCAAATTATAGCGCAGATAATATTCGAGCGCTCAAAGGTTTAGAGGCTGTTCGAATGCGACCGGGCATGTATGTTGGTGGAACGGATGCTCGCGCACTTCACCAGTTGATATGGGAAGTTTTAGATAATTCCGTCGATGAGGCACTAGCCGGTCACTGCGACACGATCAACATTACTATCGGCGCCGACGGAAGTCTATCGGTAAAAGATAATGGAAGAGGAATTCCGATTGGTATGCACAAGGAAATGCAAAAGTCGGCATTGGAGGTGGTTATGACGGAACTCCACGCAGGGGGTAAGTTTGATAAGAATAACTACAAAGTATCCGGCGGATTAAACGGAGTGGGTGTAAGTTGTGTTAATGCCTTGTCGAGCGCAATGAAGGTGGAAGTCCACCGCGAAGGAAAGGTTGTTGTGCAAGAATACAGTGCGGGTAAACCGTTATATGATGCGAAGCAAGTCGGCGAAACAGACAAGTCAGATACAGGAACAACAGTAACCTTTATGCCTGATGCGAGCATCTTTGATGATACGACATTTAAATATGAGACGCTTTCAAATCGTATTCGGGAAATGGCCTTCCTCAACAAGGGTATCAATATCACGTTGACCGACGAACGACGTAAGGATGCTGATGGAAACTTCGTTACTGAGCAATTCTTTTCAGAAAATGGATTAGTCGACTTCGTTCAATATCTCGATAATACGCGCACAAGTCTTATTGAAAAACCTATCTACATCTCAAGCGAGGAAGATGGTGTAGCTATGGAAGTAGCGATCAATTACAACACGGGCTATGCTGAAATGCTACAGTCGTACGCCAACAACATCAACACATACAATGGAGGAACGCATGTTAGTGGCTTTAAACGAGCCATCACACACTACTTTAAAAAATATGGCGAGCAGAATGGTTTGTTTTCAAAACTAAAGTTTGCCATGAGTGGTGAGGACTTCAGAGAAGGCCTTACCGCAGTTATTTCTATCAAGATTCCCGATCCTCAGTTCAAGAGCCAGACCAAGGATGAAATTACCAATTCAGAATTGACTGGATTAGTGTCGAATTGCGTGGGAAAAATGCTTCAGATTTATCTTGAAGAAAATCCTAAACAGGCTCGACTTATCGTAGAGAAAGCAGTTCTTGCCGCAACCGGACGACATGCAGCGCGCAAAGCGCGAGAATTGGTGCAGCGAAAAAATGTGCTTACTGGAAGTGGTCTTCCTGGTAAGCTAGCTGATTGTTCTAGTAAAGATGCGGAGAGCTCCGAGATTTTTCTTGTGGAGGGAGATTCTGCAGGAGGTACAGCGAAGCAAGGCCGTGATCGAATGTTCCAAGCCATTCTTCCCCTTCGAGGAAAAATTCTTAACGTAGAAAAAGCCTTAGAGCACAAAATGTATGAGAATGAAGAGATTAAGAACATGTTTATGGCGCTTGGGGTCAAAATCGGAACAGAGGAAAACGATCGAGCGCTTGACATTACAAAGCTTCGCTACCACAAGATTGTGATTATGTGTGATGCGGATGTAGATGGAAGCCACATTGTAACCTTGATTCTAACCTTCTTCTTCCGTTATATGCGTGAGTTGATTGATAGAGGATACATCTATATTGCCTCACCACCGTTATATCTCGTGAAAAAAGGAAAACAGTTCCAATATTGTTGGGACGATGAAGAGCGAGATGCTGCCATCCAGCGTTTTAAAGGGGATAAGGAAAATGTATCTGTAGGTGTTCAGCGTTACAAGGGTCTTGGAGAGATGAATGCTGAGCAACTCTGGGAAACTACCATGGATCCCGATACGCGCAAACTCAAGAAAGTAACTGTAGATTCTGCAGCGGAGGCCGATCGGGTATTTTCTATGCTTATGGGGGATGAGGTGCCTCCACGACGAGCCTTCATCGAAGAAAATGCTCGTTACGCTAAAATCGATGCCTAGAATGCCATACGAAATCCGAAGGTTGGTGTGAGATATCTTCTGCTAGCATAAGGCGTTTCAATTAAATTCAATTCTAGACCTGCAGTGGCCCAGAATCGGTCCCCCACCTGATATTGATATCCTCCTTCGAGGTAGACATTTTGGGTGCGAGCTGTGGCTCGATTACCTTGCCGTCGCTGAATCAGGAAAAACTGTCTTCCAGAAGCTCGGATATATATTCCGTCAAAAAGAAAGAGCGTTGCATAGACCTGTCCTCCAGTCTGGATATAATGGAATTTCGAAAACCCACTCCAATTATGATAATGCATAAACATGGGTCCGAAGCCTACCTCAAAAATTTCCTCTAATAGTTGATAACCGATAGTTGGCTCCAAACCATAGAGCATTTCGTTACCATAAATGGAAAAGTTGAATTTTGTACCAAAACGAAGCCCTTGCACAAAGGTGGATTGGCTCCGATTTCCAGGGGATTGTCGGTTGGGACCTTTAAACTCCTCTTCTTCGAATGGCGCTTCTTCATAGTTTCCTTGGGCATTGGAAGATAAGTGCAGGCCCACAAGTATTATGCATAATGCAAGGGTTCGGATTTTGTTAGTACATGTCATCTGGGCAATAAATTTGTTGACGTTCTTTGGTATTTTTTCTTAAGCTGCCAATATGAATGAGAGCGATTTCCAATCCGCCATTCCCTCGACTTGCTTTCGACAGGGAAGATAAGTTGATATCATAATTCATCAAAATCCTAGTCCGGGCAATCTCATAGCCTATAACAGGGATAATGGCATCAACTGATCTGTAATGAAGCCCCCACCACAGACGTTGTTTTGCCGTAAACCGATCTTGATCAATGGGCATGGTAAAGTTACTTCCTATGACTAATTCCAGAGCTCCTTTTTGCATTGTAAACAGCATAGAGGGATGGATGGTAAATCGATAAGGTCCTTGAATGCTTCCTTGAAGGGTTATCATGGGTCTTAGGCCAATTCGATTTTCGCTGTTTAAAAAGGTTTCCCTTGGTTGATTAATATGATGAAGCGAAAAGTTTACAGCCAACCCGTTGTCGTTCCAGAACCTGTGGCTCGTTTGGATACCCAATGATACATCCCAATAGCGATCGACAAATCCATTCTGAGAAAAGAATTCACCAGAGGGGAGGCTTAGGTCAAACCCTGTTCCGTTTCTCCACTGACTATTAAACCGAAAGGCCTCAAAATCTATGGTTCGCCGATTTGATATCGCATTAAAACCAGCCGAGATAAAATGCCTTCCCTCACGGTCGAGCTGCTTATGAAAGGCTATGGAGGCTCCATATTCTGTCATGCGAAGCTTTCCATCTCCTGCGACATCATGAAGTGTAATCAGTCCTATGCCAAACCAATCTTTTTTCTTTCTCTTTCTCCCTCGAAGACCCCATTCGGCGAAGGCTGATGAGGTATTGTAGGTAAGAAATTTCGATTCGATTGCCCAAGGCCACTGTTCTTTATGATTGACCCCAACTCGATAGTCGCCGCGAAAAAATCCGGTGGATGCCGGATTCAGTACAAGGGGACTTGAAAAGTGCTGGGTGAAATGTACGTCCTGTGCCCTGACAAGTGAATTACCTTGGCAAGCGATAACGAGGCCCGCGATGTAAAGCCATTTATTCATCGAATCAAGGTTAGATTTCCGCGCAATACTTGTCTGCTGTTATCTACAAATTGAGCGTCTACAACATAGACATAGACTTCCTGTTCTTGTAAGACTCCTCTGAACCGACCGTCCCATCCCACATTTACATCATTGCTTTCAAAGACAAGTTCTCCCCAACGATTGTATATCCTGTAGGATAAATCAGTAATGTGACGACCTTCGACGTAGGCCGTGTCATTCAGCCCATCACCATTAGGAGTAAACGCATTTGGCATTCCAAGAAGAGGATTAACTTCTATCGTTATTGATTTGCATACTGTGTCAGCACATGGCAGCCCGTCGATAACGGCCTGCAAGCAAGGCTGAATTTCCCCGAACCGTTCATAGAGGTATTCAATAACTTCATCTTCGTTGACAAGGTTTCCATCTCCCAGATCCCACACAAGTCCATCATAATCTTGGCTTAAATTGGTAAAGGTGACCAAACTTCCATATTCAATTACTGAGTAATCTAGACTAAAGTCAGCCCTTGGGTTCTCATAGACCTCTACCATCAATGTATCCGCGTCTTGGATGTTACAAGACGTGGAATCGGTTAGGGTAAGGACAACTTCATAAATTCCGGGCCCTCCATAGATATGGCTAGGATTTTCCAAATTTGATGTTGTTCCATCCCCAAAACGCCATTCTACAGCATTAAATGATCCAGAGGTAAGCACAGGTTGAATGGCTTCTTCATCACAAACAGGCCCTAGACTAAAAGCAGCCTGTATTTTTGGTCGTACTTCAAACTGAAAAAACAATGTATCAGGTCTTCCACAAAGCAAGCTGGTATCAGACGCAATGTATGACGCGGTGTAGATTCCAGGGCCGTAAAGATTGGTTGTCGAGGAATCCGTTGAGGTATTGCCGTTGCCCCATAACCACTGGCGCAGAACACCACTATTTAAACTAGATCCTTGAATTTGTAGCTGATCACAATCAAACAGCAAGGTGTCGATTTGAGCTTCTGCCAAAAAACTGTCAATACGCGTTTGAACTGTAGCGATGGCTGTATCACTAGGTACACATCCACTTGAGTCATAGGCGATAAGTTGAATTTGAAAGCTTCCACTATCCTGAAAGGTATAGATTGGATTGAGCTGAAGAGAGGTATCTCCTGTTCCAAAGTCCCACAGCACATCTGAAAAATTCGTACTAGAATTTGTAAAGTCAATGGTAATCGGTGCGCAACCCACTGTATCCAATAGATTAATCGACGCTAAAGGAGAGGTTGGAATGTTTACATCTGTTGTAAAACTATCGGTGAGCGAGCAGGAGTTGCTATCCAAAAGAGCAAGGGAAACGGTGTAGGTTCCAGGACTGGAATAGGAGTGGAAAACTACAGAATCTGAGGACGTAGTTCCATCGCCTAGATTCCAGTCATACTGGGTTGTGGGCAATACAGAGGGTGCTCGAAGAATGACCTGATTCGAATCACACACGACGGTTAAGACTTCGTCAAAGTCTGCACTAAGGCTGTCGTCGCCCACTTCAACTTGTAAGGTGGCCGTGTCGGTTATATTACAAACCGTCGTATCAATTCCAATTAATGTGACCGTATATATTCCTGTATCTGTATACGTATGTAATGGACTCTGTCCTGTAAAAGTAGGACTTCCATCGCCAAAATCCCAAACCAATTCTTGAACGTTAAATGCACTATCACTAAACTGCACGGTTAGGGGGAGACACCCGGTAGCTCTGGGAAAAGCTTCAACGATTACTTCAGGCTGAGGTATTCCTACGTCAACTTTTAAGAGGGCGGTATTGCATCGAAAACTAGGAGCCATCCCGTTATTTTCTGCATAAGCACCTGTGGTTGAGGGAAAGAGGCTCCCTCCAGTACCGCAGTCGGCACAAACAGCCTGGTAAATCACGCCATTATCGTCAAACCGAGAAGTTCCTCCATCGACATGTTCCGTGCTTCCATTTCCTCCAAAGTAAGAGCCAAAGAGGTGTCCCGTCATATCGCGATCAAAAACAGTGAAGTAAAAGTCGCTTCCATCTTCAGGGTTTGGATTGAACTGATCTGGGGTAGTGATGAAACCTGTTGTAGTTCCGACACCGGCATTTCGATTATTGTTTACAAGACCACCCCAACCACTCACATAGACTCTTTCACACTTATCGACTAAGAAAGCGGTAGGGGATAATTTTACCTGTCCATTACCCGGGCCAAAAACCGTCGAGTAAATGGTAGTGGTTAAATCAGGACTAATTTTATGTATGAAGTGGTTGCCTCCCGCCTCAATATAGGCAGCATTGGCAGTAGGGTAGTTTCCTTCCGACTGCCCCGTCACATAAACGTCACCATCGCGATCGACTTCTACAAGATAACTTTGATCATAGACAGCCGTCCCTAGAAAAGTACTGTTCCCTTGACTACCGTCTCCAGCATCAAATAATCCTAAAAAACCATCGGTTACTCCTGCAAAACTTGGCTGGATAGTGGTACTTGTCGTTGGGAAATCCGCACTCTTTGTTCCTCCAGTTACGTAGACTTGCCCGTTCCTATTTAGTTTGAGTGAATAGCCTCCATCATCATCACTTCCTCCTATATAGCGGCTGTGTCGCAATGTGGTTAAGTCATTCGATAACGAGGTTAAGACAGCATCTTGTTCTCCTCCAAGCCCTGTTGTTAAGCCATCACCCCCTAAGGGAAAATCAAGAGAGTTGGTGGATGACGCAATAAAGACATTATCGGCATCGTCGAGGATAATTTCACCGCGGAAGGCATCACCATAGTTATAATGTAGGTCTGTCCCGTTGTATTGTAAATTGGCAACATTATCGTTGTCATCATTTAAGCCGTCATTACCACTACCCCCTAAGAAGGTGGAGGAAAGCATGGTGCTTCCCGTTGCATCAATCTTAAAAATAACCATGTCTGAACCTTGAGTAAACAAGATTCCATTGCCGCTTGTAAAGTTTGCCTCAGGACTGCCTATGGGGTTGTTAAACGTAATATCAAAACCGCATTGTTGAGCGATAGGGCACATGGGAAAATCACTAGACCCGGTGGTTCCTAGGACATAAAGTTCTCCCGCATCGTTGACAATCATTGAATTGGGTAAGTCCCCATCGCTACCCCCAATAATCAAGCTATAGAGTATGTTCGCTCCATTGGCGTCAAATCGAGTAATCCCTATATCTACATTTCCTTGATAACTATTAAATACACCTGATGTAGTGGGGTATTCTCCTCCAGCGTTTTGTGTATTGAGCAACATACCTCCAGCATAACCATTTCCATTATTATCATAGGTGGCTGTGAAGCCAAAGTTATCGCGCTGAGACCCCGTGTAGGTTGAGAAGATCAGTGTTGGGTCAATGACTAAGGGCTTTTGGGAATTAAATGCTCCTAGATTATACGTTATCGTGTCTTGTCTGAGCGCGAAGTAACAAGGTATTTTTTGCTCTACTCCGTTATTTAATTGAAAGGCTACAGGATTTTCTTCAATCATCGTTGCTGCTGATGTATTAAAGACAAGACCTTCTTGGCTTTGCTCCGGAAGAATACCATCTAATGCAATCGCAATTTTAGAGGGATCTCCGCCGGGATGAACGACAAAACTATATTTCAGCATGCTGGCATTTCCATCAAAGACAAAGTCAATATTGGGGTAGATGTTGTGCAGGGTAACTTGCTCATAGTCGTATGTCTCTGCGCCTCCAATGGAAAAAGTTGACGACGTAAAGTAACGGGTGGGTATAGGGCTGGCAACCGCCCAAGTGATATCATGTGGAGTATCACTGTCTAAAAATCGCATCGAAAATTGATGCCCTTCTAAGGCACTAATGGTCTCGTGGCCAAGGTTATCATAAAAAACAAAGACAAGCCCGTCCTCCTCAATCCATATATCGCCAAAACTTAGCGGGATATTGCCTACAATTTGATCATTCCATTGACCGGCGTTGGCACGTATATGTCCTTGAGATATAGCCTTGGGCACTACTCCAAAGAAAATACTGAGGCAGATAA
>MDTG01121171.1_pt1 | contig 12170 bp, 9 predicted proteins | sample 811421 | NCBI WGS metagenome assembly MDTG01 (sample SAMN05326645, study PRJNA326480) | marine metagenome | isolation source: seawater | place: Pacific Ocean: South East | collected 2011
ATTAGTTGTTCAGGTGATAAAGGATCCCATCGGCACTAAAGGGGCAAGGCTCACAACCCAGCTTTCTATAGCGAGTCGATATTTGGTCTATATGCCAGGCTTATCACATATAGGTATTTCGCAGAGAATTGAAGATGAACTTGAACGCGAACGTCTTAAGCAACTCATCATCAGTTGTCAGGTACAGTTAACAGAAACTTTTGCTGGAAATAAGAATGATAATAATCAAGATGTGGAAGATGTTACAGCCGGATTCATTGCAAGAACGGCAGCTGAAGGCGCAGGGGAAGAGGAGTTTCAAGCAGACGTAAGATTCCTTGCACGTTTATGGAAAAAATTGCAGCAAAGAATTAAAGATAATGATTCTTCATCTGTTATTTACCAAGATCTACCATTATTCACGCGTGCCATTCGTGACCTAGTTAAACCACAGACAGAAAAAATTCGAATTGATTCAAATGAAAGCTATACCATTGTTAAAGAATTTGCTGAAAACTTTTTAATTGATGTGAGTGACCGTTTAGAATATTACCCCGGCGAAAGGCCTATATTTGATTTATATAATATCGATGATGAAATTCAAAAAGCACTGGGGCGAAAGGTACAGTTAAAGTCTGGTGGGTATTTGATAATTGATCAGACCGAAGCCATGACGACGATAGATGTGAATACGGGTGGCTTCGTAGGTCACCGAAATTTAGAAGAGACAATTTTTAAAACTAACTTAGAAGCCGCTAGAACAATTGGGCGCCAACTTCGCTTAAGAAATCTAGGTGGTATTATTATCTTAGATTTTATTGATATGGCTGATGAGGAGCATAAACGTCAGGTTTTACGCATGCTTGAAAAAATGTTAGAGCGTGATCATGCAAGAACAACCGTGAGTTGTGTTTCTGAGTTAGGTTTAGTCGAAATGACTCGAAAAAGAACCACTGAAAGCTTAGGGCAAACGTTATGTGAGCCTTGTTCAGTCTGTGACGGTACCGGTTTGTTAAAAACACCTGAAACGGTGTGTTATGAAATAATGCGAGAAATTTTGCGCGTGAACCGTGCTTATGATGCGCATGTTTATTTGGTGATGGCTTCTCAGAGTGTAATAGATCGTTTACTTGATGAAGAGTCTGATAACGTTGCTGACTTAGAGACATTTATTGGTAAGCAAATTAAATTCCAGGTCGAAGTTATGTATAACCAAGGCCAGTTTGACGTGGTTTTAGTGTGATCTTGTGTTTACCACAGTTTTTAACGCCGTAACAAATATTGCAAAATATCTATCGATATTGTTTTTATTGCTGGTTGCTTGCTACGTACTGATTGCAAGAGTTGCTTTGCATTATCTCCCCAGTTATCAGGTTCAAATATCACAGTATTTATCTGATAATATCGAAGAGCAAATAAGTTTTGATTCAATTAGCTCTCAATGGGAAGGTTTTGATCCCGTTATTAGAGTTCATGGGCTTACCATTGGAGAGTCCGAGCAGCTATCTATCGGCCTCGTCAGTTTAAATTTCTCTTTTATACAAAGCATTCTAAAACTAAAGCCTAAATTTGATCGAATCATAGTCGAACGATTGAATATGTCGTTAACACAAGGTCAAGATGGTCATTGGCAGTTTTTACATTATAACTCTGCAAATATGGCTAACATTAACGGCAATAAAGATGCTGAAACCAGCACCATTCTTTTCGAAATATTATCTTTATTTAATGGTACAACGATAAATGTACAAGAATTTAGCGCCTCAATATTTAAGGATACGGGCAAGCTAAGAAGTCTTAGAGCACCTAATGTTAATGTGAACTATAAAAACGAACAATTGTTTGCTAGTGGTCAGCTCTTAGAGAGTCAGGGTGAGAAAACCTTATTAAATTTCTCGTTTAAGGGGAGTGATTTATTTAAGCCAAATGAACAAAAAGGCACGCTTTATATTGAAGCGCGTTCTTCGGAGTTTTTTGGAGAGATTCTTAGCGTATACGATTGGAATAACATCAGTATTCAAAATGTTGAAGCAAGTGGTCGGGCTTGGTTAAGCTTCAACAGTACAGAGCTTGCTTCCATTTATGGTGATATCCAAGTAAGAGAGCTGAATTGGCAGTCAGGTGAGAAAACCTTAGAGCCAGTTAATAATTTAGCATTTTCCTATCTATGGCAAAACGAAGGCCTTGAGAAAAAGTTGTCAATTGGGAATTTTGCATTTGATTGGTCTGGTTTGAAGTGTTCACCAGTCAATATAAAAGCTCTTTTCCTTGATGAAAGTGTCGATGTAGAGGCTGATCAAGTGAGTCTCGACTGTGTGACTCCGCTCATGATTTCTTTAGGCGTGTTACCTGAAACACTTAGCCAAAGATTGACGGTAAGCAATCCTAATGGCCAGTTAAAAAACATTCGTTTTCGTAATGTGTTCGAACTAAAACCTATCAAAAATACGAACCAAGAAGCGTCGTTATTGCCGCAAGGATCAACTGAATTGTCTTCTAGTTTTGAGTTCGAAGCGATGTTATCCGATGTGAGTCTCGAAGCTTATGAAAGTACGCCCTCAGGTAGGAATATTAACGGTTATGTATTTGCAAATAATGACTCAGGTTTTGTCAGTTTTTTAAGTGATGATTTTGAGCTCGGCTTTCCAACATTGTTCTTAGAGCCATGGCTGCTAAAAAGAGCAGAGGGTATGGTTTCTTGGGATATGGATGAAGATGATGTGACTGTCTCTTCAAATGGCTTGCGTTTATGGCGGGATGAAAGGAGTTTAATTTATGGAGATTTTATTCTGCGTTTAAATGATGATTTGACAGAAGATTATCTGTCATTGGCATTAGGGATGCAGGGTATATTATTTCCTGAAGCAGTTAAGTTTGTCCCTTACCATGCTGTGGAAGATTCTCTTTGGACTTGGCTGTCTGAATCTCTCGTTGCAGGGACAGTAAGTTCTGGAATTTATTATGGCTATGGATCTGTCGATTCAGTGACTGCTCCAAACAGCTTCACCTCTAGCATCTATCTTAAATCAAACAATGGCGTTCTTTTATTTGACAAGGATTGGCCTTACTTGGAGGGTCTTAACGCGGATATAGTCATTCAAAATTCAGAGGTTTGGATAGACTCAAAAGAAGCAAATATTGCAGGTACTCCTCTTAATGATGTGGTTGCCTATTTACCAAAAGCGATCCCTCAAAAGGCCAACTTTATTGATATTTCGGCAAAAAGCCAGATAACGAAAGAGTTAGTGAGCTATTGGTTATCCGAATCACCCATCTCAAATAATACAAAACATATAGCAGAACAATTAGAAATAAAAAATGGTGCTGACGTCAATATCAGCTTAAAGGTGCCTGTCAGTCAAGCAGAGGGCTCAGAGAAGAAGGAAAGCGTTGCGTATCGAGTGAATACTAATATTGTCGATGGTGACATAACACATATTCCATCTAAACTTCACTTTAATGATGTCAATGGACAAGTTGTTGTAGACTCTAAAACAGGCGTGACGGCCAAATCTGTTAAAGCTAAATTATTCGAGGAAGCAGTTAGTCTTTCTATCAATACAGATTATAGAGTCAAAAAAGTAAACAAACAGACGCATACTGATCAAGTAACAAAGCTGTTCCTTAACGGTAGTCTTAGCCTATCTAGTACATTTGATTATTTTGAATCAGCAAAGCCTGATTTTTTAAATGGAAAGTTCCCTTACTTAGCAGAACTGACTTTATTTAGCGACGAAAAGAAGTATCCATTGTTAACAATCGATACTAATTTAAAAGGCGTCAACTGCAAGTGTCCACTTCCTTTTTATAAAGAAAAAGCCCAAGAACAAGACCTAAAGGTTTCCTTGTTATTAAAGCCAGATCAGTCTTACCTAGAAGGGCATCTTGTTTCATCTGATGCGCCTCCAATTAATGCAGAGTTGTTATTTGTAGGTAATCAACTTAGTTTTGGTGAGTTTCTGGTCGGTGATGCTCAGGTTAAAAATACTGATATAAAAGGGATTAATATAGCAGCCAGTTTAGAGTCTGCAGAGTTGGGTGAATGGATAGATTTTCTTAAGCAGGCTTTAAGAACAAAAACGTCTAACGTAAGTACAGAAAATATGGACTCTTCTGATGAAAAGTCTACTTTAGTCAAACAAGTACAAATCGATATAAACAAATTGAATGCATACAATTATTTTTTCCAAAAAAGCACTTTAAATATTAAACCAAGCTCTGAAAGCTGGATGATTGGAATCGAGGGGCAAGATGTAGTGGGTAATGTCTTACTTGAAAGCTCAGAAAACGTTTTATCATTAGATTTCGATAGACTAAATCTAAGCCAGTTAGTGACAGCAAACAACTTAAAATCTTCTTCGGCCAAAGAGCAAAACCAAACGTTGGACTTAGATCCTAGTCAGTTCCCACAGTTATCGTTTAAAGCAAAAGACTTACTTCTTGATAATAGGTCAGTAGGTAGTTGGCAATTTGATTTATCGCCTGATGCTTCGGGCAGCGTCTTTAAGAATATTAAAGGCCATATCAAAGGTAGTAATATCACTGGTCAGCTGAATTGGCGCTATAACGATGGCCTTCATAATACTATTGCTACACTTACTCTTAATGGCGAAGATATCTCATCTATTTTCACTGCATTTGATTTTCCTGTCTTATTAACTAGCTCCCGTTTTAATACAGAAATGGCACTTGTATGGCCTGATTCGCCGACTGATTTCTCAATGGATAAATTGTCGGGGAATATAAGCTTGCTGTTAGAAGAGGGTTTTTTGAAGACAGAAGATCAAAAAACGGGAGTATTAAGGTTGTTTGGCGTGTTAAATGCGGAATCTATAAAGCGTCGCTTAAAGTTAGACTTTTCAGACTTATATAAGAGTGGCGTAGGCTATGATACCTTCTTTGCAAAAGCATCCATGGATCAAGGCTTAATGACATTGACTGAACCGTTGATAATTGATGGCCCTGCTGGAAAATACACACTCAATGGACGCAGTGATTTAGCCAGTAAAGCTTTGGATATTGATATGCTTGTGGAGCTACCGTTTTCACAAAACGTACCGCTTGCTGCCTTGGTATTAGGTGCTCCGCAAATTGGTGGTTTGGTGTGGGTGGCAGATAAATTACTAGGTGAGCCATTATCGGCATTGACGACTTCAAGATACGATATTTCGGGGACGTGGGATAAACCGAGGGTTGATCTCAAACAAGCAATGAATGCTAGCAAGAAAGACCGTACCAATGAAAAGGGGACACGAAATGTCGGGAAGCCTGAGCAATAAACTAAATGTAGCGCTGATCCAAATGGAAAGTGGGCGTGATATTCGAGTTAATTTTAAGCTAGCTGAAGCGTACTTAATTGACGCAGTCGTTCAGCACAAAGCTGAGTTTATTGTCTATCCGGAAAACTTTCTATGTTTAGGTGTTGATGATTACTCTCTTTTATATGCTGATTTCCAAGATTATATTGAAGTCTTTAAAGCGCTTGCCAAAGAACATAAAATTTCTATTCTGCTAGGTTCAATTCCGATTCCTGTAGATAAACATACTAAGAAATGTTATAGCCGAAGTTTATTGATCAATGAAAATGGTCAAATAGCTTGTTTCTACGATAAGATTCATTTATTCGATGTGTTAGTGAATGATGCGCAAGGTCAGTATAAAGAGTCTGATAGCTTTAAAGCCGGCCAAAATGTCAAAGTCGCTCCACTGTTAAATCATCAGTTAGGTTTGAGTATTTGTTATGACTTGCGCTTTCCTGAGTTATATATGAAATTAAGGGCGAAGGGGGCACAGATTTTAGCGGTTCCATCAGCTTTTACATACAATACTGGACAGGCGCACTGGGAGATATTGTTAAGGTCTAGAGCTATTGAAACACAATGTTTTATTTTAGCTGCAAATCAATGTGGTGAACATTTATCTGGAAAAAATAACAAAATACGTAAAACTTGGGGTCATAGCATGATCGTTGACCCATGGGGAAAAGTTTTGAGTTCTTTAGAAAGCTCTCCTGGTGTATGTTCAGCAGAGCTAGATTTTAATGATTTAATGCATGTGCGCGAATCTATGGATATTATGAGTCATAGAAAACTATAACTCCTCAACTCACTCTTACTCATCATGATTTTTTGCGTTGTCTCTTAAATATTGAAATAATTTTTTGCTTGCACCAGTATTCTTATTATTCTTTAGATCTTTAGAAGCGTTTCTGGCTAATTGTCTTAGATGTTGGATATTTGTTTGCGGATACTTTTCTACATATTCAGTGACACTGCTTCCAGCATCTTCGATTAGCCTAGTTCTCCATACTTCAAGCTCATGAACGGTTTGTGCAAATCTCTGACTACTTGAGTCAAACTCATCAAGCGCATATTGTATTGCTTCGCTATCTTGGTCTCTCATTAGCTTGCCAATGAATTGTAAATGGCGTCTTGTAGCTTCACGTTGCGTGATGTTTTTAGATTCTTTAATGGCCACGAACAAGTCATCTGTTATTGGCATTTTTTTCAGTTGCGCATCTTTTAAGTCTATTAATTTCTTACCGAGTTCTTGTAGCGCGGTCATTTCTCTTTTAATTTGAGACTTACTCTTAATTAATTCACCATTCTCGTCGTATAAGTCTTCATCATAATTGGGATCTAGATCTTGGTCTTGCATGGTCTTCTCTAAAGTTATAAACCGTAAGCCAGCGTGGCTAGGCCTAAAAATGAAAGGAAACCGGCCACATCAGTGACGGTTGTGAGTATCACGCTACCCGCTAATGCAGGATCTATATTGCGCGATTTTAAGAATATAGGCAGCACAGTTCCTGCTATGGCAGCAACAATCAAGTTTATTACCATTGCTGCAGCGATCACCATGCCTATGATCAAATCTTCAAACCAAATCATCGCAATACATGAAACGACGACTGCCCATAATAAACCGTTAATTGCGCCAACAAAAAATTCTCGGTTTAGCAGCCATGATAAATTTGTACGACTGATTTGACCGACAGCCATAGCACGGATTACCAATGTTAATGTCTGACTTCCAGCTACACCGCCCATGCTAGCTACGATAGGCATTAGAACAGCTAAGGCAACAACCTTTTCTATTGTCCCTTCAAATAAACCAATAACAGAAGAAGCGATAAAAGCTGTGATAAGGTTGATACCTAGCCACACAGCACGCCTTTGAGAGGTCTGCCTAATGGGAGCAAAAGTATCTTCTTCTTCATCTAAGCCGGCCATACTCATAAGAGAATGGTCTGCATCTTCCAACATAACATCAACCACATCATCGATAGTGATTCTGCCAAGCAGTAAGCCTTGCTCGTTTATAACTGGCGCAGAAACAAGATCCTGTCTTTCAAATAGTCTTGCTACCTCACTGTCTTTGAGGCCGACATAAATGGTGACTATATCGGTCTCCATCACTTCACGTACGGTTGCACTGTGACTGGATACAAGCAGTTTATTGATAGGTAAGGAGCCAATTAACTCATCTTTTCGGCTAACAACGAGTAGTTGATCGGTCATATCGGGTAAAGAGCGATGTCGACGAAGATACCTTAAAACGACATCAATAGTGATATCAGGACGTATGGTTACTGGGTCAGTATTCATAATACCGCCAGCTGTATCTTCAGGATAAGCTAAGACTTTCTCGACTCTAACTCTGTCTTGGCTATCCATTGAATCCAAGACTTCTTGTATGACAGCTTCAGGCAGTTGCTGAAGAATGTCTGCTAGGTCGTCCGTATCTAAGTCTTCAGTGACACTGATTACTTCTTGTGGGTTTAATTTACTTAAGAAATGAGCCTGAATATCATCACTTAAATATTGTAGAACTTCTCCACGCAGTTCTAGTTCAAGAATTCTCCAGATTATATTTCTTTCTTTTGGGGGAGAAGATTCTATAAGGTGGGCAATATCACTTGGATTGAGGCCTTTATTAACAATACGAGCCAACTGCTTGATTGACCCAGATTCAAGTGCTGCATTAATGCTCTTGAACTTAGATTCATCATGACTTGGAGTGTATTGACCGGCCATTAAACTATATCCAAATAAGGTTTTTATCAATTATAGCTGAAGGTGTGACGTTCGAATAAATGCTTTGCGAGATTAGTTTTGGAAGAAATTACTCGCCTTCACCAAACTTATCATTAATAAGTGCTTTGATTGCAGAAAGGGCATCTTGCTCATCTGGGCCATCTGCTTGAATCGCGATAGTTGTGCCACAGCTAGCCGCTAGCATCATTACCGACATGATACTTTTTCCGTCAACAGCGCGATCATCCTTAGCTATTTTTACATTACTTTCAAACTTTGTAGCGGTACTGACAAATTTAGCTGCGGCTCTAGCATGAAGGCCTAACTTATTAATGATTACAATGTTTTCGGAGACCATTGGAGAAACCTATGCTTGAAAATTTGCGAAAGTATACCTGAATTTCAATCTAACGCATCAATCAAGTGTTTTTTTCTGTGCCTAGTAGTTCTTTGTGTCGTATTTGTATATTAGCAAAATACTGTTTGAAGTGATTACCGAGTTCTTGGCACATAAAAACAGAGCGGTGCTGTCCACCTGTGCAACCAATAGCTACTGTCATGTAGCTTCTGTTAGAATCTTGGAATTTTGGCAGCCACTTTTCTAAGTATGCGATAATATCATTTTTCATTTGCTGAGTGTCTTCTTGGGAGCTTAAAAAGTCAGAAACGGGCTTGTCTAGGCCTGAATATGAGCGGAGCTTGGGGTCCCAATATGGGTTAGGTAAACATCTAACGTCAAACACATAATCTGCATCACTTGGCACGCCATGTTTAAAGCCGAATGATTGAAATAACAAAGCCAGTTCTTGTGATTTTCTTCCAGAAACTCTCACTTTTATTAAGTCACGTAATTCATATAACGAAAGGTGTGTTGTATCAATTACCAAATCTGCTTTTGTTGCAAGCGGTACAAGTAAGTTTTTTTCGCTTTCAATGGCTTCTGTTAATGAGTGTGTTGAGTCACTGAGAGGATGTTTTCGTCTGGTAGCGTGAAATCTTTTAAGTAATGTTTCGCTATGCGCATCTAAATAAATGATTTCAATCTGCACAAGCTCATGTTGCAATGCTTCATAAAAAGCAGGGAAGGTATCAATACCATTTTGTAGGTTTCTGGCATCGATGCTTACAGCTATATTTTCCAGCCGCTTGTCATTACCATTAAATGCCTGTTTACCAAGCTCTAGAAGAAGTCCAACAGGCAGGTTATCTATACAATAGAATCCGAGATCTTCAAGAACATGAAGAGCGGTACTTTTTCCCGATCCTGATCGACCACTGACGATAACTAATTTCATAGAATGTCCATGAATAAGAAAATTATTAACATGGCTATTCTATGGATTATTTTTAGACTAAGCCAATTACTTTTTTATAGAGCTCTTGTCCAGATGATGCGTTTCTTATTTCTTCGCAAAAATTAGAATTATTAAACTTTTCTGCAATTTGACTTAGGAGCTCAAGGTGCTCACTTGTGGCTTCTTGAGGAACAATCAAAACAAATAATATATCGACAGGTTTATTATCTATTGCATCAAAATCAATTTGTTCTTCTAGCGTAAATAAGCATCCAATAACTTGCTCTAGGTTTTCTAGTCTACTGTGAGGAATTGCAATACCTTGACCAATTCCAGTGCTTCCCAGTCGCTCTCTGGCAACTAAATTCTCAAAGATAAGATCTTCTTCGAGTTGGGGGAATTGTCTCGATATTTGGGTTGCTACTTCTTGAAGTATCTTTTTTTTGCTACTCCCGAGCAAACCCGTTTGGGTTAGTTCGGGAGACAAAATTGCTTCAATTGTAATAGTATGATTAGACATGATGATACTAAGTAAATCTCCGATTAACGCGTTGTACTACCATGAGCTCTATCGACTTTCTTTTCTTTATGCTTAAGAATTTGTCTGTCCAATTTATCAATTAATAAATCAATAGCGGCGTACATGTCTTCATGTTCAGCTGTACCGTGAATATCTGCACCACTTATATGTATTGTGGATTCAGCAATTTGTCGCTGTTTTAAAACGGAGAGAGTAACTTGAACGTTGCTGATGCTGTCAATGTGTCTTTCTAATTTTTGCAATTTAGTGCTGACATACGTTTTTAGTGATTCGGTAAGGTCAACATGATGGCCGGTAATATTTAATTGCATAACATTCTCCTATCATCTTTATTTTAATGGCTCTTAAGTAGAAATTTAAGTGCCACTTGCTTTGCTACAGGATTATTAAAGTCGTAGCTTGATTATTTAACCTACATCAAACGTTTTCGTTCATTCGATGGTGGGATATTCATTGACTCTCTATATTTCGCGATGGTTCTTCTTGCGACATTAATACCTTGTTCTTTCAAAATGTCAGAAATTTTACTATCACTTAAAGGTTTTTTGGCACTTTCTGCTGATACTAGCTTTTTGATAATTGCTCTGATCGCTGTTGATGAACATTCACCTCCTGAAGCTGTACCTACATGGCTTGAAAAGAAATACTTTAATTCAAAAATGCCTCTGGGGGTATGCATATATTTTTGCGTTGTTACACGAGAAATTGTAGATTCATGCATTTCGACTGCTTCAGCGATGTCGTGAAGAATAAGAGGTTTCATCGCTTCATCACCATAATCCAAAAAACCTTGTTGATGTGAAACGATTTGACTGGCGACCTTTAATAACGTCTCATTTCTACTTTGAAGACTTTTTATAAACCATTTGGCTTCTTGCAGCTGATCTTTCAGGTAAGTGTTATCTTGACTGTTATCCGCTCTTTTTATGTAAGAAGCGTAGCCGTTATTAACTCTAATCTTAGGTGCGATTTCTGGGTTTAACTCGACGCACCAGCGGTCTTTTTCTTTTTTAACAATTACATCAGGGACAACATACTCTGGTTCTGATGATGCAATTGATTCGCCAGGTTTAGGGTTAAGTGATTGTATTAGAGAAACAACTTCCTTTAATTCATGTTCTTTCAACCTGCTTCTTCGCAGTAATTGAGCATAATCTCTATTAGCTAGCAAGTTTAAGTAATGGCTGATTACGAGTTTAGCTTGCCCTAACCAAGGTGTATCTATTGGCAGTTGTTTTAATTGAAGTAGCAAGCAGTCGGGTAAATCTTTAGCAAAAACACCGGGTGGGTCAAAGTGTTGTATTCGTTTAAGTACAGCCTGTACTTCATCTAATTCAATAGGGTCTTCATCTTCTTCAGAAAATAAATCTTCATGAATTTCTTCAATACTATTTGTTAAGTAACCATCAACATTTGTTGAGTCGATAATAGAAATAGCGATATACCGGTCTCTATCCGACATGGGTGTTAGGTTTAGTTGCCATTGAAGGTGATCGTTTAATGATTCGCTTGCAGAGTTTCTACTTTCAAATGAACCAATATCGTCTTCTGAACTACTGCCGCTAGACGGTGTATTGTTCGGGTATATATCTTCCCAAACTGTGTCTACTGGAAGGTCGTCAGGTATGCTGTCTGACCAATCATCAGAGTTTTTTTCTGAGCTGTTGATAGATTCTGATGACGAGGAATCTGAGTTATTTTGGTGGTAATCATCAGACTCTAAGTTATTGGTTTGATCATTATTGTTGTCATTGTTGTTTGTTTGCGCGTCAATTTCAGCGGATTCGTTATTTCTTGAATCATCATCATGCAATTCGAGCATTGGATTAGATTCTAAAGCTTCTTGAATTTCTTGCTGTAAATCAAGCGTCGACAATTGGAGCAAGCGTATTGCTTGTTGCAACTGTGGTGTCATTGTTAGCTGTTGGCCCAGCTTTAACTGCAGAGAAACCTTCATTATAAAATGGCTCTCAATAAAATAAGACTAGAACGTTGAATCATGTATTGTCGCTTATGCTTTTAATTCGAAAAAAGAGATGTCCGCTTCGTTCATTTATTTAGCTGATGATTATAGTGTAGTGCTACCTTGGCTGCTTGTGAAACAAAATACGGTTTATTTAAGGTAACTTTATGCAAATTGTTGTTTTTGATCAATAAATAAGCTGAATTGATGATTTTAAATCGTATTTAAAAGGGGCTAATTGCTCATAGTTTAAACTGTTCACCTAAATATACTTCTCTCACTTTTTTGTTTGCTAAAATGTCCTCGGCTGTTCCAGAAGCTATAATATGACCACCGCCGACAATATAAGCTTTTTC
>MDTG01213120.1_pt1 | contig 12170 bp, 9 predicted proteins | sample 811421 | NCBI WGS metagenome assembly MDTG01 (sample SAMN05326645, study PRJNA326480) | marine metagenome | isolation source: seawater | place: Pacific Ocean: South East | collected 2011
CGGGTTTTGGGCAGCTGACAGGCGATTACCCGATCCACCATTCCGCCATCAAAGAGTGCTTTTGACAGTTGCCCGATGGCCTGGGGAGAGGATCGCTCGCCCATGCCTACCAGAACCGTTCTGTTCCCCAGCGGCATGATGTCCCCACCCTCCAGGGTTGCCAGTCCATGATCTTCCAGAGGATCGCCCCAATGCACGTTCACCTTGCCGGCGAATTTCGGGTGGAATCGGTAGATAGCGGCCATCAGCAGGGTCTCAGGCTTGCGGGCAACCCAATACATCGGGTTGAGAGTAACCCCGCCATACACCCAGGCGCTGTTATCCCGGGTGAACAGGAAGTTGGGCAGCGGTGGCAATACGAACCCGAAACGTCCCAGATGGTTACCGAACAGACCGACCGGATCGAAGGGCAGATCCCCCACCTCCAGGCCACCGATCAGGAATTCGGCGAGTGCCTTTTCGGGGAGCTCGTCCATCCAGGCCCGCAGATCCGACACCATGCCCACGCCGATGTGGTTCCAGTTGATCCGGTGGTCCAGAATCCAGGCCCGGCCCTCAGGAATCGCCAGCGTTTCCGCCAGCAACTCGTTGACATCGGGCACCTCCACGCCCCGACCACGCATCACGCTGGCAAACACGTCATGATCTTTCTGGGCCTGCTTGACCCAGAACACATCATCGAACAACAGGGCATTGCAGTTGGACGGCGTCAACCGCCGGTGAGCCAGGCCCGGCCGGCAGATGATGACCTGGCGCAGGGTCCCGGTTTCAGAGTGCACTCCAAGTGTTTGTTCAGACATGACAAAACTCCTTTTGCCGGATGCTTAAAGCGAGGTTCACAAGAGTGTGCCGACGCTGATGACCACGGTGATAAACACCGTCAGAATAAGCAGCAAGGGCCAGATGAAGGCGAGCCATCGATCGTAGGACACCCGCCCGATGGCAAGCCCGCCAACCACAACCGCGAAGGTGGGATTGATCAGGTTCACCAGGCCGTTGGCGGACTGGTAGGCGGTCACCACCAGGTCCCGCCCGACGTTGGCAAAATCCGCCAGCGGCGCAAGGATCGGCATGGACAGCACAGCCAGCCCGGAGGACGAGGGCACGAAGAAACTCATGCCCACCTCGATCCAGAACATCAGGTTGATAAAAGCCAGCTCCGGCAAACCACCCAGGGAGGTTTCGGCGCTGTGCAGGATGGTATCGGCAATCATGCCCTGCTCCATGATCACCACGATGCCGCGGGCAAGGCCAACCACCAGGGCGACACCTAGAAGATCCCGGGCGCCATCCACAAAGCTGCCGGTCAGTTTCTTTTCGCCCAGGCGGGCAATAAGGCCAATCACAATCGCGGCGCCGAAGAACAGGGCCCCCATTCGTGCCATCCACCAACCCTGGGAGGACACGCCCCAGATCATCACCGCAAAGGTCAGCCCGAAGATAATCAGGGAAATGATCTGAATGGTGGTGAGGCTTGCGCTGTGAATCTCTTCATCATGCCCCTGCAGGAACAGCTTACGGTGGGCTGCCCACTGCTTTGACACCACCGAACGTGACGGGTCTGCCTTGACCCGGTGGGCATACCGCATGACATAGGCAATGCAGATCAGCAGGCCACCGATCAGCAGAATGAAACGCAGCACGATGCCGTCGGTAAACGGTATGCCGGCTGCATTGGCGGCGATCACGGTGGCGAAGGGATTGATGGTGGAGCCAAGCACGCCAACCCCGGCACCGACCAGGATAATGGCAACACCGGTCACTGCGTCGTAGCCGGCCGCGAGTATGACGGGAACCAGAATCGCGTAGAAGGCCAGGGTTTCCTCGGCCATCCCGTAGGTGGTGCCACCCAGGGCAAACAGGGTCATCAGGATAGGAATCATCCAGATTTCATGGCCTTCCAGGTGTCGCATGGCGCTGCGAATGCCGGTATCTATGGCACCGGTTGCATTCATCACCCCGAGAAAGCCCCCGAGAAACAGCACGAACAGGGCAACATCAATGGCGTTGGCCGCGTAACTGTCGGGATCGTAGAACCCGGCAGTCGGTGCCAGCATGACATCAACAAAGCCCTGGGGGTTGGGGTCCACCGTTTGGTAGGTGCCAGGCACAGCAACCTCTCGCCCGACCTCTTCATTCATCGCCCGTTCATATTGCCCTGCCGGGATAATCCAGGTCAGAGCAGCGACCAGGGCAATCAGACAGAACAGAATGGTGTAAGCTGTGGGGAATCGCGAAGCAAGATCGTTTTCGGCATTTTCGGGCGGCGTTTCGTCTTCAGTCACGATGCGGTCTCCTGTCCTTAATCGCATTGTGCAGACAGCTCCTTTCCGGGAACCTCGGGGAGGGGCTGAACACATCCTCACGTGGCTGCGCGCCACTGGTTCAGATCTGCATGGCAACAGCATAGTTCATCAAGTCATTTCCGAAGTTGAGGTAGAGCAAGTTTTAACAGACCCCGAAAAAGCCCCGGTGGCCCAGCTGGCAACCGTGAACACCGACAACAATCTGGCAAAAAACTGACACCCATCAATTCCCTTCGACCAACAACCAATAGTTTTCCAGCGCCGTTCCGGCATCCTATCCTGCCCTATTGGACCCTGATTGGAGAATCCAGACACAGCCAGCCCCATACCCCGACCCGTTGCCTAAACTATGGACGTTGAATGTTTGCTCAACTGCTACACTTACAAAAGTGTCTCAAAGGCAAGGGAGTTCGTAACATTTACCAGCCCAGAAACCGGAATCCGCTCTTATGGCCAGACGCCCGACTGCGATCAATCCGCCCTCAGACATCGACCCCGGTCGGCTCGCCCTGATTGCCTCGGTAACGCCCAACTTTCTGGTCATGCTGGACAACGCGGGGCGTATCGAGTGGGTCAATCCCAGCTTTGAAAAGCACACGGGTTACCGCCTTCATGAGGTTAAGGGGCGCTTCCCGGGAGACGTGTTGTACGGGCCCGGCACGAACCCGGAGACTGCGAAACGCATCAACCAGAAGCTGCGCCAGGCGGAGGTTATTGAAGAGGATATCCTTCACTACACCAAGGCCGGTTCTCCCTACTGGGTGCATACCTATTGTGTTCCGATCAGTGCCGATCAGGACGTTGGCCAAGGCTTTATCGCTATCCACAACAATATTTCAGACCGCAAACACAGTGAACGCAGTCTGCGCATTGCCGCCAGCGTCTTTGACCACAGCCACGAAGCCATTCTGATTACCGATCAGTCGAACCAGATTCTGGATGTGAATCCCGCGTTTTCCCGGATCACGGGCTACAGCCGCAACGAGGTTCTGGGGCTCAACCCCGCCATTCTCAGTTCCGGGCGCCATTCGGCGGGCTATTACCAGTCCATGTGGCGATCAATCGAGAAAACCGGTCACTGGTGTGGTGAAATCTGGAATCGCCGGAAAAACGGGGAAGAATACATTGAGCTGCTCGCCATCAGCCGCGTACACCTGGACGAACCCGCCCAGCACTACCATGTTGCGGCGTTTTCAGACATTACGGCGATCAAGAACCACGCCAGGGAACTGGTCCGGGCGGCCAACTACGATGACCTGACCGGCTTGCCGAATCGCCAGCTGCTTGAGGAGCGGCTGCGCACCGCCCGGGATCATGCTGACCGGCAAGGCCGCAGCCTGTCGGTATGCTACCTCGATTTGGACGGCTTCAAGGCCATCAATGACCAGCTTGGGCAACGGGCGGGCGATCAGACCTTGCGGACCCTTTCCGAGCGGCTGACACGATCAATGCGCAGTGGCGACACGGTGGCCAGGATCGGTGGCGACGAGTTTGTGCTCCTGCTACAGGGCGACGACAATCACGACGCGGTCTATCAGCGCCTTCTTGCCACCGTTGGCGAACCCGTGCCAGTAGGCGACCAGAGCGTTACCCTGACGGCAAGCCTCGGCATTACCCGCTACCCGGAAGACGGGGCAGACGCCGAAGGTCTGATCCGTCACGCCGACCAGGCCATGTATTCAGCAAAAGAAAAGGGCCGTAACCAGTATCACTTCTTCGACCCCGGCCTGGATGAGCATCGCCGGAACCGTCGCAACCAGCTGATGGAAATCAGCCGGGCGCTCGAAAATGAGGAATTCGAGCTCTTTTTCCAGCCCCAGGTCCGGGTTACCGACTGCCAGTTGCTTGGTTTCGAGGCGCTGATCCGCTGGAACCACCCGGAAAAGGGCCTGGTTTCTCCGGGTGAGTTTCTGCCCGTTGTGGAAAACAGCCACCTGGAGGCTCCCCTGGGCCAGTGGGTGCTGAAAGAGGCCATCCACCGGATGAACGTCTGGAGGGAAGCCGGCGAGAACCTCGCCATCAGTATCAACATCAGCGCACCACACCTGATGGACAGAAGCTTTATCGACTATCTGGAAAGCTACCTTCACAGCCACCCTGATCTCGATCCGGCGCAGATTACCCTGGAAGTACTGGAAACAACGGCCCTTGAGGATACCAAACGGGCCAGCAATGTCCTCACTCGGTGCCGGAAACTCGGCCTGCAGGTGGCCCTGGATGACTTCGGCACGGGATTTTCATCGCTCACCTACCTGCGCACGCTGCCGGTGGATATCATCAAGATTGATCAGAGTTTCGTGCGGAACATGCTTGAGGATGCCAGCGACCACGCCATTGTGGAGAGCGTGATCTTCCTGGCCCAGCGGTTTGCCCACCCGGTACTCGCTGAAGGGGTGGAAACCGCGGAACACGCCCGGGCGCTGCGGCAGATGGGCTGTAACTTTGTTCAAGGTTATGGTATCGCCCGCCCGATGCCCGCAGGGGAGGTTCTGGACTGGGCACGCCAGTGGCAGGAACGGGTGGCGTCTGGCAAACACGGGGATGCGTTCAATCCGGTTCTGGCTTCCGGCGAAGGCCTCTGAGCCGGGATGGGCTTATCGGTAACGCCTCTGATCGAGTGTTGTCAGCCGGTCCGGGTGAAACACCATCAGCCCGGTCACCAGGGTGCCATTCACAAAGCCCTCCGGAATCATGAACAGAGGCAGATAGCGCAGGTATTCATGCACCAGCTCATCAAAGGTATAGACGCCGCTGGTCCATAGCATCAGGCACATGACGATGCCCGCAGCGGCCACCGAAATGCCCGCGCCGAAAAAGCCGCAGAAAAAGATGTAGGCGAAAAAATTCTGGAAATCCCGCCGACGCTCCCAGAGCATGATCCAGTGACTGACAAGTGCCGGCGCCATCACCGTAACCAGGCCGTTGGCGGCAAACATCAGCAACGGCTCGCGGCCGGTAATCACGGTAATCACCAGGGCCAGCAGCCCCGAAAGAACCGCCAGAGCCCAACCCAGCATCAACGTTAAAGCTGTGATACCGAAAATATGGATGGCCAGGCCCGGAGAAATCCCCGCCCGCAACTGCCAGACAAACCCCAGCACCACGGCTGCCCCGAAAAACGAATGCTGGAGTGCGCTATCCTTTCGGAACGCCTGCCAGTCAATCGAACGCACTGCCCGGACCAGAATGACCAGGAAAAGCAGAAGGGTGGTGATCCACTGGCTGGTCGATAGCAGGTTTTCAGTCATGCCCATAGCGAAAATACCGCAGAAACCAGGTCGGGAATGACATCATAACGGCCGGCCCCACCCCCGGCGCAAGCGGATCCTGATTAATCAGGCGACCTGTTTTTCGAGCTTGCCAGGGTCGGTCAGGCGCTGCCAGGCTTCGTAGGTGCTCAAATACACCTCGCCGCCCAGGTGGGAAAGCAGTTCCGTACCCTTCAGCCTGTCCATCACCGGCCCTTTCACCTCGGAAAGATGCAACCGGACCCCGGCATCCTTCAGGCGCTCGTTGATAGTTTCAAGGCTTTCCAGCGCAGAGGCATCCACCAGGTTGACCGCCGGACACACCAGCACCAGGTCTTTCAGTTCCGGTTCCCGGGTCAACAGATCCATCACGGTTTCCTCGAGGAAACGGGCGTTGGCGAAGTAGAGGCTTTCATCCACTCTCAGGAAGGTGACCTTGGGGCACAGCTCCACGTCGTGGCGGAGCACATTGCGGAAGTGCTCAGTGCCGGGCACCCGGCCAACCACCGCGCTGTGAGGACGGCTGGTACGATACAGGAACAGCCCGATGGACAAGGCCACACCCGCGATGAGGCCCGCCTCCACACTGTGCACCAGTGTCAGCACGATAGTGGCGAGCATGGCACCGAAATCCGTCCGGGAATAACGCCAGGTGCGGCCCAGGGCCGGAAAGTCGATCAGGGTGGCGACGGCAACAATGATGGTTGCCGCCAGAGTCGCCTGGGGCAGATACGCAATCGCCGGCGTCAGGAACAGCGTTGCCAGGGCAATGCCCACCGCCGCATAGGCGCCCGCGGCCGGCGTTTCGGCACCGGCATCAAAGTTGACCACCGAGCGGGAGAAACCGCCGGTTACCGGCATCCCGCCGGAAAAGCCGGCACCCAGGTTGGCGGTGCCCAGGCCAATCAGTTCCTGGTCCGGATCGATTCGCTGGCGCCGCTTGGCGGCCAGAGTCTGGCCGACGGATACCGATTCCACGAAACCGACCACGCTGATCAGCAGGGCGCTAACCGCCAGTTGCTGCCAAAGCCCCATATCCAGACTGGGCAAAGCCAGCTCCGGCAATCCCCGGGGAACATCGCCCACCAGGCGCACACCCCGGGCATCAAGCTGGAACTGCCAGGCCACCAGGGTGGTGGCCAGAACCGCCAGAATGGGAGCGGTTTTGGTCAGGATATCCGCCCTTCCCGGCGCCAGCCCCACAGCCATCAGAAGCGGCTTCAGGCGCTTGCGTGCCAGCACCAGAAACAGCAGCGCGCCGATGCCAACGGCCAGGGTCGCCGGATTGGTATCGCCGATCGACCGGATCAGGGACTGGCCAATCGCCAACAGGTTGTGGCCGGAGGCCTGAATCCCGAAAATATGCTTGAGCTGGCTGGCCGCAATGACAATACCGGAGGCGGTAATAAAGCCGGAAATGACCGGGTGACTGAGGAAATTGGCGAGGAAGCCAAGCCTGAAAACACCCATTAGGGTCAGCATCAGGCCTGACATGACCGCCAGCAGAATCGCTCCGGAAACGTATTCCGGAGTACCCGCTTCCGCCAGCGGCGCCAGCGCGGCCGCGGTCATCAGGGAAGCCACCGCCACCGGTCCTACGGACAAGGTGCGGCTGGTACCGAACACGGCATAGATCACCAGCGGCAGGATACTGGCGTACAGCCCCACCTGGGCGGGCAGGCCTGCCAGCAAGGCGTAAGCCAGGGACTGGGGAATCAGCATCACGGTCACGATAACCGCGGCCACCAGATCACTGGTGGCCTGATTGCGCCTGTACTGTGGCGCCCAGTCAAGAATGGGCAGATAGCGTTTAAGATTCATCGTGAATCTCAGAACAGGTTAACTGGCACTTTCAGGTAAACCTGCCCATTGTCTTCGGCAGGCGGCATGTGCCCTGCCCGCATGTTGACCTGAACCGACGGCAGAATCAGCCGTGGCATGTCCAGGGTCGCATCCCGCTCGGTGCGCATTTTCACGAACTCTTCTTCGGAAACGCCTTCATGGACATGAATGTTCGCTTCCCTCTGCTCCGCCACCGTAGTCATGTGCTGGTACTCGTCGCGGCCCGGTGCCTTGTAATCGTGGCACAGGAAAATCCGGGTTTCCGCCGGCAGCGACAGTACCTTCTGGATGGACTGGTACAGGGTGCGGGCATCACCACCTGGGAAATCACAACGGGCAGTGCCGAAATCGGGCATAAACAGGGTGTCGCCAACAAACGCGGCATCACCAACCACATAGGTCAGGCACGCGGGAGTATGGCCCGGGGTGTGCAGAACACGCCCCTCAAGACCACCAATGGCAAAGGTGTCGCCTTCCTTGAACAGCTTGTCGAACTGGCTGCCGTCGCGCTGGAACTCGGTGCCGGCATTAAACGCCTTGCCAAATATCTCCTGAACGTCGCGAATGTGCGCACCGATACCGGTTTTGCCGCCCAGTTTCTCATGCAGGTAGGGCGCCGCAGACAGGTGATCTGCGTGGACGTGGGTTTCCAGGATCCACTCTACTTTCAGGTCATTGCTGCGAATGTACTCGATAATCTCATCGGCAGAGCGCACATCGGTGGTACCCGCGGCGTAATCAAAATCCAGGACCGAATCAAGAATGGCGCAGGCCTGGCTGTCCGGGTCACGCACCACGTAGCTGAACGTATTGGTGGGTTCATCAAAAAAATGCTGAACGATCGGGTTGCTCATGACAGTCACCTCTGAGTGATCCAAATATCAATTTTAATCTAAGGATATACTATTTGGTAATATGAGGTAAAATGATCTTTTTTTATATGCGCAGTGTTCCTGATACATCAACAAGGCAGTCCCGCCCTGCCTGTTTGGCCAGATAAAGCCGGTAATCCGCTCCGGCGATGAGGGCGTCCGGCGTTGCGGGGCGGTCAACGAATTCCTCTATGCCGGCCACCCCGGCACTCACGGTCACCGGTATATCCTCGTCATCGAAGACAAAACTTTCTTCATGCACGGCTTCCAGAATTCGCTGCACAAGCTGTCGCACGTCACCGTGTTCCACGGCGCTGAAGACAACAATGAATTCTTCCCCTCCGAAGCGGGCAACCACATCCATGGAGCGGGTCTGGCTTACCAGAATATCGGCAAACCGCTGCAGGATATAATCGCCCCCGAGGTGTCCGATGGAGTCATTGATGTTTTTGAAGTGATCAATGTCGAACATGGCCAGCGCGAAGCGTTCCCCCCGGCGGTTGCTCCGGCCCAGCATCTCATCCAGCCTTGGCATCAGGTAACGGCGGTTGTGCAGTCCGGTCAGCGGGTCCCGAATGGACTGGTTCAGCAACTCTTCTTCCAGACGGTTGCGTTCCAGGACACCGGACAAAAGGCCGGAGACGATAATCAACAGATCGGCCTGGTCCAGACGCCAGGTTCTTCGGCGAAGGGAGTCGACGCCAAAAAAACCCGTCACCCGTCCGCGCACCCGTATTGGCACGCAGAACATGGACGACACCCCCTGTTCCTGAAGCAGCGCCCGCTCGGGTGCAGCTTCCCGGGGCAGCCGGTCGACATCTTCAATAAACACCACCCGGCTGCCACTGACCATCCCCTCGATCTGTTCCTGCCACCAGTGAAAATTCTCGATCGACACCTGCTGCTGGGTATCGAGCAGCGCCGGCACACCGTCCCTGCACCACTCATGGGTATTGGTCATCACGGCGTAGTCGTCGGAAAAGCAATAAAGATAGGCCCGATCTACCTTGAAAAACATGCCGATGGATCTCAGAAGTTCATCAATGCACTGATCAATGGTGCCAAAACCAAGGTTGATGAATTCGGTGGATAGACGGGCAATCAGCCGCTGGAAACCGGCCTGGAAGGAAAACTCCGCCTCGCTCTCGCGCAGGCTCTGCTCCAGGTCCTTGTAGTGCTGAATGTTATGGAACTGGCCGTACCAGAGAGTGCCGCCATCGGGCTGGCGCTCGGGCTCCGCGTTAACCTCAAACCACTCGTAACCGCCATTCTCCAGCCTGAGCCGGGCCCGATAGCTCCAGGTACTCAACGTATCCGCCGAGGCACGGATACTCTCCATGACGGCTTCAACGTCTTCCGGGTGGATCATTGAAAAAATCGGATCCGCGTTATCACTCAAATCCGCGGGATCAATGCCAAAGAGCGACTGCACATGTTCGCTAATGAAGGGACAGCGATGGGAATCGCCTTCCGAACTCACCCAATAAACGAAGAGGACTCCAGGAACCCCTGAGGCCAGTTTCTGGAAAAAACGGGCAGACAAACCGGTTTGCTGCCCGTTACCGGACCTTGACGCCTTGGACACCATGTCCTCCCAACGGACGAATCACCCCTGCTCATAACAGAGTGTAGCCCACGCTGACAGGAAGCAAACCGGTTCCGGAGACGACGAATCATAGCGAGTCCAGGCGATTCCTGGCTTCTTCCCGCCGACCAGCATCGGCGACCTCCCGTCCTGCCCTGCCGGGTGCTTCGAGGGCTTTCTGCAGATATCTCCGGGCCCGTTCCGGCTCGCCCTGGTCCAGCAGAAAATCCCCAAAGAAGAAATTGGCATCCATGCCATCAGGATTGATAGCCAATGCTTTCTGCAGATACTGACGGGCCTTGTCGTCATCACCAAAGCCCAGCGGCCAGCCAGGGACCTGATAATAGAGGCTGCCCAGTGACGTGTAGGCCGAGCCATCCAGTGCATCTGGGTCAATCGCCAGGGCCGCCTCCAGTGATTTACGGGCATCCTTGACCAACCCCAACGCTCCCAGACCGCCCTTGGCGCCAGCATAGGTGCTGAGCACAATACCCTGCCAGATCAGTGGCTCTGCCCGGTCCGGATAATGGGCGACAAACTGTTCTGCCTCGCTGGCCAGACCTTCAAAGGCTTTCTCTTTCAGGTCCTCTGGCACCTGATACTGAATCTCCGCCCAGCGATGCTGGATATCGGCCAGTTCGGTCTCCAGAGCCGCCGCCCAGAGTGGCTGGGCCGCCAGACACAGGATCAGCAATAACACGCGTTTCATGACAACACTCCCGGATTCAGAAACCGCCGGATGACCGGTAATTGCTTCAGCATCGCCTTGTCGACAATTCTGGGCAGGATGCCGTTGATCACCACAAACAGCTTTTCCGGCCAGCCCAGGAAACGCCGGCGAACGTCATTTTCCATGGCGGCAAGAATCTGCGAAGCCACGGCTTCCGGCGCGTCCATGGCATTGCCGAGGGCCCGGTTAAGCTCGTTTACCGCCTCTGGATTCATGTCTGTGGCGGTGGCCCGGGGCGCTACATAGATCACCTGGACCGGGGTATCGGCCAGTTCCCGTCGAAGCGCTTCGGTAAAGCCACGCAGACCGAACTTGCTGGCGCAATAGGCGGTGTAACCGGGGAAGCCGATGCTGCCAAAGGTGGACCCCACGAACACCAGGGCACCCTGGCCGGCTTTTTCAAACCTGGGTGTAAAGTGCCTGGCCACAATCATCGCTGACCGGAGATTGACGGCGATCTGGGCGTCCAGTTCGCTGACTGCCATATTCTCCAGGCTTGCAAAGCGATTCTGGCCGGCACAGTGGATCACACCATCGATACCCGGATAGGCGTCACTGAGACGAACCAGCTGTTGGTCGAGATCTGGCGCCGCCAGGTCCAGGTGAACGAGCGAGACACCTTCACGGTGCTCAAGCTTTTCCGGATGCCTGGAGGCCACAATCACCCGGGCGCCAGCTCTCACCAGGGGTTCAACCAGCGCCTTGCCGATACCGCCGGTGCCACCCAGCAGAAGAAACGCCCGATCATGCAGCCTCATGACGCTGCTCCTTGCGGTTCGACGGCCCAGGAACAGAAACGAGAGGAATGCTGTGCAGCATATCGCCATAGAGCCGATAGACCATGCGCGCGGCTTCGATGATCGCCTGCTGGTCATCGGGGTCGGTGATCTCGTTCATCAGGTTACGGAAAAATTCGAAATGCTCCTGATCCAGAGCACCATGGGAGTATAGATAGCTGAAGGCCTCATCCGGCAGCCCGAGCTGTTTCTGGATCGCCTCACCGAGCGGCGTCGCCAGCTCAATCGACGTGCCTTCCAGCACCTGAACCATACCGAAGAACGCCGCCGGGTTACCGCGGTTAATGCGGTCATAAAGGTAAGCGACCATCAGCTCGATAGAGGTATCCGGGCTGCCATGACGAATGGTTTCCTTGTCCTCTCCGCAGGCCGCAAGATCGTTGAGGATCCACTCATGGTGGCCATACTCCTCCTCGATGTATTCCACCAACGCCTTTCGCACAAATTCCAGACGCTCGGGTAAGCGGCCACCGCAGGCCATCATCAGGGGCACGGTGTGTTTCACGTGGTGATACGCCTGGGTGAGAAACCAGGTATAGCCATTCAGGTCAAACCGGCCCTCGCGGATGGCCTCAATAACAGGCGCACCGGTTACGTGGGCGCGGGCTTGTGCAGTTTCGGACTGCAGTCGATCGAAAAATGCCATGAAAGATCCTCCTGGCGGGTTTGAAAGTTCAGAATTGGAAATCGAAAGGTTCATGAAAATCGGAAATGCGCCGGCCAGCAGCGTTGGCAGATCCGCCTGAATCTGTTGGCGAACAGGCCGGCCGTTTGCAGTCAGGTAGCCCTC
>MDTG01238298.1_pt1 | contig 12170 bp, 13 predicted proteins | sample 811421 | NCBI WGS metagenome assembly MDTG01 (sample SAMN05326645, study PRJNA326480) | marine metagenome | isolation source: seawater | place: Pacific Ocean: South East | collected 2011
ACGCAGATATTTGGATAAATATGCAAGATATTTCTGCAAATACAGTTTGTAAAAATTCTTTTGTATACTGTCATAATCCATCAATGTTTGCTGAAAAAAGTTTTTCATATTTATTTTATGACTGGAAGTTTTTTTTGTGGAATTATTTATATAAATATTTATATAAGATTAATATAACATCAAATAATGCAGTTATTGTACAGCAGGAATGGATTGCTAAAGAGTTTAAATCACACTTTAATGTTAAAAATATTATTGTAGCTAGACCTAAAACTTCAACCAAATATTTTGCAAAGGATAGCAAAATCGAAAATTTAAATTTTATTTACCCGTCTCTTCCAAGAGTTTTTAAAAATTTTGAGTTAATTTTAAATGCGATAAACTACTTTAATGATAATTACCCACATTATAAAAATAAGATTTCATGTTCGCTGACATTTGATGAGTCTTCTAATAAGTATGCAAAACACTTGGTTAATAATTACAGTCACCTTAAAAATGTTAAATTTACTGGGATTTTACCATACAAAGAAATTCAAAAAAGGCTTAAAAATGCAACTATTGGTATTTTCCCATCAAAACTTGAAACATGGGGATTACCGATTAATGAATATCAAGAAAATAATTTACCTATAATAGTAGCAGATTTACCATACGCTCATGAAACAGTTGGCAATTATAATAAAGTTCACTTTGTAGACCCAGATAATTATAAGTACTTAGCAAAGATATTTAAAAAAATTATTGATGGTGATGATATTTTTTATGAAGCATCATATAAAAATGAAAACCAGTTGATAAATTCTTATGATAGCCTTGTAAACGAAATCTTTGAGTTGAGCAAATAATGAAAAAAAATCATACAGTTGGAATTATTATCCCTACTTTAAACCCAGATCATATTTTTGAGGAAAACTTGAAATTACTTAGTTCTTTAAATTTGAAGGTTTTAATCATTGATTCTAATTCTAGTATTAATGTAAATAAAATAGCTAAGCGTTATAAAGCGAATTTCGTAAAAGAAAATAATTTTAATCATGGTTCAACTAGAGAAAAAGCAAGAAAGATGCTAAAAACTGATATAGTTGTTTATATGACTCAAGACGCCAAGTTACAATCATCGGAGTCAATTCAAAATTTAATCAAACCATTAATAGAAGGAAAAGCTTCAGTTTCATACGGTAGACAAATTCCTGTCAAAAATGCAGGTATCTTAGAAAGTTTTCCTGTAGAATTTAATTATACAGAACTGTCAAACTTCAGATCATTGAATGATATAGATAAGTATGGTGTAGGAACATTTTTCTGTTCAGACGTTTTTTCAGCTTACATAAACGAAGATTTAAATAACGTGGGTGGATTTGATCACGTGCTTACTGGAGAAGACTATTTTATGTGTTACAAAATACTTCTAGATAATAAGTCGGTAGCATATGTATCGAATGCATGTGTTATACATTCTCATAATTTTTCCTTAATAGAAAATTTTAATAGAATGTTTGATACAGGATATGTTAGAGGAGAAAGAAAACATATTCAGGATTTAATTGGTCATCCAGATAGTCGTGGAATGCAACTTACTGTATCTATGTTTAAAAAAATTATTAAAGAAAAACCTCAAATTCTTCCATATGCAATTTTACAAACTACCTTAAAATATCTTGGCTTTAAAATAGGATATTACGGAACTAATCTACCTGTAAAAGTAAAAAGATTTTTAAGTGGACAAAAGTACTTTTGGCTTTCAAGTATAATATAGTATTTTTTGCTTATTATTATTATACTACCTGAATGAGAATCATCGTTACGGGCGGACTAGGTTTTATTGGAAGTAATTTCATCTTAAACCAAATTAATAAAACTAAAAATATTATACTGAATATTGACAAAATTACATACGCAGGAAACGTTGATAATTTATCTAGTATTTCAAATGAAAAAAATTATTCTTTTTTAAAATCTGATATTTGTTCAAAGGATTTGATTAATACTACCATCAATGAATTTGAACCTGATTCTATCGTAAACTTTGCAGCAGAATCTCACGTAGATAGATCTATTGAAAATCCAATGGAATTTGTTGAAACTAACGTTCTAGGCACAGTTAATTTACTTCAATGCAGCACTAATTATTTCAATAAAATAAATAATAGTAATTTTAAGTTCTTACACGTATCTACTGATGAAGTATTTGGAAGTTTAGGAAAATCTGGTTTATTTTCTGAAGATACTTCTTACGATCCAAGCAGTCCTTATTCAGCATCAAAAGCTTCATCAGACCATTTTGTAAGAGCTTGGAATCGTACTTTTGGACTTCCAACTATCATTACTAACTGTTCAAACAATTATGGACCTAGACAATTTCCTGAAAAACTAATTCCTTTAATGATTAATAATTGTTTAAATGAAAAACCATTACCCATTTATGGTAAAGGTGATAATATAAGAGATTGGTTGTATGTAAATGATCATTGTGATGCAATATATGAAACTCTTTGCAATGGTAAAATTGGAGAAACCTATAATATTGGTGGTAATAATGAAATTTCAAATTTTGAAATTGTTAATATAATTTGTTCTATTATGGATGAACTTAGGCCAAGACAAAATGCACAAAAATATTCTGAGCTTATTACTTTTGTGGAAGATAGACCTGGTCATGATTTTAGATACGCAATAGATACTTCTAAAATAAAGAACAAATTAGGATGGATGCCTAAAGAAGATTTCCATTCTGGTATTAGAAAAACAATAGATTGGTATTTAAAAAATTCTCAATGGATTAAAAATTTAAGTTCTAAATATAACCAAAGTAGGTTAGGTTTAAAATCATGAAGGGAATTGTGTTAGCTGGAGGAAGTGGTACCAGACTATATCCCATAACTATATCAGTTAGTAAACAATTAACACCTGTCTACGATAAGCCAATGCTTTATTATCCAATATCTACATTAATGTTGATGGGCATAAAAGATATACTAATAATTAGTACAAAGGATGATATTCCCAGGTACAAAAAATTATTTGGTAATGGTAAAAGCTTAGGTCTAAGATTCTCGTATGAAATTCAACATGCACCAAATGGTTTGGCTGAAGCTTTTATTATTGGTGAAGATTTTATTAAAAATGAAGATGTTTGTTTAATTTTAGGCGATAATCTTTTCCATGGAACGGGATATATCAGTAAAATTCGAAAAAAAATAAAAAATCTTAATGGTGGGTTAATATTTGGATACAGAGTTAGTGATCCACAAAGATATGGTGTTGTTGAATTTGATAAAAGTTTTAAAGTGAAAAGCATTGAAGAGAAGCCACAAAATCCTAAATCAAATTATGCAGTTCCAGGCCTTTATTTTTATGATAATAGTGTTGTAAAAATTGCCAAAAACTTAAAGCCTTCGGAAAGAGGAGAACTAGAAATCACTGATTTGAATAAAGAATATTTAAATAAAGGTGATTTGGAAGTTCAATTACTTGGTCGTGGAGTTTCTTGGTTTGACACAGGAACACATACCAGCCTCCTTAATGCAAGTAATTTTGTTCGCTCGATTGAGGAGAGACAAGGGAAAAAAATTTCATGTATTGAAGAAGTTTCACTTAATATGGGCTTCATGGACAAAAAGATGTTACAGAAATACATAGATTTATATCCAAGTTGTGATTATAAGAATTATCTTAAGACTTTAATTTAATGATATTTAAATCAACTCATATCGATGAAGTAAAAATAATTAAACCTACAATATTTGAGGATAATCGAGGATTTTTTTTTGAGTCTTATCATGCACAAAAGTTTAGAGATAATGGTATTGATGAAACTTTTGTTCAATTAAATCATAGTAAATCATTAAAACATACATTAAGAGGTTTACATTATCAAAAACCTCAAGCTCAGGGCAAATTAGTAAGATGTATTTACGGAGAAGTGCTTGATGTTGCTGTGGACATTAGGAAGGATTCACCTAGTTTTCGTAAATGGGTATCAATTAAAATTAATAGCGAAAATAAAAAACAAGTATATGTTCCTCCAGGATTTGCACATGGGTTTTTAGTACTTTCTGATTATGCAGAAATTATATATCAGTGTACTGAGTTATACAATCCTAAAAATGATAAAGGAATTATTTGGAATGATAGTTCTATAAATATAGAATGGGGCATAAAAAACCCAATTTTATCAAAAAAAGATTCAAAGCTTTTACCACTAAATTTATAATGAAAAAAATCTTGATTACTGGAGGTGATGGTCAACTTTCTAAGCAGTTATTTTTAGAATTAAGTAATAATTTTGAAGTTATATCTCTTTCTAAAAAAGACTTAAATATAACTGATAAAAAAAATGTTAAAAGTATTTTATCAAAATATAATCCTGAAATAGTAATTAATTCAGCAGCGTATACAAATGTTGATGGATGCGAAACTAACAGCAAATTAGCATATGATGTAAATGCCAATGCAATTAATAATTTTAAAGATTTTTTTAATGGTTTATTCATTCAAATATCCACTGATTATGTTTTTGACGGTGAAAATGGTCCTTACAATGAATCTTCAAAAACAAATCCTTTAGGTATATATGGAAAATCCAAACTTCATGGCGAAGAAATTGTTAGAGATAATTTTAAAAATCACTTAATCATCAGAACAAATGTTTTATTTGGTGGCAAAAGTAAAGCAAACTTTTTGGCTTGGGTTATCGAATCACTGCTATTAAAAAAAGAAATAAATGTTGTTGATGATCAATATAATAATCCAGTTTCCGTTTATGATTTATCTAAAACCATTCACAATTTAATATATGCGGAAAGTAGGGGAATTATTCATGTTGGATCAGATACATTATGTTCAAGATTTGAGTTTGCTAATATGATAGCTAATTGTTGGAATTTAAATAATAATTATATAAAACCAATAAGCACTGAAGATTTAAGTAGAAAAATAAAAAATTATTTAGCCCCACGACCTCTAAAATCTGGTTTGATTTCTTTAAATGAATATCTTCCAATTTTATCTTTAAAGAATTCTTTAAAAAATATTAAAAATCAAAAAAATTAAAGTTTTTGTAATCACAATAATTAAATATATTAGTTGGTGCATAAAATAAATATAGGAATTGTTGGTCTAGGTTATGTTGGAAAAGCCGTAGAAAATTTTTTTAAAAAATTTTATAAAATTAATACGTTTGATATAAATGGTGAATCAAACTGTAGTACTTTAGATAAAGCTGTAGAATTATCGGAATTATTATTTGTTTGTCTACCAACTCCCATGATGAAAGACGGCTCGTGTGATTTAAGAATCTTAAAAAAAGTTATTTCTGATATTGATTTTATTGCATCACAGCCAAAGTTAATTGTTATAAAATCAACTGTTCCTGTTGGTACAACAGGTTTTTTTAAAATTAAATATCCTAATTTAAATTTTTGTTTTAACCCAGAATTTTTAACTGAAGCAAATTTTATAAATGATTTTAAAAATCAAGATAGGATTATTATTGGTGGAGATAATTTAGATATGATATACAGATTATATTTTGAAACATTTGAAGGTGTAAAAATAATTAAGACTGATTTTAAAACAGCGGAGATGGTAAAGTATATTACTAATACCTTTTTAGCAACTAAGGTCTCTTTTGCAAATGAGATTGCTTCATTTTGTGAGAAAGTAAATATTAATTATAATAACGTAATTGATATTGCAAAAATTGATAAAAGATTAGGGCAGTCTCATTGGAAAGTTCCTGGTCCTGATGGAAAAAAAGGTTATGGTGGATCTTGTTTCCCAAAAGATATTTCATCACTAATTAGCCAGTTTAAAGATAATGACATAGAATCAATAATCCTTGATGCATCCCTTAATAGAAATAATAGTATTGATAGACCTGAAAAAGATTGGATGGAATTAAAAGGAAGATCAGTGTCTGATGAATAGAAAATTTATGCTTTAATCACTAATCCCTAAACTCTTTTTATAAGAAGGAATCCATTCTTCAATTATTACTGATGGTTTCCATCCAAGTAGTTTTTTAGCTTTACTATTATCAGCTAATGTTTCTCTAGGCTCCATTACAGAATCGATCCTTCTTGTTGGTCCTCCCATCATTTTAGCAATTTCATTTACAGATCTATTATTCCCATTACCAATATTTATTACCTCACCATTTCCTACTTTTTTAGATTGCATTGCTAATAAATTAGCCTTCGCAATATCACTAACGTGAGTAAAATCTCTTCTTTGATTTCCATCTCCTCTAATTGTTAGTGGGAGATTATTCATTCTTTGCTTTGCAAAGATACACATTACCAAAGCATATGCTCCATCAAGGTTTTGTTTATCACCATATACATTAAAATATCTTAATGATACAGTTTCAATATTATATATAACTGAATAAACTTTACAACACACTTCTCCATAATACTTTTGCATTGCATATGGAGAAATTGGATTTACTTGGTCAATTTCTTTGGTGGGGAGTTTAGAACTATTACCATAAACTGAAGATGACGAACTATATACTAATCGTTTTATTTTCATCTCCGAACAAGCTTTCAAAATATTGACAGTACTGAGAGTGTTATTTTTTTCAAAAATTAAGGGGTTATCAATAGATTTTTGCACTCGAGGAAAGGCAGCTAAATGAAAAACTCCATTAACACCTTTAATTGCATTTTTTATCAATGGTAAATTATTTTCGTTAGATAAATCAATATCATAATAGGTTGCATTAGAATTACAATTTTCTTTTTTACCTGTAGAAAAATTATCTATTACTTTTACTGTGTGCCCCTCTTCAATTAAATAATCTACCAAATTACTACCGATAAATCCGGCTCCTCCTGTAACTAAAAATTTCATGAAAAAAATTACCTAAGATTATTATAATAATTCTATTTTTTTTTACTATTTCATAAGTAGTAAATTTGCTTTAACATGTAGCATATCTTGAGTAAAAATTTTTTTGAAAGAATAATAATTTAACTATGAAAAAATTAAATATCTTAGTTATTGGTGGAACCGGATTTCTGGGTTCTAATCTTGTTAACGCATTAGCTCAAGAAAAGCACAATATTAAGGTATTGTCAAGAGGTCATATAAAACTATCGGAAAATCATAGTAACGTAAAATATATCATTGGAGATATTTGCGATGAAAAAAGTTTAAATAGAGCAATTAAAGGTACTGACTTTGTTTATCACTTAGCCAGCACAACCAATCCTAAATTTGGAGAAGAAGACTTATTATTTGATTTGTCTTCTAATTTAATATCTACAATAAATATTCTAAAAAAATGTGTCAATTTTCATGTTAAGAAATTTATTTTTTTCTCATCTGGAGGAACAGTATACGGTGATCAAAATAATTTACCAATTTCAGAGGACAATATTTGTTTACCTATTTCATCATATGGGCTTGTAAAACACAATATCGAAATGTATATAAAATATTTTAATAAAAGATTTAGCTTAAACTATGAAATTTTAAGAGTTTCAAATCCTTATGGAAAGGGTCAATTTCCGGATGGCCCACAAGGCGTTATACCAACTTTTATAAAAAAAATTTTAAACGGGATGGAAATAAAAGTATTTGGTGATGGTTCAAGTACAAGAGATTATTTGTATATTGATGACTTTATAGACTTGAATTTAAAGTTATTAACAACAGTTAAGAAAAATAATACTTTAAATATTGGAAGTGGTAAGTCAATATCCATAATTGATTTAATAAAAAAATTGAAATTTTAACTGGAAAAACTGCAAGCATAAATTATTTTCCTGAACGTGAATTTGATGTTAAAAAAATTCATTTAAACATTAATAAGGTTTCACATATTTATAATTGGAATCCAAAGGTTGATATTGATACTGGTTTACTTAAAACTTTAAAATGGATAAATGATATTTCATAGAGTTATGAAAAATTTTAAGATATATGAAAGAAAAAAATTAGGACTATTTTACAGTGTATTTAAAAGAGTTATCGATATAATTGGTGGTTTATTTGGTTTAATTTTTTTTGCTCCAATTATAGCCTTTGCAATTATAAAAATAAAAAATGATTCGCCTGGGCCCGCTATTTTTAAACAACAAAGGCTTGGTTTGGGTGGCAAGCCTTTTATAATTTTTAAACTAAGAGGAATGTATATTGACGCAAAGGAAAAATTTCCTCACTTATATAATTACACTGGAAAAAAAGATTTAGATTTTTACTTCCATGTAGAAAACGATCCACGAGTTACAAAAGTTGGTAAGTTCATACGAAAAACTAGCATAGATGAATTACCAAATTTTTTTAATGTTTTAATTGGTAATATGTCTTTGGTAGGTCCCAGACCAGAAATTCCAGAGGTCATAGATTTATATGGCGAAGATATGGATAAGTATCTATCTGTAAAGCCTGGAATAACATGCAATTCAAAGGCAAGTCTAAGAGATAATTTAACCAAAGAAAAAACTTTAAAAATGGATTTAGATTACATTGATAATATGTGTTTGAGTAAAGATATACAACTTCTGTATAAAACGGCTAAAAGTATTTTTTTGAGTAACAACGTAAATACTTAATTTTTAAAAAATTTATAATTATAAAAATTTAAATTTTACTATCAATATATTCACAAATAATATGTCCAATTAATATATGCATTTCTTGTATTCTTGCAGTTACATTACTATTAACTTTTATTAAATCGCAATCTAGCTTACTAATTTCACCACCATCTTTTCCAGTTAGTGCAAAACAATTAATTCCAATATTATTTGCAGTCTCAATAGCCTTTACTACGTTTCGACTATTTCCAGATGTGGATAAGGCAATAAGTAAATCACTTCCTTCGCCAATACCAACGATTTGTCTTGAAAAGACTTCTTCAAAACAGTAATCATTACTTATTGAGGTTATTGTAGACAGATTATCAGCGAGTGAAATAGCTGGCAAAGGGCGCCTATCTTTTTGGAATTTTCCAATAAATTCTGCAGCAATGTGGCTTGCGTCGCTCGCACTCCCACCATTACCGCATAATAGAATTTTTTTACTAGACAATATTGCTGTTAAAGCAATTTGACAAAGATTGTCAATTGATTGTAAATCGTTTAATAATAAGTTACTTACTTCAATATGATTTAATATCGATTCTTTTATCATTTAATACCTGTATTCATCCTTTTTGTAAGGACCACTTACATTTACTCCAATGTACTTAGCTTGTGACTTAGTCAATTTAGTTAAATCAGCATCTAAATGTTTCAAATGAATTCTTGCAACTTCTTCATCTAATTTTCTAGGTAAATCATAAATTCCTGTTAAAGGTTTATTTTTTGCTAAAAACACTTGGGCCAACACTTGATTTGAAAAGGAAGTAGACATCACAAAACTTGCATGCCCTGTCGCACATCCTAAATTTACTAACCTTCCCTCGGCTAATATAAATATTTGTTTACCATTTTTGAAAGTATATCGATCCAACTGTGGTTTTATTTGATCTCTTTTAGCATTTGACTTATTTAATGCATCTACTTGAATTTCATTATCAAAATGTCCAATATTACAAACAATGGCTTGATCTTTCATTCTTCGCATATGATTCAAAGTAATTATATCTTTATTTCCTGTTGTTGTAACAAAGATATTTCCTCTTTCAAGAACATCTTCTAATCTTCTAACTTCAAATCCCTCCATTGCTGCTTGAAGAGCACATATTGGGTCAATCTCAGTTACAATAACTTTACAACCATATGATTTCATTGACTGTGCCGATCCCTTACCAACGTCACCATATCCACAAACAACGACAGTTTTACCAGCAAGCATAATTTCAGTTGAACGTTTAATGCCATCAGCCAAAGACTCTCTACAACCGTAAAGATTATCAAATTTAGATTTAGTTGCTGCATCATTTACATTAAATGCAGGGAACAATAAAGTAGCATCTTCTACCATTTGCTGTAGCCTAGCTACTCCTGTTGTTGTTTCTTCCGAAACACCTATAATTTCAGGAATAATATTATGCCAATGATTTGGATTTTTTTGATGTACCTTTCTTAGAAGTTTTTCAATTACTACTTCTTCCTCTATCTTGGTAGTGATTTTTGGAAGTCTATTGTTTTTATTAAAATAGTTTTCTAGTTCATATCCCTTATGAACAAGAAGTGTTGCATCTCCACCATCATCTACAATAAGATTTGGACCTAGGTTATTTTCGAAAGTCAAAGCTTGAAGTGTACAATCCCAATATTCTTTTAGAGTTTCACCTTTCCATGCAAATACCGGAGTTTTAGTTTTTGCAATCGCTGCAGCAGCTTCATCTTGTGTTGAAAAAATATTACAACTCGCCCAACGTATATCTGCACCCAGATCTTTTAAGGTTTCTATTAAAACTGCTGTTTCTATAGTCATATGTAATGAGCCTGTAAGCCTATAACCTTTTAAGGGTTTATATTTAGAATATTTTTTTCTTAATTCCATTAAACCTGGCATTTCTTTTTCAGATATATCCATCTTATCTCTACCAAGCTTGGCTAATTTGATGTCTTTAACTCTATATGGTAAAGATTCAACAATCTTTTTGGATTGATTCTTCATTTTACTTTTTGTTTTAATTGATTTGTTTGTTTCAGTTGTTTGTAATCTCATTTTTCCTCTCAAAAGTTTAATTGATTTACCATATCAGTATTTTCCCAAGCAAGATGGTCTTTACCAAAATGACCGTAATTTGTTGTTTCAGTTAGGTCTAATTTAAAAAGATTAAATTTTCTAATGATACCTAAAGGTGTTAAATCAATATTTTGATAAATCCAATCTGATATATCATTCCTAACTTTACCATCACAGTAGACATAAAGTGATACAGGCTCTTTAACACCAATAGCGTAACTAAGTTGAATAGTAGCATTTTGTGAAACTCCTGATGCTACAATATTTTTAGCTAGATATCTTGCCATGTATGCGCCACTTCTATCTACTTTTGTGCAGTCTTTTCCGCTAAATGCTCCTCCACCATGAGGTGCATAACCACCGTATGTATCAACAATGATTTTTCTTCCTGTAACTCCAGTATCGCCATCAGGTCCACCTGTTACAAAATTACCAGTTGGGTTTACTTGAAAGATAGTATTGTTGTCAAACATCCCATTCAATTCTGGTTTTATAATTTTTTCTACTCTTTTTTGAACTTCAGTAGGATTATCTTTCAAATCCTCACTGTGTTGGATGCTACAAATAACATTTGAAATTCTTATAGGTTTATTAACACTACTATACTCAACTGTGACTTGTGCTTTTCCATCTGGGCCCATCCATTTTTGCCCGGAATGTCTTGCATTTGAAAGCGCTTTAGTAATTTTGTGGCTAAAGTAAATTGCACTTGGCATAAATGAATCATTTTCATTACAAGCATATCCAAACATCATTCCTTGATCACCTGCCCCACCGCTATCAACACCTCTTGCAATATCAACACTCTGATTATGAATTAAGTTTTTAAACGATAATGTATTCCAATGAAAGTTTTCTTGTTCGTAACCAATATCTTTCACCGTTTTTCTAACGCGTTTTTCGATTGAATCAGTATTATCTATTAAGTCCGTTTTAACTTCTCCAGCAATAGTTACCATATTCGATGAAACCATTGTTTCAATAGCTGCTCGATGATTTTCGTTTTTATTTATCAGATAGTATGCTACACTATCTGAAACTAAATCAGCAATTTTATCTGGATGTCCTTCCGTTACAGATTCTGATGTAAATAAGTAGTTATCCATCGCTTTTTTTTATCCAATCATGCTTTGTGTAGTCAACAGTAATTTCTTCATCAAAATTTATATTAGTTATAGTTTTTATTTTAATAAAATCTCCACAATAAACTGCTTCACAGTTTGGATTTTTAGAGTGATTAAAAAAACCACCTAAAGGGGTCCTGATATATCCATGAGAGAATCTGTTATCTTTAACATGGGTTACACCAAGAACGCTTTCAGTGCAAATATTACTTTTTGCAAAAAGACCTAGACCATGAATACGAGACTTTTTTATTGTAACATTTGATGGCAATGGTTCAAAAGTCTTTAGTTTTTCAAAATTTGACACGTTGAAATAATATAATTATTTAAACTCATAATAAATGTTTTTTTTAAAATGTAATTAAGATATATTCACATCGTAATGAAGGCAGT
>MDTG01427272.1_pt1 | contig 12170 bp, 9 predicted proteins | sample 811421 | NCBI WGS metagenome assembly MDTG01 (sample SAMN05326645, study PRJNA326480) | marine metagenome | isolation source: seawater | place: Pacific Ocean: South East | collected 2011
CTTTTATTGTCTCATAATGATTTATTCCATTAGTGGAAATTATTGAAGCGTCTACCCCATCACCAGATGTCCCGCTCATTAAACCTATACAGGTCCATTTTTTTTGCATATTTCTATTTATTTATAACAATTTTTGTATAATAGTTGCTCAAATAAATATCGCTATGAAAAATACATTTTTAGGAGAATTGCAGATACGGGGATATTTTAATCAATGTACAGATTTAAATAAACTCAATGAAATTAGTAACAAAAACTCAATTTCAGGTTACATAGGTTTCGACTGTACAGCGAGCAGCCTACACGTAGGTAGTTTACTTCAAATAATGATCTTAAGGTTGATGCAAAAGTACGGCCACAGACCGATAGTTTTGTTGGGTGGGGGCACTACATTAATTGGTGATCCATCTGGAAAAGATACTACTAGAAAAATATTGCAAGAAAAGCAAATTAAAAAAAATATTAAAAGTATTAAAAAAGTTTTTAATAAAATCCTAGATACAAAAAATAAAAAAACAGCCCCTTTATTTGTAGATAACTCTGAATGGTTATCAAAATTAAATTACATTCAATTTTTAAGAGACATAGGAAGCCATTTTACAATTAATAAAATGTTAACTTTTGATAGTGTAAAACTTAGATTAGAAAGAGAACAATCTCTTAGCTATATGGAATTTAATTATATGATTTTACAAGCTTATGATTTTTATCAATTATATAAAAATAAAAATTGTGTTTTGCAAATTGGTGGATCAGATCAATGGGGGAATATCGTTAATGGTGTAGATTTAATTAGAAGAATTTTGCAAAAAGAGGCCTATGGTATTACCTCGCCATTAATTACTTTAGCTTCAGGTGCTAAAATGGGTAAAACTGAGAAAGGAGCAATTTGGTTAAATGAAGATCAGTTATCTCCTTATGACTATTGGCAATTTTGGAGAAATACGGACGACAGAGATGTAAAAAGATTTTTGTACTTTTTCACAGAAATAAATTCGGAGTCATTGGAAAAAATTTTTAAAGATGAAAAAAATATAAACAATTTGAAAATTTTGCTAGCTAATGAGGCTACAAAAATACTACATGGTGAGAAGAGTGCAAAAGAAGCAGAACAAACTGCCAGGGATACCTTTGAACATGGTAAACTTAGCTCCAACTTACCTGAAATTAAAGTTCAATTAAATGAAATAAAAAAAGGAATTAATATTTTAGATCTGATCTCTAATAATAAAATTCTTCCCTCCAAAAGTGAGGCAAGAAGAACAATAGCGAACAAAGGTTTAAAAATTGATGGTACGATTATTAATGATGAAAAAAGAATAATTCAGCTGAAAGATTTTAAAAAAAATATCTTAAAACTTTCACACGGTAAGAAAAAACATTACTTAATAAAAATTACTTAGTTTCTTTATTTCTATCTATTATTTTTTGTATAAATCTTGGTGTTAATGTTCTAATTGGATTAATTGTAGTTTTTATTTTTCCTTTAGGTCCTTTCATCTTAAAGCTTATACCAAACAATCCTTCTCCAGCTTCTTTTGGTATAACTATGGTTCCGATAACTGGTATTTTTGAAATCATTTTATTTAATGTTTTTGCTGGTACTAAAGTACCCCTTAAGCTTGTTATGCCATTTACATCTTGATAACCTTCCATTAAAACAGAAATGCTTGATCCTAAAGCAAGTATTTCATTTATTTTTAAAAGACTTTTGTTTTTTTCCATATCTATTTCTAATATGTCAAAAGATAATCCTTCACCTTCCGCTAAATCCGCTAAACCACCTAAATCAGCTAAAGATAATAATTTAACTACACCAGGGGCATTAATCACTTTAAAATTTTCAATTTTGAGATTTGACTTTGAATTTAACTCTCCAATTTCTGATGTAAAAAATAATTTACCGCCTGAAAGTCCATTAAAAAAATTATATTCCGTAAGCAAAGGTTGCGCTAAGTCCGAATAAATTTCTAAATATTTTTTATTAGAATTTTTGTCTTTTTTCATCGATATATCTAAAAAATTATTATCACCATAATCTCCCTTGGATGAAATTTTAACAAATTGCCCTTTTTCTAGTTCGCCAATTAATCTAAAGTCTTGAAGTTCTTCGGACATTGGGACTTTTATTTTTTTAAAAGATATTTCAATTTTATTATTAATATTTTTCAAAAAATTTTTACCCTCATTATTACTTAAAAATTTAGCTAAATTTGATGCATCAAATTGGTTACCTTTTATCGAAATTTCATTAAAATTTTGTATTAAAAAATCGTTATTCAATGTTTTTACTTTGATATTTTTAAATGATGAAAGATTATATTCTTCAATCAATAGAGAATTGATTGAGATTAAATTTTCTTTTTCTTTAAATACTAAATTATTAATCTTAAGTTTATCTTTTGTTTTTTCTAAATCTAATTTTATGTTAGCCAAAGAATTTTTAGATTTTTTATAATTTATAAAAGGTAAATCAAAACTATTCTGATAATCAAAATCTAACTTAAAATTTATTTTATTATTGCTAAAAACATTTTCTAAATCCATGTTTAAAAAATCAATTTCATTTAATGAATACTTTCCCTTCCCCTTAAAATTGATTAAACTTGGTTTAAAAAGTGTTGAAATTTGAACATTTGATAAATTTAAAAATTCAATTTTGTCTACAATATAATTATTTTTTGGAATATCTACTAGTTGTAACTTACTTTTATCAAGTTTTCCTGTAACTTTATAATTATAATCTTTAATTTTATATGTCTTATCAAAATTTATATATAGGTTGTTATTAAAATTTGCTTCGAGATTTTTAATATTTTTAGAAAATTTATATTTATCTGAAATAAAATTATATTTTTCAAAAAATTTTTCATCTAAATTAAGTTCCGAATTGAAGTTTGAATTTAGTTTCATTCCATTTTCTAAATTTAGCTTCACATCTCCATCTAATATTTTAATTTTTTCTAAATTTCCAAAAATATTTTTAATTAATATGTCATTTTTATCTGCAAAAAACTCTAAATTTGAATTAGAAAAATTTAATTCATCAAGTAACTCAATTTTAAGATCTTGAACTTTGCCTTTTGTTATAAAATTTTTTAATTCACCATTTTTATTAAAATAAAATTCTATTTCAGCAATTACTACTCCTTCTTTAATCTTATTTTTCAATAAACTTTTAAAGTTTGAGGGTTTAATCATAGCTGATATTTCATTAATTTTAGAAAGATCTATTTCCTCCAATATAAGAGTAGTTTTTTTTATTATTGGCTCTGATTTTAGTAATGTTAAAAAATCAATATAAATTTTTATATTTTGAATAGGTATAAGTATCTCTCTATAAATAACCTTTGGTTTTTTTGTTTCTATAAATAGGCTAAATTCTTTTGGGTTTATTTTAAATTTGATAGTTTCTAATTTTAATTTAATATTTTTTGTTTGAGAGGCTTTATCAATAATTAATTTATTAAATTTATTTGTTTCAATTCCAACAGTTGATAAAATAACAATTGCTATAGTTGTTAAAATGATAATTATAAAAAATAAATTTATAACTATTTTTTTCATTTTTTGTTTTTAATTCCCTCCTCAATAAATTGATCAATATTTCCATCTAAAACACTTAAAGGATTTGTGTTTTCTATTTTATTTCTTAGATCTTTGACTAATTGATAGGGTTGTAATACGTAAGACCTGATTTGGTGGCCCCAGCCAATATCTGTTTTAGTCTTTAATTCTTTTTGATTTTCCTCTTCTTTTTTTTGCATTTCATGTTCGTACAATCTTGATTTAAGCATTTTATAACAAGTTTCTTTATTTTTATGTTGTGATCTTTCATTTTGACATTGGACAACTATTTTTGTTGGTATATGGGTTATTCTTACAGCGCTATCAGTTGTGTTTACATGTTGTCCTCCAGCTCCACTAGATCTGTATGTATCAATCCTTAAGTCTTTTTCATCAATTTTAATATTAATGTCATCCTCTACAGCAGGATATACCCATACACTAGCAAAACTTGTATGTCTTCTAGCTCCACTATCGAATGGTGAAATACGGACTAGTCTATGGACTCCCGACTCTGATCTCATAAGTCCATACAAATAATCTCCATTTACTTTGATTGTAGAAGATTTTATACCTGCTTCATCTCCTTTGTGCTCACTTATTATCTCATAACTAAATTTTTTTTTATCGAACCATTTAATATACATTCTGCGTAACATATCTGCCCAATCTTGACTCTCTGTTCCTCCAGCTCCAGCGTGAATTTCAAGATATATGTCTAGATCATCACTATCACCCGACAAAAAACAATTTATCTCATTTTTTTTTACATCTTTTAAAATTTGCTCGATTTTCTTGTGACAATCTGTAATAGTTTCTTCGTCTTGCTCTTGTAGAGCTAAAGAATATAAATCTTTAAGATTTTTTAGTTCTTCTAAAGATTTTTTATAAGAGTTAAGAATATCCTCAAAAAATTTTTTCTGTTTGACTGTTTTTTTTACTAAATTTTTATCTTTCCAAAAATTTTCTTTAAGAGAAATTGTTTCTAGTTCTGCAAGCTTGTCCTCAATATTTTCTCGATCAAAGATACCCCCTGATGTTTTTTTGGGATTTTTCTGTAAGAATTAGTATATTATCAAAATTTTCCATTAATAAAATTGCCTAAATATGACTGTCTTATCACGAGCATTCGTTGATATTAAATCATTATTATCTATGCTGTTAATATCTCTTTGTTTTAATGCCTCAATAATTACATTTTTTTCCCCTGCAGCTGATTTTGTTCCAGTATCATAATTTAAGGATGTAAGATAAATATTTTCAGGAATTTGGAACTCTTTAAAATCCTCCTTATATAAAGCCTTTTCAATGAAATTTTTAAAAATAGGTAACGCTGCTTTTGAACCAGTTTCAAATTTACCCAGGGTTCTAGGATTGTCGTACCCAATGTATACGCCGATCACTAAATTAGATGAAAAACCAATAAACCAAGCATCATAATTATCATTTGTAGTCCCAGTTTTTCCAGCCAAAGGAACTTTCAAAGATCTCAATTTTTTTGCTGTCCCTCTTTTTACAACGCCTTGTAGTATTGAATTCATTTGATAAGCGGTTTCCTCACTTATAACTTTTTCGCTATTATTTTTTATTTTTGGTAATTCAATTGTTTCATTAATGAATTTATCGCAACCAATACACTCTCTATTTTTTCCTTGAAAAATTGTTTTACCTCTTCGATCCTGTATTCTAGAAATTAGTTTTGGTTTTATGCTTATACCTCCGTTCACAAAAGGTGCGTAAGCGGATGTCAAATTTAGCAATGTTGTTTCAGCAGCTCCTAATGAAACAGACAATAGTTCTGGTATCTCATCATAAATATTCAATTTTTTTGATAAACTTAAAATTTCCTCTAATCCAAGAACCTTAGCTATCCTTACTGTCATTAAATTTCTTGAATATTCAATTCCTTTTCTGAGTGTTGTTGGGCCGTAAAATTTTTTTCCATAGTTTTCTGGCTTCCAATTTTTTAGACCAACCCCTTGGCTTTCGACAAAAGGTGCATCAAGTATTATTGAATTTGGTGAAAAACCATTTTCTAGAGCAGCTGCATAGACAATTGGTTTAAATGCCGACCCAGGCTGTCTTTTTGCTTGAGTGACTCTGTTAAATTCACTTTTTTTAAAATTAAAGCCTCCAACTAAAGCGAGAACGTTACCTGAGTATGGATCTAATACTACAATCCCGCCATTAACTTTTGGATATTGTTTTAATTGCCAAACATTATTCTCTTTCTTAACAAATATTATATCGCCTATTTTATGAATGTCTTGAATAGTTTTTTTTTTAGGGATTGACCATTTAATACTTTTATAATTCAAAGATCCAAAAAATTTTTCTTTCTGTTTGTCTAATATTTTAAAACCTATTTTGTCATCTTCTAATGATAAAATTTCTGCAAAATTCCAGTTAAGAGTTGGATCAAGTTTGTATTGAGAAATTTTATTTTGCCAATTTTTATCTTTGTTTTTATTGGTGATTGGTCCTCTCCATCCCTTTCTTCGATCATAATCCTCTATTCCTTTTCGCAAAGATTTTAAAGCTTGTATTTGGTAATCAATTTTAAGTGGTGTATTGATACTTAAACCTTGTGAATATAATTTTTCAAAACCATAAATGTTTTTAACAGTTCTTCTTACCTCTTCAGTATAAGAATTTGCTTCATTAACTATTTCAATCTTTCTCCTTTTAAGTTTTAGATTTGAGCTTTTGAGATCATTTAGTTCATTTTTTGAAATAAATTTATTTTCTTCTAAATTTTCAAGAACTAAATTTCTTCTAAATTTTGCAATTTCAGGATATTTGTAAGGATTATATTTACTTGGAGCCTTTGGTAAAGCAGCTAGCAAAGATGCTTCAGAATAATTCAATTCTTTTACAGATTTATCAAAATATTCTAAACTTGCAGCAGCTATTCCATAAGCACCCTGGCCTAAATATATTTGGTTTAAATAAAGTTCTAAAATCCTCTCTTTTGTATAAGCTCTCTCTATTCGAAAGGCTAAAATTGCCTCTTTAATTTTTCTTTTCATTGAAACTTCATTTGTTAATAAAAAGTTTTTTGCAACTTGTTGAGTAATTGTTGATGCACCCTCTAATCTTTTATTTTGTGAAATATTCTTTATATTTCTAATTACTGCTCTCAATATACCTTTTGCATCTATTCCTGGGTGACTAAAAAAATTCTTATCCTCCGCAGATAAAAAAGAATTGATAATTTTCTCCGGTATTGACTCGTAAGGAATAAATAATCTTTTTTCTAAAGCATATTCTGCAACTAATTTACTGTCTTCGGAATAAACTCTACTTGATATTGGTGGTTGATAGTTGGACAGTTTTTTATAGTCAGGTAGGCCAATTGAAAAATACCATAGGGTTGAAAATGCGAAAAGTACAAAGATAATAAAAAATATTATTACAAATTTTACCGAAAAATTAAGAAAATTTAACATGATTTTATTTATAATAACAATTCTGACCTTCTTTAGGCATAGAAAAATTAAAATCGTGTATTTATGCACAAAATTGTATAAAATAACTATTATGACAATTTTAAAAATATCAAATTATAAAAATTTAAAAGGAATTCTATTAAAATGGAAAAAAATTTATACATTGATGCATCGCATCCAAACGAAACACGTATTGTTCTTAAATCCGATCGCTCTATTGAAGAATATGAATTTGAAGATAAAAACAATTTAAATTTTAAGAATAATATTTATCTTGCAACTATAAGTAGGGTTGAACCGTCGCTTCAAGCAGCATTTGTAAATTTTGGAAGAGAACGTCACGGTTTTTTAGCTTTTAATGACATTCAATCAGATTATTATCAACTCCCTTCTGAGGATAAAGAGAAGATAAGAATAGCTGAAGAGAAAATTAGAGAAGAGCTAAAAGAAAAAGTTATTGAGGAAAATCAAGAAAACTTTTCATCCTCAAGCCATTCAGAAAATAAAAATGGAAAAACTGAAGATAATGAAAATCAAATTGAAAGAGAAAATAATAAACAAGAATACAGAGAAAAAGTTAAATCATCATTTGGTATAAAAAGATATAAAATTCAAGAAGTTATTAAGCCTGGCCAAGTAATTTTAATTCAAGTGATTAAAGAAGAGAGGGGTCAAAAAGGAGCTGCGCTCACAACATTTATTTCGTTGGCTGGTAAGTACATGGTTCTTATGCCAAATACTCCTAAAGGAGGAGGAATATCTCGTAAAATTTTTAATTCCTCTGATCGTCAAAAGATTAGAGGTATACTTAATGAAATTGAAATACCAAAAAATATGGGTGTGATTGTAAGAACTGCTGGAGCAAACAAAACTAAAAATGAAATAGAAAAAGATTTTCAAAGCACAATAAAAACATGGGAAGAGATTAAGGATAATGCTTTGAGCTCAAATGCTCCATCTCTTGTGTATGAAGAGGGAGATATAATAAAAAGAACACTAAGAGATACTTACGATAATGATACAAAAAATGTTTATATTGAAGGTAATGAAGCTTACCAAAAAGCTAAAAAATTTATGAAAGAACTGATGCCCAAAAATGTTAAAAATATTAAAAAATACAGAGGTAAGATACCATTGTTTTATGACGCTAATATAGAAAAAGAATTAAATAATATTTATGAGCCAACAGTAAAATTAAAATCTGGTGGTTACTTAGTTATAAATCCAACAGAAGCATTGGTTTCGATTGATATAAACTCCGGTCAATCAACGAAACAAATTAATATTGAAAAAACTGCTTTGAACACAAACTTGGAAGCCGCAGAAGAGATAGCTCACCAAATTAAATTAAGAGATTTATCTGGTCTTATAGTTATAGATTTTATTGATATGATGAATTTTTATAATCGAAGGATAGTCGAAAAAAAAATGAGAGAAAGCATTCGAAAAGATAGAGCTAGGATACAAATTGGAAGAATAAGTAATTTTGGTCTTCTTGAAATGACAAGACAAAGGTTGCGTGAAGGTTCGATTAAATGGGAAACTCAATTATCACTTTCTTCATTTTCCCAAAAAATTTTAAAAAAGACTCAACATCTTGCTTTCACTGACAAAGTAAAAGTAATAAATGCTTACGTTCCTGAGAAAGTAAAAAATTTTATAGAAGAAAATTTATTAGATGAATTAAAATATTTTCAAAAAAAATATTCTTTTGAAATTAAAATTTTATCCGAAAATAAATTTATTATTCCAGAATATAAAATCGATTTATTGAATAAGTCAAAAAAGATCATTAATACTGTTGAATATGTAAATTCAGTAACTAAAATTTTTAAAAAAAATAGCACTCTGGTGAAGCCAAAAAAATCAAAAAATAAAGAAACTGCAAAAAATAAAGATAAAATTAAAAAAATTAAACCTAAAAAAAAGATAAGAACTCTTTGGGTGAGGAGAAAAAAGAAAAGTTAGATTAATCCTTTATTAGATGTACTTGCAGTGGCAAAATGTTTCTTGTCCATTCTTCCAGCTAAAAAAGATTGTCTACCAGAAATCACAGCATTTTTAAAAGCTTCAGCCATTACAATTGGTTTTCTTGCATTAGCTATTGCGCTATTAATTAAAACTCCATCACAACCTAATTCCATCGCTATAGTTGCATCAGACGCTGTCCCAATTCCTGCATCAATTATAACCGGCACTTTCGATTTTTTAATGATTAAAGAAATGTTAATTTTGTTTTGAATTCCCAAACCTGATCCAATTGGTGAAGCTAACGGCATAATTGCTGAGGCTCCACTATCTTCAAGTTTTTTTGCCAGGAGCGGATCATCGGTACAATAAACCATAACTTTAAAACCTTCTTTAACTAGTATTTTAGTAGACTTAAGCGTTTCAATCATATTTGGGAAAAGTGTTTTTTTATCACCTAAAACTTCGAGTTTTACTAATTTCCAACCTCCCATTTCACGAGCCAGTCTTAAAGTTCTTAAGGCTTCCTCTGAATTAAAACACCCAGCAGTATTTGGTAAAAAAATAATTTTTTTTGGATTCAAATAATCAGTCAAAATTGGTTTTTTTTTATCTAAAATGTTAACTCTTCTTACAGCTACTGTAACCATATCAGCACCTGATGCTGCAACTGCTTTGGCTGTCTCAGAAAAACTTTTATATTTTCCTGTGCCAACTATAAGTCTAGATTTAAGTATTCTTCCCGCTACTTTAAATTTATCTTTTTTCAATTTAACCCCCTCCAATAAAATGAACTATTTCGACCTTATCGTTATTTTTTAATTTTTTTTTCTTGTAATTAGTTTTTGTAATGATTGCTCCATTATGCTCAATTGCAACTTTTTTATTATTTAAATTGTATTTTTTTAAGAGATCAAACAATGAAAAATTTAATTTAATAACTATCTTTTTTCCATTTAATTGTATTTTTGCCATAATTAAGTTATTCAATGATAAGAATTTTATGAATAAAATTATAATTCTTAATGGGCCAAATCTCAACCTTTTAGGTGAAAGAGAAAAAAATCAGTATGGAAATTTTACCTTAAAGGATATTGAAAATGACTGTAAAGACTACTCGTCTCAAAATAATATTAATTTATCTTTTGTTCAATCTAATATGGAGGGGGAATTAGTTGAGATGATACAAAATTCAAGAAATAAGCAAGATGGCTTAATCATAAATGCTGGTGGTTATACTCATACATCTGTAGCTATTCTCGATGCCCTTAAAATATTAAAAATTCCTATTATTGAATTGCATATTAGTAATATTTATAATAGAGAGGATTTCAGACATAAATCTCTTATAAGTAATGTTGCTAAAGGAGTTATTTGTGGTTTTGGAGCTGAAGGCTATATTATGTCTTTAAATGCTATGAATAGATTTTTGAAGAAATGAAAATTGATAAAAAACTTATAAAAGAACTAGTGGAGAACCTAAAAGAATTTGAGCTAACAGAATTAGAGTATCAGGATGGTCAAACTAAAATTAAAGTTTCAAAAGCATCAAGAGGAATTGAACAATTAAAAACAAGTGCTGTAGTTCCACAAAATAAAGCTGTCCTTAAATCATCAGATGATAGCGATGGAATAAGAGTAAAATCTCCAATAATAGGCACAGCTTATTTAGCTGCAGAACCAGGAGCTAAAAAATTTGTCGAAGTCGGAGATAAAATTAAAAAAGGACAAACAGTGATGATAGTTGAAGCCATGAAAACAATGAACCATGTTCCTTCAACTTCTGATGGGGAAGTAAAAAAAGTTTTAGTTGAGGACGGCCAGCCTGTCGAATTTGGACAAACTTTAGTTATTCTCAAATAAATATTAATGTTCAAAAAAGTTTTAATAGCTAACAGAGGGGAAATAGCTGTCAGAGTCATACGAGCTTGCAAAGAATGGGGAATAAAAACTGTTGCGGTTCACTCTGATGTTGATGCAGATGCAATGCATGTAAGATTGGCAGACGAGAGTGTTTGCATAGGATCACATCAACCTCAAAATAGTTATTTAAATATTTCATCAATAATGTCTGCAGTGGATTTAACAGGCGCAGAAGCTATCCATCCTGGTTATGGTTTTTTATCTGAAAACGCAAAATTTTCTGACATAGTAAGTAAACACGGTATAAAATTCATAGGTCCAAGTGCAGAAATTATTTCTAAAATGGGAGATAAAATTGAAGCAAAGAGAATCGCAAAAAAATTTGGTTTGCCAGTTATTGAGGGATCTGAGGGTGGAGTGAAGTCTTTTGCTGAAGCTAAATCTATTTGTAAAAATATTGGTTATCCTGTTTTGATAAAAGCAGCAGGTGGTGGTGGTGGAAAAGGTATGAAAATCGTGGAAGAAGAGAGTCGATTGGAAAATTTGTTTCTGACAGCTAAATCTGAAGCTAAAAAATTTTTTAATAATGATGAATTATACATAGAAAAGTATTTTAAAAATCCAAGACATATCGAAGTGCAAGTTATTTCTGGAAAAAATAAAACAGTGCATTTAGCTGAAAGAGATTGCTCTGTTCAAAGAAGACATCAAAAATTAATTGAAGAAACACCTAGTCCGGTCTTAAATGCTGAATTAAGAAAAGATCTTTTTGATAAGACTGTTAAAATGGTTGAGCAAATCAATTACGAAGGTGCAGGGACTGTAGAATTTATTTATGAAAAAGGGAAATTTTATTTTTTAGAAATGAATACTAGAGTTCAAGTTGAACATCCCGTCACAGAGGTACAAACTGGTATTGACATAGTCAAAGAGCAGCTTTGGGTTGCCTTTACAGGAAATACTGCTCTTAAGCAAAGTGATATAAATCCAAGGGGTCATACTATTGAATGTCGAATTAATGCTGAAAACCCTGCTTTAGATTTTCAACCAAGCCCAGGAACTATAAGTGTTTGCCATCAACCATCAGGTTTTAGAACTAGAGTTGATGGCTCGATTTTTCAAGGTTGTAAAGTAACACCCTACTATGACAGTCTAATCGCAAAAGTTATTTGTAAAGGTAGAAATAGAACTGAAGCAATACAAAGAACTTTGAGATCCTTAGATGAATTTGTGCTTGAAGGAATTACTACCACGATAGATTTGCACAAAAAAATTTTAAATCATAAAAAGTTTATAAGTTCTGACTTTGATACTAATTGGTTA
>MDTG01415939.1_pt1 | contig 12169 bp, 11 predicted proteins | sample 811421 | NCBI WGS metagenome assembly MDTG01 (sample SAMN05326645, study PRJNA326480) | marine metagenome | isolation source: seawater | place: Pacific Ocean: South East | collected 2011
CCGTCGGCTCGTCCAGGAGCAGCACGTTCGGCTCGAGCACCAGCGCCCGCGCGAGCGCCCCCCGCTGCCGCTCCCCCCCGCTCAGCCGCCGCACGCGCGCGTCGCGCTCGTCCCCGAGCCCGAAGCGAGCCAGCAGCGCCTCGGCCCGCGCCACCTCGTCCTTCCCCGCGCCCCCGAGCGGCGCCAGCGGCAGGAGCACGTTCTCGAGGAGCGACATCCCCGGCACGAGCATCAGCTCCTGGAACACCACGCCCACGTGCCGCCGCCGCCAGGCCGTCCGGTGGTGATCGCGCATGTGCACGACGCTCCGCCCGGCCACCTTCACGTCGCCCTTGGTCGGGGTGATCAGCCCGCCGAGGAGCCCGAGCAGCGTCGTCTTCCCGGAGCCGCTCGGCCCCATCAGCACGACCAGCTCGCCCGCCGCGACCTCGAGGCTGACGCCGTCGATCGCGAGCACCCGCCGCCCGCCGTCGAAGTAGCGCTTCACGACCTCCTCGGCGACGACCACCGGCTCCTCGGCGGCCATCTCCCCGGCCGCGGCCTCCTCGGCGCCGGCCGCCTCGTCCGCCGCCTCGCTCATCGCATGGCCTCGTCCGGATCGAGCGTCGCCGCGCGCCACGCCGGCACGACCGCCACGCCCACGAAGGGCAGCACCACCAGGCCGACCAGTGTCCACGCCTGCGTCGCGTCGATCACCGGCGTGAGCGCGAGCTCCGGATGCAGCGCGCTCCACCCGAAGAGCGCCCCCGCGAGCCCGGGCGCGCCGAGCCCGAAGACGTACCCATAGGCGAGCAGCACGCCGAGCCAGGCCCCCGCGATCGCCACGAGCGCGCTCTCCCAGAGCCGCGCCGCGATCACGTCCCGCGTCTCCCAACCGATGGCCTTGAGCACGCCGATCTCCCGCCGCTCCGCGTCGCCGAGCCCGGTCAGCCGATCCCAGGCGAGCAGGAAGAGCGCCGCGAGGCAGGGCACGAGGAGCGCGCCGAGGAGCCCGCTCCGCCCATCGAAGGTCAGCTCGTAGGTGCGCACCAGCGCGCGCCGATCGATCACGCGCGCGTCCGGCATGCGCTCGCGGATGCCGGCCGCCACGACCGGCGCCTCCTCCGGGCGCGCGAGCTCCACGGCGAGGTCCGTCGCCTGCCCCGCCGGCAGGGCGAGGAGCTCCCGCGCCGTCGCCTCGCGCACGACCATCACGTCGGCGACGTGGAGCGCGCTCGCCGCGTCGAAGACGCCCGCCACCTCGAGCACCCGCGTCTCCTGCCGCGCGTCGGGGATGGCGAGCCGGTCCCCGGGGCGGACGGCGAGGCGCTCCGCGAGGGCGTCGCCGACGAGGCAAAAAGGCACCTCGCCCTCCTCCGCCGGGAGCGGCTCCCCCACGAGGCTGCGGGCGAAGGCCCTCTCGCCCGGCCCCGCGCCGATCACCGTCAGGTTCGCGCCGATGGCCTCCACGAAGAGGTAGCCCCAGGTGCGCGCCCAGGCGCGGCGCACCCCCGGCGCGTCGGTCGGGACCACCGCCTCGAGCGCCCCCGCCTCGATGGTCGTGGGTCGACCGGCGACCATGCGCTGCACGACCAGATCGGGCGTGGCCTCGAGCGTCTGCTCCCACTCGTGGCGGAGCGACTCCGAGAGGAAGAGCACGCTGGCGTAGACGCCGACCACGACCATGAGCGCGACGACCATGGCGCCGTTCCGCCGCCCGCGCCGCCGCAGGCTGCCGAGGGCGTAGTCGAGGAGCGCGCGCTGGCGCCGCCAGCCTCCGACGGGCTCGCTCATGGGGCGTCCCCCTCGGGCGGCTCGGGCGGCCCGATCAGCGCGCCGGCCGGATCGGGATCCCAGCTCGCGGGGAGGTCGGCGAAGGGCGCGGTCGGCTCCACTTGGCTCGGGTGCCGGAGCCAGCGCGCGCTCGAGCTCAGCGCCAGGTCCGCGAAGCCGAGCCCGCGCACGAGCGCCCGCCGCGCCGGCAGCGTCCGCGCGTCCTCCGCGCGCCGCCAGAGCGCGTGGCCGACGCTCAGCCCGCTGAGCAGGACGAGCCCGAGCGCCGCCGCCGCGAGCCGACGCAGCCGGGCGCGAGGTCGATAGCGCGGGGAGCCGGAAGCCAAGGCAGCCGGAGCCTAGTACCGCTGCCCGGAATTTCGAGCCGGGGTCCGACGGACCTCGTCGCTGCTCCGAACACGGGCGCCGCCGGTCCTTCGTCGCGGCCACCCATCACGACGCCTCACCCGCCACGACGCCTCGACGCGGCTCGCAGGAGCACGAGGCGCATCCCCCCGGTCGCGCATCCCGGCGCCCCCTCCCCCATCCGCAGCACTCCCGAACCGCCATTGCCGCCCTCCCCCCGCGTGCTACCGCCCCATCGATGTCGCGCCGCCGCTCCCTCCCCGACGGGCAGCTCCGCAAGCGCCCCCGCCGCCCCCAGAGCCGCGCCATCGTCGACGCCATCCTCGAGGCCGCCCGCCGCATCCTCGAGGCCGAGGGCTTCGACGCGCTCACCACCAACCGCATCGCCGAGGACGCGGGCGTGAGCATCGGCTCCTTCTACCAGTACTTCCCGGACCGCGAGGCCGTCATCGCGGAGATCGCCCGCCGCCTCGAACGCGAGACCCTCGAGCTCGCCCGCGAGCGCGTCCGGGCCGCCGGAGACGACCTGCTCGCCATGGTCGACGGGCTCGTCGATCTGCTCGCCACGACCCTCCTCGGCGAGGTCCAGACCCGCGTCCTCCTCCTCCGGCGCATCCCCCGCGGCTGGATCCGCGAGGTGAGCGCCGAGGTCGACGGTCAGGTCGTGCGCCTGGTCCGCGAAGCCCTGGAGGCCCACGCCGAGCGGCTCGCCCCCATCGGCGACGCCCAGGTGACCGCCTTCATGCTCGTGACGGCCGTCGAGGCCGTCGTGGAGGCGGGCATCGATCGGCACCCCGAGTGGATCGAGGACGGCTCGCTCCGCGCGCACCTCCACCGGCTCGTGGTCCGCTACCTCGGGCTCGACGAGACCGCCTCCGCCCCCCGCTCGCGCACGCGCTGACGCGCGCCGGCCCCCGAGCAGGGCGGCCGGCGCGCATCCTCTCCCCCTCAGGAGCCCGAGCCCTCCGCGAGCGTCGCCCGGTACGCGGCGACCTCCTCGGCCGGGATGGGCCCGCCGCCGTGCTCCGCGGCCAGCGCGCGGAGCGCCTCGAGGGTCGCCCGATCCTCCACGGGCATGCGCTCGTCCGGCACGCCCGTGTCGAGCGCGAAGCCGCTCGTCGCCAGCCGCGCCCCCGCCGGCCCCGCGAGCTCCACGTGCATCTGGCAGATGGGCTTCTCGAAGGGCGTCGCCGGCACGCGCACGCCCACGTCGACGCTCTCCCCGGCGCGGATCTGCGTCAGGTCGAGCACCTCCCGCGCCGCGAGCTGCACCTCCTCGGCGGCGCTCCCATCGCAGGGGAAGGCGCGCACGGAGGCGACCTCGAACTCGACGTCCTCGTCCATCGCGTTCGTCACGAAGCGGTGCGTCCTCAGCCCCGCCTCCGCGTCCCAGCCCACGAAGCGCTCCCCCTCGCTCTCCACCACCGGGTAGGCCGTCCGCGCCGCGATGCCGGTCGCCTCCGCGTGGCTCACGGAGACGAAGCTCTCCTCGGGGCCGCTCGGGCCGGCGTAGCTCGCCCGCACGAGGTAGGTCGAGTGCGAGCGTTCGGGGCGCGCGAGGTAGCGATGGGTCACGCCCTGGCCCGCCGCGCTCTCTCCGCTCTCTCCGTCGCCGAAGTCCCAGCGCACCTCGCCCTCCGGCGCCGGCGTGAGGCGGAAGGCATAGCGTCGTTCCCCGAGCAGGGTCGCCTCCACCCGCGCGCGGAGCCGCGGCGGCGCGTCGGTGCAGGCGCGCACGGGCAAGGTCGCGTCCCGGCGCTCGTACACGTCGGACCAGCCCCGGGCGAGCACGCGGACGCGCTGCCTCCCGGGCGCCTCCGCCACGACGACCTGCGGGCTCCCCGGCTGACCGTCGACGAAGACCTTCGCGTCGCCGGCGTCCGCGCGGAGCTCCGTGTACACCCGCACCGGCTCGCCCGGGCAGGGCTCGGCCGGCTCGAAGCGCACGGCGCGGATCAGCGGCGCCTCGACCACCTGCCGCACCTCGGGCGTCGGCCCGGCGCGGCGGTCCTCCTCGCCGGAGCGCGCCGCCCCTGCGGCCGCGACGCGTCCTCCCTCGAGAGCCCCCTCCGCGTGGAGGCGCGCGGCGCCCGACGACGGCGCGCCGGCGCCGGCCTCCCCGCTCGCGTCGGAGCCTGCGAAGAGCCACAGCGCCCCGGGGGCGAGGAGCGCGAGCGCCCACGTCATCCGTCGTCGGGCGCGCACCTCAGAGCCTCACGCTGTGGCTGAAGGTGTAGTAGCCGCCGGTCATGGACATGGCGGCGACCCGCTGGAAGGGCGACTGGCTCGTCGCGCTCGTCCCGGGCTCGGTCCCCGAGAGGCCCGGGTGCGAGACCGTCGTGCCGAGGATCGGGTAGAAGCTGCCCGATCCCTGCGTCAGCGTGATGCCGTCCCAGTCGTAGTCGGTCGTGCCCGTGTAGCGGAAGCTCTCCGGGAGCAGGTTGTCCGGCGAGACCGCCGAGCCCGTGCCGATGCTGCTCCGCCAGGTGTTGCTCGTGTCCCAGCAGCTCAGGTCGGCGAAGCAGTTCACGACCTGGTTGCCGATGTTGCGGCACACGCTCCAGTGGAGCGTCACGGCCGCGCCGAGGTCCGACCAGAAGCCGGTCTCGTTGCGGCACATGTCGCGCACCTCCTCGTAGAGCACCTCGGCGACGTCCTCCCGCAGCGACTCCGGATAGAAGACGTCGTCGATGGGCAGGCCCTCGTCGCGGAAGTGGTCCGTCACGTAGCCGGAGCAGTGCGATCCGCGGAGGTCGCCCGAGCGCGTCGAGCTCCAGGGGCGGCTCATGGAGTCCATGTCCGTGTAGTCGCCGAGCTTGTAGTAGGCCGAGCGCGTCCGAGCCGCGGCGACGGCCGCCTCGAAGGCCGGGCGGTTCGGCTCCTCGATGCGCATGGGCGACCAGGGCGAGGTGCTCGGAACGAGGCGCTGGGCCGGCTTGAGGACCAGCCCGGTCGTCGAGAGGCGCCCGCGCGCGAGCGTGTCGTCGATGGTCTGGCTGATCGCGCCCGGCAGGCCGTTCTGCAGCTCGTCGCCGTCGAAGCGCACCCGCCCGAAGAGCGGCTGGAGCAGCGTGACGTAGTCGCCGCCCGCGTCGGCCTCGCTGCCGTCCTCGGCGTCGCCGATGTACATGGTGTCGTGGCGCGTCCGACGGCCGTCGTCCCAGAACATCACCGCGTGCCGGTGGTACTGGCCGATCTCGCGCGTGACGGTGGCGACGACCTCGCTCCCGTTGCCGTCGATGGGCACGATGCCGACGTCGCCGTCGCGCGCGTTCGCGACGCGCCGGGGGACGTACTCGTACACGTCGCACCAGCACTCGCCGCCGCGCGCGTCGGGCACGCCGCCCATCGCGGCGCAGTTCAGGTTGTCGATCCACGAGCACTGGGCGGCCCCGACGGCCGGCCAGAGCAGGCCCGCGAGGATGGCGCCGAGCGCCGTGACGGTTCTCGCTCTCATCTCTCTCCCTCCTTCGAGAAGGCGCCCCGAACGAGGCGCGCGGGAGGGACCCTACGAGAGCGACCGCGGCGCTCCTACTCGCGGGCACTCATGCTCGCAACACACTGAAATCAATCAACAAAGCAAGAACACGGGGAACCGGTGCTCGTTTGCAGATCCGGTGTAGGAATTCGCGCTGCGGACGGCGCGTAGAGTGCGCGGCTCGGGCGCCCGCCCCTCAGAGCGCGACGAAGATCTGTGTGAGCAGCGCGTCCGCGACCAGGATGGTGATCGACACCACCACCACCGAGCGCGTCGTCGAGCGCCCCACGCCCTCCGTGCCGCCGCGCGTCCCCATGCCGAAGTAGCAGCCGAGGATCGCGATCAGGAACCCGAAGACCGGCGTCTTGCTCAAGCCGCTCAGGTAGTCCTGCATGGTCACGCCGTCGAGCGCCGCGCTGATGAACTGCGGCACGGGGATCCCGTAGCTCACGTTCGCGATGAACATCGCCGCCGCGAGCCCGAGCAGGAGCGCGATGGCCGCGATGAGCGGCATGATGACGATCGACGCCACCACCCGCGGCACGACCAGCTTCCGGATCGGATCGGCCCCGAGCGCGCGGATCGCGTCGATCTGCTCGGTCACGCTCATGGAGCCGAGCTCCGCCGCCATGCCCGCGGCGATCCGGCTCCCGACCACGAGCGAGGTCAGCGCCGGCGCCAGCTCGCGCGCCTCGCTGATCGAGATCACCTTCCCGAGCGCCTCCTTGGCGCCGTACTTCTCCATGAAGAAGCCGAACTGGATCGCCATGACCATGCCGACGAAGACGGCGGTCGCGCTGGCGATGGCGAGCGACCTCACGCCGAGCTGCTCGACCTGGTAGACGAAGCTCCGCCAGTCGAAGCGGGTCGTGAAGAGCGTGCGCACGAAGCGCAGGCCGAGCACCGCGACCGAGCCCGTCTCCTCGAGGGCGCGCTGGGCCCGTCCCAGGAGCCCGCCGCTCATCGCGTCTCGAAGCTGGCGAGGAGGCGCTCGTAGGCCTCGCTCGCGGCGGCGAAGCGCGCCCCCGGCGGCGCCACGAGCGCGAAGTCGTAGACGCAGCCGTCCTTCTTGAGCACGACCAGGACCAGCTCCCGGGGCACGCCGTCGAGCTTCGCGCGCAGGTGCGTCCGGAGCGCCTCCCGCCCCGCCATGGGCCTCCGCTCCTGGCTCGCGAGCTCGCGCTCCGTGAAGCCGATGAGCAGGTGGTTCGTGAGCGCTTCGAGGGGGATGTCGAGGTTCGGGTCGCAGGAGGCGTTCGCCTGGATCACGGCTCCCGCCCCCTCGCTCCGCCAGGCGAGATCGTTCTGCGAGTCGACCTCCACCGCGCGCCAGCCCTCGCCGGGCGAGGCGAGCGCGTAGCGGGCCTCGCCGTCGCGGTACACGCCGGCCTCGTAGGTGCCGCCGCCGCAGGCGAAGGACGCGACGGCCAGGGCGGCCAGGAACGAGCGACGGCAGGCGAGCGAGGTCATCGGGTCGAGCGGCGTCGGCGCCGGGGCGAGCGTAGCAGAATGGCGCCCGGGGACACGGTCTGGGTCGGTGGAAGCCCCGCGCCGTTTCGTCGCTCCCCGCGCCGCCTCGATCCCCGCTCCGTCGATCGCTCGCGCCGCCGCCCAGCTCGCGGGCCGCGACGGGGCGCGCCTCCGCCTCGCTCCGCCCTCACTCCACGCGGAAGACCGCCGGCACGTCCTCGCCCTCGGGGAACCAGCGGAGCGTGCGCCGCGGCGCCGGCCGGAGCGCGTTCTCGGGCGCCGCGTGGCAGCGCCAGACGCCGCCGGGGCCCTCCACCGTGTCGCCCGGCTTCACCACCTCCCCCTCCTGCACGAGGTAGCAGGCGAGATCGAGGAGGAAGCCGTGCACGGCGTCCGGCGAGATGGCCTCGGGCCGGAAGCAGGCCTCCTGGTCGGGCAGGAAGAGCGCGTCGAGGCCGACCGTGTCCATGAGCGACCAGCCGGGCGCGTCGCTCACGTGGACGAAGCGCGCGTGTGCGAAGACGTCGACGGGTGGGAGCTCCTGCTTGCGGGCGCGGCCGAGGCGCTCGCGCACGTCCCGCTGCGAGAGGAGCAGCTCGGCCCCCGGCTGGAAGAAGGCGAGCGCGCCGGGGAGGTCGAGCGTCGCCTGCCCGAGCAGGGCGAGGAGCACCAGCTCGTGGATCGGGTCGGCGCCCTCCGGGTAGACGGGCGCGTCCGGCCCCTTGCCGAGGGCGTAGCTGAGGCGGAAGCGCACGAAGGCGCCGTGGCGCTCGGCGGCGTCGCGGGCGCCCTCGGGCCAGTGGACGGCATGCTGGACGGCGCGCGCGAGGTTCCCCGGGAAGGCCGCCGGGCCGAAGGCGGCGAGGGTCCAGGCGCCGAAGAGCTCCGCGTCCTCCTCCGGGTCGCCCATGGAGTCCGGGTAGGGAGCGCGGAGGACGTCGACGAGGATCTGCCCGCGGGGGCGCCCCTCCGGCGCGTAGGCGAGGGCGAGCTCGTCGTTGTGGCCGACCCAGCTCGCCTGCTCGCTCGCCGCCTCGCGGCGGAAGGGGCGAGCGTCGATGGCGGCGAGGGCCTGCTCGAGCTGCGCCAGGGTGGGAGGCGCCTCGAAGAGGACCGTGGCGCACTGGGCGAAGAGTCCGCGGGGCATGGCCGCGGGAGCCTACCAGCCGCCGCGCGGACCGCAGCCCGGCGCCCCCCTCCGAGTGCGCTGCGCCGTGAGCCCGGCTCGCGACGAGAGCCGCGTTCGCGACGAAACACGTGAAAGCGCGGGGACCGCGGGCTGGCCGCAGAGTGCCGCCCCATGATGTGGCGTCCCGTGCTGTGCCGTCCCCCGATGGTCCGCCCCAGGATGCGCGCTCCCCTCCTCGCTCTCGTCCTGCTCGGGCTCGCCTGCGGAGGCGACGAGCGCCGACCGCTCCGCGCCGATGGGGGGGGGAGCCGAGGACGCCGGAGCGGACGTCGACGCCGCGCTCCCCGGCGAAGATGGGGGCTCGCCGGCGCGGCCCGACGCGGGCGACGGGCTCGACGACGTGATCGTCTGGGCGCACTCGCCGCGCGAGCTCTTCGCCTTCGACCCGCGCACGAACGGCGTCACGGAGATCGGCCGCTTCCGGGGGCCGGACGGGAGCGACGCCGAGGACATGACCGACCTGGCCGTGGACGGCTTCGGCAACCTCTTCACGTGCAGCTTCACGACGCTCTACCGGGTCGACGCGGCCACGGCGGAGGTCACGGAGATCGGCGCCCTCGGCGTGCCCACGGAGGTCCGCTTCAACGCGCTCACCTTCGTGCCCGCCGGCGCGCTCGACCCGGCCGCCGAGGTGCTCGTCGCCGCCACGGCCGATGGCGACTACTACCGCATCGACGTGGCCAGCGGCGCCGCCACGCGGGTCGGCACCTTCGCGGACGGCTACGGCTCGAGCGGAGACCTGGTCTCCGTGCTCGGCGCGGGGACCTTCGCCACGGTGTTCCGCGACGACCTCGACGAAGACTGGCTGGTGCGCCTCGATCCGGCGACCGGCGAGATCACGCCCGTCGGCTCGACGGGGACCGTGCGCCTCTTCGGGCTCGGCTACTGGCGCAACCGCCTCTACGGCTTCAACAGCTTCGGCTGGCTCCTCGAGATCGACGTCGCGACCGGGGAGGCGAGCGTCGTCGAGATGGACACGGGCGCCGACGTCTTCTTCGGCGCCGGCGTCACGACGAACGCACCCACGGCGCCCATCTGATCGGCGCGCGCGTCTCCCCTTCGCCACGCTCGCTCGCGGTGCGCTCGGACGCCCTCGCGGAGCGCTCTCGGCGCGCTCCATCTCCGCACACATCGCTCGCTCTCGGACGCCCTCGGGGAGCGCTCTCGGCGCGCTCCATCTCCGCACACATCGCTCGCTCTCGGACGCCCTCGCGAGCGCTCTCCGCGCGGCCGCTGGACGACGTACGGCAGCCGCACGACGCGCGCAGCACGACGCGCACCCCGGCGACGCGGAGCGCCGCTCTCTCAGCGCGCCGGCTCGACCGCGATCCCGTCGTCCGCCGGGTCCACCCGCACGCGCAGCTCGACGGCCTCGCCCGCCGCGAGCCGGAGCGGGGCCGCGAAGCCGCAGACGAGCACGCCGAAGTGGCCGCCGCTCCGCCAGGCGAGGCCCGCGTCCAGCTCCGCCTCGAAGAGCACCGCCGCGCCCCCCGCCTCGAGCGCGCGCGGCGCCTCGACCCGCACGCGGGTCTCCTCCGGGGGCGCCTCGCCGGCCCCGAGCCGGAGCGTGAAAGCCGGCGCCATGGCCAGGGGCGTGACCTCCGGCGCCAGCGAGCGGTAGGGCGCGCGCGGCGTCAGCAGCGCCTCGAGGGGATCGAGCACCAGCCCGCCCCGCGCGCCGAGCCGCGCCACCTCCGCCCGGGCCCCCGCGACCTCCGCCGGGCTCCCGTCCGCGACCAGCGCCACGGAGACGCGGAGCCGCCCCGGCGCGAGGTGCCCGCCCGGCGCGAGCCAGCCCGCCGCCGCCTCCATCGCCTCGACCACGCCCTCGACGAAGGGGTCCGCGTTGAGCAGCTCCCCGAAGGCCAGGTCGACCTCGCCGCGCGCGAGCCCCGGCAGCGCGTCCACCTCGAGGAGATCGGCCTCGACCACCTCGACCCGCCCCGCGAGCCCGTTCGCCTCCACCAGCGCGCGCGCCGTGGCCGCGAGCGGGCTCGCCTCGACCGCCACCACCCGCTCCGCGCCGAGCTTCGCCGCCAGGCAGGCGAAGAGCCCGTGGGCCGTGCCGACCTCGAGCACGCGCGCCCCCGCCGCGCGCCGCTCGAGCAGCGCGAGCAGCGCGTCGTTCCGGGCGCGGTCCTGGAGCAGGCGCACCTGCTCCCAGGGGTCGGCGAAATCCTCGAGCTCCATGCCGGTCCGCGCCACTCTACCCGCCCCGACCCGAATGGCCGAGCGTGCCCGGCCCGCGCCGCCGCGCGCGACTGGCGCGAACGAGGAACGCGGATGCGAGCGCATGCTCCGAACGCGGGCTGGCCGGCCCTCCGGCGAGCCCTGCGGACTCCCGGGTAGGCGTCCGCAGGACTCCCGGCTAGGCGTCCGCAGGACTCCCGGGTAGCCGTCCGCAGGACCCCCGGCTAGGCGTCCGCAGGACTCCCGGGCAGGCGTCCGCAGGACGCCCGGGCAGGCGTCCGCAGGACTCCCGAGCAGGCGTCCGCAGGACTCGCCAGAGCCGCCGGCCCGCACCGTTCGTGAGCGCCGTGCTTCAGCGCTTGTCGCCGGCGAAGCCCGTCGCGAAGCGCACGGTCGCGCCGAGCACCAGCGCCTCGAGCTCGCCGTCCATGTCCGGGTCGCCGGCCCAGAGGCAGCCACCCCCGTAGGTCGTGACCACGTCGCCGCGCGTCGCCGTCGCCTCCCAGTCGCCGTCCTCGGCCGTGCCCGTCGTCGTCAGGTCCCCCTCCGCGACCGACGCCCCGAGCAGCACGCAGTTGATGCCGTTCGTCGCGAAGCCCGCGCCGAGGCCGACGCGCCAGCTCTCCCCCGGCTCGTCGATGACCCCGAAGGCCTCCCGGTAGCTCGTCTCGATCGCGCCGTCGCAGACCTGCTCGCACTCGGGGTTCTGCGTGCCCGCGCCGCACTCGCTCGGCGCCGGGTCCCGCAGCGCGCCCATGCACTCCTGGTGCGGGATCTGCAGCCACACCCGGTGCGGGTAGCGCTCGTCGTCCTGCCGGAAGCCGACCTCGCTCGGCCAGACCTCGCTCGGGCAGACCACCTCCGGCCGCTCGCAGCGCAGGTCGAACATCAGCGGCTGCCCCTCGTGCGTCAGCTCCACGACGCCGCCCCCCGCGCCCAGCTCCTCCGTGTAGGTCGCGCCGCCGATGGCGATCTCCACGTCGAGCCGATCGTCGTAGCTCACGTCCCAGTCGCCGGCCATGTTCGGCGCCGGGCTCTCGCTGAAGGCCGCCCCGCAGCCGTCCGCACCGCCGAGCATCGGCGCCAGCGCCAACGCCATCACCCCGACCCAGCCGCTCGTCCTCTTCGTCGCTTCACGCATCCCGTGCTCCTCTCCGTCGCGGAGGGATCTTTACACGATCGATGCCATCGGGGATTCCCCAACGATCTCGGAGAAGGGACAAGCCGTGGGCGCGCGATCGTGAAGATCCGTCGGGGGCCGGCACGCGCCGAGCGTGAAGGCGCGTTCACCCACGAAGCGGCGGCGGCAACGTCGATCGGCTGGGGCAGCAGGCCTCGAGCAGCTCGAGGAACGCCTCCGCGCTCGCCGGCCGGTCCGCCGGGTCCTTCGCCATCGCCGCGCGCAGCACGCCCTCGAGCGCCGAGGGAGCGTCCGGCCGGTGGAAGCGCAGCCGCGGCGGCGGGTCCTGGACGAGGCGCCGCAAGTAGCGGGAGAAGCTCCGCTCGACGAAGGGCGGCTGCCCGACCAGCGCCAACCAGGCCAGGGAGGCGGCGCAGTAGAGGTCCGAGCGGACATCCGTCGGCTCCCCCATGGCCTCCTCCGGGCTCATGCCCGTGGGGCGCGTCGCCTGGATGCCCGGGACGCTCACGGCGTCGAAGCCGCAGGCCAGCCCGAAGCCCGCCAGGCGCGCGGTCTCGCCCCCACCCGGGCGCGGCGCGAGCCA
>MDTG01238336.1_pt1 | contig 12168 bp, 7 predicted proteins | sample 811421 | NCBI WGS metagenome assembly MDTG01 (sample SAMN05326645, study PRJNA326480) | marine metagenome | isolation source: seawater | place: Pacific Ocean: South East | collected 2011
TATTATTTGGGTTTTGGGGGGTTTTTATTGGAACTAATTTATAAACTAACCCGTCTAATTGAAGATATTCTTTCATCCAGATGTATTCAGAATCTTCATAACTTCCACCTGTAAAGTATATTGGACGTTTCCAATCATTATTTGCTAAAATATCAATCATCAAAAGTTGATTTTTTGTAATTCCAGTTTTTGGAAGGTCTATATCAATATATGATACAATCTCATCTTTATCTTCTTCTGAAACAATTCCACTCTTTAATACATTTTCCTTGTTTACCGGAACCCTAATTTTATTTGTTGGATAAAAAACCATTTCTTGAGTATTTTTTGGATATTCTAAAGGGTTTCCTCCTGTTTGAGAAATTAGGCTTTTGAATTTGGTTCTATCATCATCACTAGAAACCCAACCCATAAAATCTTTTATATCCCATCTTAATGAATCAGTTAGCTCCTCATATTTGATATAATCTCTAATACCATATGCATAATTTTCATGTTTAAGTTGAGATTTTATAGGATCACTTTTGTAAGTTTTTCTTTTTGTTTGATCAATATACCAATCGGTGGCTAGCAGACTTGTATTAATTGTCCTAACATCGGTTCTATAACCTTCAATTTCTTGAGCATACCAAAGAGCAAAAGTATCATTGTCACCAATTGTAAAAATGATTGAACCAACATCTTTTTGAATGGAGGACAGATATGATTTGGCAATTGATTGTGCAGTATATCTGTTTGATCTATCATGGTCATCCCAGTTTTGATAGGCCATTAAAAAAGGAACAAAAATTAAGCAGATTATTGGAGTTAAAATTTCTAAGAGTTTGGATTTATTTAATGATCTGACCCTTTCACTTAATGCTAAAGCTCCTATGCCTATACAAATGGAGAAAACATAAAAAGAACCCACTAATGCATAGTCTCTTTCTCTAGGCTCAAACGGCCTCTCGTTCAAATATACTTTCAATGCAAGGCCAGTAAAAAGAAAGAATAAAAGTATTACCCAGAATTTTTTAGGGTCTCTTTTATACAAGAAATAAGCACCAAAAATTCCTAATAAAAGTGGAAAGAAAAAATACGTATTTCTAGCTTTATTGGTTTTTGCATCTTCACTTATCTCATTTTGATTTCCAAGTCTAAATGAGTCAATAAAAGGTACTCCACTTATCCAATTTCCATCTAAAATATTGTAGGTTCCAGCATTATCATTTTGTCTTCCTGCGAAATTCCACATAAAGTATCTCAGATACATATAACCAAATTGATATTCAAAAAGAAATTGAAGATTACTAATAAAGGATGGTTTTTCGATATCTAAATACCTACCATATTTTTTAAAAAAATTATTATAATCCTGACCTGTTTTTCCACCCTCAATAGCATCGTATCTAAATTGATTGACTTGATTAACTAAATCTTTATTTGAAGAATATTCTCGTGAGATCTTGAATTCTAATGGCTTAGTAAAATCCATGTAGTTGGCAGCATGTTCTGTACTCCATAGTCTTGGAAGAAAACCACTTTGATTTGAATTGGAGTTAATCCTTGCATTTTGCCAATAGTTAACAATTACATACTTACCAGTCTTTTCATCTCTTTCGTATTTTGGTTTGTCGTCCTTGTAGGGATTATTTTCATCTTGTCCAACGTACATATCAGAAAAATAAGGGCCATAAAAAAGTTTAGTTTCTGGATATTGCTCTAAGTTGTAATAAGCTAAAAGCAACCTAGCATCTGAAGGGGAATTTTCATTTATGACAGTATTTGCATTGGCTCTAATTGGGATCATTATCCAAGAAGAAAATCCAAGTAAAACAAATAAAACAGACAATAAACCAGTATTAAGATTTACCATTTTTTTTCTGAAGGATACCCTCAGGCTAATCACGAAAAAACTTGTTATTATTATACCGGCCAAAATAGTTCCACTATTGAAGGGTAGACCAAAAGTATTGACTACATAGACTTCTGTATTTCCAAAAAATGCTAGCGTTAATGGTAAGAGTAACTTAAATATAAACAGAAGAATGGCAACTGATATTAGATTTGCTAAAATGAATCCTTTAAAAGTTACTTTTTTATAATTTTTAAAATAGTATAACATTCCAATGGCGGGAATTGTAAGTAGCCCCATAAAGTGAACACCAAAAGAGAGACCAATAACAAATGAGATTAATAATAACCATTTATCTCCTCTTGGAGTATTCATCTCTTTTTCCCATTTCAAAGCCAAATAAAATAAAATGGACAGAATTAGCATAGCCATTGCATATACCTCTGCTTCAACAGCATTAAACCAAAAACTATCTGTGAAGCAAAGAGTGAGGGCACCTACTGAAGCACTACTAAAAAAAACAAACTTATCAGCTGAGTTTTTATGATTTTCAAATGGATAAATTTTAATTACTAATAAAGTTATGGTCCAGAACAGAAATAAAATGGCAAAAGCACTTGAAAAAACAGACATCATATTAACCATCAATGCAATTTTCTCTGGGTTTTGAGCAAATGATGCAAAGACTGCTCCAAGCATTTGAAATAGTGGAGCTCCAGGAGGGTGACCCACTTGTAATTTAGCGGAGGTTGATATATACTCACCTGCATCCCAAAAACTCGCAGTGGGTTCAACTGTCATTACATAAGTTGAAAGGGCTATTGAGAAAACTAATAAGCCAAATAATCTATTCCAGAAAGTGAAAGATTTATTATCCATTTAACCTGTTATTTGGAACACGAAAATACATATTAATAAGGTATACTCTAATTTTTTTTTAAATCAAATTGAATTCGATATCTATTGAAAAGAGAATAAAAAATAAAATTACTTTTTTTTAAGATAAAAAGAATTTTAAATTAAATTTGCAGACCACTTGGCCTATGGTGTAACTGGTAACACGTCTGGTTTTGGTCCAGAAGAGTCTAGGTTCGAGCCCTAGTAGGCCAACTATAATTAAAAACACATTTTATGGGTGTAGGAGGAATCGTTATAGCTACAGTTGTTTTATGTTTGCTAATAGGTCTTTTTATTGAAATCAAGGAAAGAATGTAATAATTCTTAAAGCTTACTGATATAGCTACCTAAACTATCCTTAAATTCAAATCCATCCAGGCTTCTATATTTGTTTAATTTTTTATTTGCTTCAAGGCCCCAAAGTAAAAATTCCATCATAAAATATTTCTCATCATCAACCAGATTGGGCTTATGGTTTTTAATAAATTTTTCAAGTGGCTTTATACTTTTTAGCGTACTTCTATATTCATCATCGCTAAAATTATCATCAATGTATAGCTGATTATCCTTAAAAAACCATGCTAATAACTCTTCATATGGACCTTTTGCATCAGGCTTTTCTAATTTTTCAATTTTTGGAAAAAATTCTGGGAAGATTGTTTTTATTGATTGTGAAATAAGGTAGTATGAGATTTGTTCAGCCCCCTCTTGTTCACCTTCATAGACAAGTTCAACTTTTCCATTTATAGCAGAAATAACGGCAGAAAAATCTGATAATCTAATTGTTGTTTTAGATTCATTATTAATTAATATTCTCCTCTCAGCTGAACTTATCAAATTTTCTAATGAGGTTATGCTCATTCTGGCACTCACGCCGCTTTTATGATCTATATAATCACTTTTTCTTGCTTCAAAACCAATTTGTTCAATAATATCATACGCTAATTCAGGAATATAAATTTTATCTGTTTTGGAAATTGCTTTTTTAGCCTCTTGGATGGTGATTTTCTTTGCAAAAGATCTGTTTCGAGGGTAATGTGTTAAAATTTGTGAACCAATCCTGTCTTTCAGAGGAGTAACTATACTACCCCTATTAGTGTAGTCTTCTGGGTTTGCTGTAAAAATTAATTGACACTCTATGGGTAATCTTAGTTTAAAACCTCTTATTTGAATTTCTTTTTCTTGGAGAATTGAAAAAAGAGCAACTTGGATTCTAGCTTGTAAATCTGGTAATTCATTCAAGACAAAAATACAACGATGGGCTCTTGGTATCATTCCAAAATGAATAACTTTTTCATCCGCATAAGATAATTTTAAAGTTGCTGCTTTTATGGGATCAATATCACCTATGAGATCTGCAACAGTTACATCTGGAGTAGCTAACTTTTCATAAAACCTTTCACTTCTGTGCATCCAATATACAGGAGTTTTATCCCCCAGTTTTTTTATCTTTTCTTTAGCGAAGTTAGATATTGGCTCAATTGGATCGTCATTAATTTCGGATCCTTCCACCACGGGGATCCATTCGTCTAAAAGATTGGTCATTTGTCTTGCTATTCTAGTTTTTGCCTGACCTCTAAGACCTAAAAGGTTTATATTATGATTTGAAAGTATTGCTCTTTCTAAATCAGGAATAACTGTGTTGTCGTAACCAATTAAACCCTCAAAACTATTTTTATTTGAACGTAAATTGTTTTTTAAATTATCAGATAATTCGTCTCTAATAGTTTTTGGTTGATACCCTGTTTTTTTTAGTTCGCCTATATTTTTGATGTTTCTCATTTTTATTTATCCTAGCTTCTTTTTTCTATTTTTTTCGTAATCTTCAAAAATCATTTCCCCTAAATTATTTAACCCTGTATAAAATGCTTTACCTAAATTAATTTCAGTAAAAACCTTTATAAATCTTTGTAAATAACTATCAGAGGCAATCATAAATGTTGTAATTGGTATGTGAAGTCTTCTTGCAGTTCTGGCCATATTATAGCAGAGTTCTAAAATTCTATCATCCAATCCTACACTATTTTTGTAATAATCTCCATCGGGTAATTTTATGCAGCTTGGTTTCCCATCTGTAATCATAAATATTTGTTTATTTGTATTTTTTTTCCTTCTAAGAATATCCATTGCTAATTCTAAACCTGCAACTGTATTTGTATGGTAAGGTCCAACTTTTAGGTATGGTAAATCCTTTAGGGGTATTGTCCAAGCATCATTGCCAAATACTATTATATCCAGTGTATCCTTGGGATATCTTGTGATTATAAGTTCTGATAGTGCCATGGCAACTTTTTTGGCTGGTGTAATTCTGTCTTCTCCATATAAAATCATACTGTGACTTATGTCTATCATAAGAACAGTACTCATTTGTGTTTTATGTTGGGAATCTTCAACTACTAAATCTTCTCTGTGTAATTTGAATTCATCAATTCCAGAACGTAAATGTGCATTTTTCATACTTTCAGTTACAGAAATTTTTTCAATTGAATCACCAAATTGATATGATTTTAGCTCACCATTCGATTCATCTCCAGAACCCATTTGTTTTGTTCTGTGATTCCCAGGGCCAGACTTTTTTAATTTACCAAAAATTTGTTTTAAAGCATGTTCCCTTAATAATTTTTCAGTTTTAGCCGTTAATCCAATTCCCTTTCCACCTTGACCATCAGTATCAATTTCTTCTTTTACAAAACCTTTATTTAATAGGTCTTCAATAAAATCATCAATTGTGTAATTTTCATCTGTTAATTTATACTCTTTATCTAATTCTCTTAGCCAATCTATTGCTTCATCGAAGTCTCCTGAGGTATGTGTAATTAATTCTTTAAAAATATCAAAAAGTTTTTCAAACGGAGACTTATTTTTTTGTTTCAATCTTGAAAAAACAAGTCCAGATTTGAGAAGATTTGAAGTCATTACGTATCTATTTTTTTTTAAGAAAAAACAAATGTAGGAAAACAATACCATTTTATTAAATTGTAATTTTGTTAAAAAAGTATATATTTGCAATGCAAAACGGAAATTCTGAAAGGCGACCCTAGGGTCACCTTTTTTTTTAAATGAATTTTAAGAAAAAAGTAGATCAATTATTAAGAAATTCTTTAAAGAAATATCCGAAGTTATTTTTAATAAGTTTTACCATCAGTATTGATAATAAAATAAAAATAATTTTGGATGGGGATAATGGCGTTTCGATAAATGATTGCATAATTATAAGTAGAGAAATAGAAAATAATTTAGACCGGGAAGATCATGATTTTGCTATTGAAGTTTCATCAGTTGGAGCTGAAGATCAGTTTGTTGATATACGACAATACAAAAAAAATATAAACAGAATTTTATTTGTAACTGATATAGATAAAAATAAGTTTAAGGGAAAATTAGTTTCAGCCAATGAAGATGAAATTTTAATTCAATGGGAACAAAGAGAACAAAAACTAATTGGTAACGGAAAAATAACTAAAATAAAAAGTAAGCTTTTAAATTATTCAGAAATATTGGAAGCAAAAGTGATTATAAATTTTTAAAAATATGGAAAATTTAAATTTAATTGATTCATTTACAGATTTTAAGGATGAAAAAATGATAGACAGGGTAACCTTAATGGTTATTTTGGAAGAAGTATTTAGAAACACTTTAAAGAGAAAATATGGTTCAGATGAAAACTTTGACATAATTATTAATCCAGACAAAGGAGATTTAGAGATTTTTAGAAATCGTATCGTAGTAAAAGATGGAGAAGTAGAAGATCCAAATCAAGAAATTGAGCTTTCTGAAGCTCAAAAAATTGAATCTGATTTTGAAGTCGGAGAGGATGTGTCTCAAGAAGTAAAGCTTATAGATTTGGGAAGAAGAACAATCCAAACTTTACGTCAAAATCTAATTTCTAAAATTTTTGAATACGATAGCACAAATATTTTTAATCAATTTAAAGATAGAGTTGGAGAATTATATACTGCTGAGGTACACCACATAAGAAGCAGAGAGGTAATATTATTAGATGATGATGGAAATGAAATAATTTTACCCAAGGATCGTCAAATTCCAAATGATTTTTTTAGAAAAGGAGATAATCTTCGAGGGGTTATTGATGTTGTTGAGTTAAGGGGAAACAAACCCAGAATTATTTTATCGAGGACTTCTCCAAAGTTTTTAGAAAAGCTTTTTGAACAGGAAATACCAGAAGTTTTTGATGGTCTGATAACAATAAAAAAAGCTGTCAGAATTCCCGGAGAAAAGGCAAAAGTAGCTGTAGATTCATACGATGATAGAATTGATCCTGTTGGAGCCTGTGTAGGAATGAAAGGCTCAAGGATCCATGGAATTGTGAGAGAATTGGGGAACGAAAATATTGATGTAATTAATTATACTAACAATCTTCAATTATTTATTACTAGATCATTAAGTCCAGCAAAAATAAATTCTTTAAAGATTGATGAGGAAAATAAACGAGTTCAAGTCTTTTTAAATCCTGATGAGGTTTCCAAGGCAATAGGAAAAGGGGGTTATAATATTAGGTTGGCTGGTAAGCTCACTGGCTATGAAATCGATGTATATAGAGAAGGAATGGAAGAGGATGTTGAGCTAAAAGAATTCAGTGATGAAATTGAAGGGTGGGTTATAGATGAGTTCAATAAAGTGGGTCTCGATACTGCAAAAAGTATTCTCGAGCTTTCACAGGAAGATCTGATAAAAAGAACTGATTTAGAGGAGGAAACAATTAAGGAAGTAATTAAAATTTTAAATGAGGAATTTGATGAATAATAGAAGCGCTTTAGCTCTATTTTTAATTAAATTTGTGAATTATTCAAAAAATGGCTGAAAAATCAAGTATCAGATTAAACAAAGTTTTAAGAGAATTAAATATTTCTTTAGATAGGGTTGTCGACCATTTATCAAAAAAAGATATTCAAATTGAAGCTAGACCAACTACAAAAATTTCTAATGAAGTATATCAAGAACTTTTAGACGAGTTTGAAACAGATAAATCTAAAAAAGACGAATCAGCTGAAATCACTGAAGAAAAGAGAAAAGAAAAAGAAAAGCTTAGATTGATTCAAGAGAAGTTAGAGAAAGAAAGAGTTGAACTCCAATTAAAAAAAGAAAATTTAAAATCTCTAAAAGTAGAGATTGAAAAGCCAAAATCTATAGGAAAGATTGATCTTCAGAGTTTGAATAGAGGCTCAAATATAAAGCCCAAAACAAAAGAAAAAGATGAATCCAATATCTCAACAAAACAGAAACAGAGCGAACCTGTTTTAATGGATGTTCCAGAAGTAAAAAATGAAAAAGTTGAAAGATCAAATGCAGAAAAAAAATCTAAATCAGATGAATCATTAATTGGTAAACCCATTGAAAACGAAATAGATTCAAATATCAAGACTAAATATCAGAAATTATCAGGTCCAAAGAAAACAGGAGAAACAATTAATTTAGAGGACGTAAATAAAAAAGAAAAAAATGTTGAGGATGCCAGAAAGAAAAAAAGAAAAAGAATAACTCAAAGTCAAACTAAAACAAAACCTTTTAATACAAATAAAAAAGTCCAAAAGGGTCCTCGTCAACCACAGATTAACAAAGTTGAACCCAGTGAGGAAGAAGTTCAAAAACAAATAAGAGAAACACTAGAAAAATTACAAGGTAAATCAACTAAATCAAAGGGTGCAAAATACAGAAGGGATAAACGATCTCAGCACCGTCAAAAATCAGAGGAAGAACAAGCAATTCAAGAGGCAGAAAGTAAGATTATCAAGGTTACTGAGTTTATTACTGTTGGTGAAGTTGCTACTTTGATGAATATAGGCTCAACTGAAATTATTTCAGCATGCATGTCATTAGGGATAATGGTAACAATGAATCAAAGACTAGACGCTGAAACCCTGACTATTGTAGCTGACGAGTTTGGTTATCAAGTTGATTTCGTAAAAACTGATTTAGAGGAAAATATTGAGGATGTCGAGGAGGTAGATGCTCCAGAGGATTTGATTCAAAGAGCCCCTATTGTTACTGTTATGGGTCATGTTGATCATGGGAAAACCTCGCTTCTAGATTACATTCGTGAAGAAAATGTAATAGCGGGGGAGTCTGGAGGTATAACACAACATATTGGTGCTTACTCAGTTGAGTTAAAGGAAGGTCAAAAAATAACTTTTCTTGACACCCCTGGTCACGAAGCTTTTACAGCTATGAGAGCCAGAGGGGCACAAGTTACTGATATTGCTGTTATAGTTATAGCTGCTGATGATGATATTATGCCTCAAACAAAAGAAGCAATAAGTCATGCTCAAGCTGCCTCGGTTCCAATTGTCTTCGCCATAAATAAAGTCGATAAAGAAAATGCAAATCCGGATAAAATTAAAGAGGCATTAGCCAGCATGAATCTCATGGTTGAAGAGTGGGGGGGTAAAGTTCAGTCTCAAGATGTTTCCGCTCTAAAAGGCACTGGAGTTAAAGACCTATTAGAAAAAGTTTTATTAGAAGCAGAATTGCTTGAATTAAAAGCTAATGAAAATAGAAAAGCTAAAGGAACTGTTGTTGAAGCTTTTCTTGACAAAGGGCGTGGATATGTTTCGACTATTTTAGTTCAAAATGGAACATTGAAAATTGGGGATTACATTCTAGCTGGAAAACAAAGCGGGAAAGTCAAAGCAATGTTTAATGAAAGAGGAAACAATTTGAATGAAGCATCCCCATCTACTCCAGTTTCTATTTTGGGATTAGACGGAGCTCCTCAAGCTGGTGATAGCTTTAATGTTATTGAAGACGAAAGAGAAGCAAAACAAATTGCAGCTAAGAGAACCCAGTTATTAAGAGAACAAAATGTTCGTACACAAAGACATATTACATTAGATGAAATTGGCAGAAGAATTGCATTAGGGGATTTTAAGGAGTTAAATATAATACTCAAGGGCGATGTAGATGGTTCTGTTGAGGCATTAACTGACTCCCTTCAAAAACTATCTACGGAGGAGATTCAAATAAATATTGTACATAAAGGTGTTGGAGCTATTACTGAATCTGATGTTTTACTTGCTTCTGCATCTGATGCTATAATAATTGGGTTTAATGTAAGACCAATGGGTAATGCAAGATTGATTGCTGACAAGGAAGAAATTGATATAAGATCTTATTCAATAATTTATGATGCAATAAATGATGTTAAAGATGCCATGGAAGGAATGCTCTCTCCTGAGATGAGAGAGGAGATAACGGGTAATGCGGAGATAAGAGAAACTTTCAAAATTTCAAAAGTTGGCACAATCGCAGGTTGTATGGTTACCTCAGGTAAAATATTTAAAAACTCTGGTATTAGGGTTATTAGAGATGGAGTAGTTAAATACGTTGGGGAACTAGTTTCTCTTAAAAGATTCAAGGATGATGTGAAAGAAGTTGCAAAAGGATATGACTGTGGTTTACAAGTAAAAAACTATAATGACATTAAGGTTGAAGATACTATAGAGTTTTATAATGAAATCGCTGTAAAGAAGAAATTATAAATTATTTTTTGGCTCAATTAAAAATGCCGCTGGATAGATTTTTTTTAAACTTTTAAGCAAATCGTTTGATCTTTTGAACCCCCTGTAAGGCCCCATTTGAACTTTATAATTTGGAGTTTCAAAGGTTAACTTTACTGTTTCTTCTGGAAATCTTTTCCTAGTATTACTTTCTATTATTTTTGCATCCTCATAGCTTCCATAGTAAAGCTGAATATTGTAAAACTGTGAAGCATAAACTTCTTCATTAATTTTTATTTTTAATTCTATTATTTTGGACACAAGACTGTCTTGATCAATTTTTAATACTCCTTCAGTTTTCTGACAAAAAGAGTAACTAACTGAAAATAATAAGGTTGTTATAAAAAATCTCATAATAATTTATCTAAAAACAAATGAACAAAAATTTTAAATTGGGTACAAGAAAATTAATGAAAACAATTACGTAATTTAGAATCAATATAAATTATTAAACTTGTAGTTATAAACCTCAAAAAACCCTTTAGGATGAGGTTTATCTGCATTACTTTTGCACAAGATTTATGACCAATATTTTGCAGGTAGTATTTCAAGTTTTTTTGGCTATAAAATCCAGATTATTGGGTAAGCATCCCTCTACCAAAATATTACTTATATTTTTTGTTTTTATTTCCTCAAATTTACTATCACAAGAAGCCGATCCTGTCGCTGGAAAAAAGCTTTTCAATGCAAACTGTGCCGCTTGCCACAAGTTAAATAAAAGAGCTGTAGGTCCAGCTTTAAAGGGTGTTTCCTCTAAATACGAAAAGGAATGGCTGTATAAATGGATCAAAAACAGTTCAGCATTTATAAAATCGGGAGATGAAAGAGCCATTGCAATATGGGAGGAATATAATAAAAGTGCGATGAATGCTTTTCCTCAGTTGAGTAATTCCGACATTGATAACATAATTGCATACACTGACTACGTTCCACCAGTCCCTAAAGCTGATCCTTCAGCCATTCCTGTCAGATCTGTAGACAGCAATTCAATAGTAACAAATGAAATCATTTTAGGAGCGCTAACAGTTATTTTTTTGCTACTAATCGCAATGCTTATATTAGTTAGAAGAACTTTAATCAGAATTGCAAAGGCCAGTGGTGTAGAAATTATTCCTAAATCAAAACCAAATAGAACACCGTTGTGGAGGGCATTTGTTCAAAATCAATTTTTAGTTTTCTCAAGTGTTATACTTCTTCTATTATCGAGTGCATATTTTGTTTACGGTTATTTAATGCAAATTGGAATAGACCAAGGATATATGCCCCTTCAGCCAATACATTACTCGCACAAAATACACGCTGGGTCCAATCAAATTGAGTGTAAATATTGTCACTCTTCAGCTAGAGTTTCAAAACACTCAGGAATTCCTTCGTTAAATGTGTGTATGAATTGCCATGTAAATATTGCAGAATATAATGGTGAAGAAGATCTTGAAAATGGATATACCAAGGATTTTTATAACAATGAGATAAAAAAACTATACAAAGCAGTTGGATGGGATGAAGAAAATCAAGAATATACTGGAAATACAGAGCCAGTTAAATGGGTTAGAATTCATAACCTTCCAGATTTTGTTTACTTTAACCACGCTCAGCATGTCATGGTCGGAGAAATAGAATGTCAGAAATGTCATGGTCCTGTTGAAGAAATGGAGATTATGTATCAATACTCTCCATTAACAATGGGTTGGTGTATAAATTGTCACAGAGAAACAAATATAAAAGTTGAGAATAATGAATATTATGCTAAAATTCACGAGGAACTCTCAAAAAAGTATGGTGTTGAAAAACTAACCGTAGCCCAAATGGGAGGCCTTGAATGTGGTAAATGTCATTATTAAAAATAGAAATTTAGTTTATGTCTACAGTAAAAAAATATTGGAAAAGTGTTGATCAGTTAGATCAAAAAAATCCTATTGTAGA
>MDTG01294824.1_pt1 | contig 12168 bp, 8 predicted proteins | sample 811421 | NCBI WGS metagenome assembly MDTG01 (sample SAMN05326645, study PRJNA326480) | marine metagenome | isolation source: seawater | place: Pacific Ocean: South East | collected 2011
GGAGGTGAATGTTCATATTGTGACCGGTTCAGTAACATCAGCGCAAAATATAATTAAATGCTGTAATCAAGCAGGACTTGATGTTGAAGACATAGTTTTGGAGCCTTTGTCTTCAAGTCAGGCTGTATTAAGTCCGGATGAGCAAGAAGTAGGAGTGGTACTAGTTGACATTGGTGGAGGAACTACGGATGTAACAATTTATTCAGAAGGAAGCATTGTACATACAGCAGTTTTAGCTCTAGGTGGTAACCATTTAACTCATGATATTGCAATTGGCTTAGGAGCACCACTCCATGAAGCAGAGGAAATAAAGCACAATTTCGGTGTTGCAATGACAAGTATGGTTGAGAAAGATGAGATGATTGAAGTGCCAAGTGTGGGAGGACGTAATAACCGTACTATGCAAAAAAGAGTGCTTGCAAGCATCATAGAGGATCGATTTAGGGAAATTTTTGAATTGATTGCTCATGAAATTGAAAAAACTCATTTTCATACTCTGATGGCATCAGGCGTAGTTATTACAGGAGGAACATGTATTATGCCCGGAGCAGACCAGCTTGCATCACAGGTTTTAAATTTACCAGTACGTGTGGGATTTCCGGAAAATATTAGTGGCTTGCAAGAGATGATATATTCACCAAAATATGCAACAAGTGTAGGGCTTGTACGTTATGGAATTACGAGTAATCAAGGAAAACTTAATTTTGCAGGAGATGATACAAATCTCTTTAATAAAGTGTCCAAAAGAATGAAAGACTGGATGCAAAATTTCTTTTAGTATTTACATTTTTTTAGAATTAAACGTGAATAAAAAAATAAAATCATGGGGGTAATATGCTAAATTTTTCTGATATCCAACCTATACGAGATGATTCACCAAGTATCAAGGTTGTAGGTGTAGGTGGAGGCGGTGGAAATGCTGTAAATCGGATGATTCAATCAGGAGTTCAAGGTGTAGACTTCATAGCAGCAAATACTGATTTGCAGGATTTAAGAAAATCTTTAGCGCCTCAAAAACTTCAAATAGGAAGCCAATGTTCTCGTGGCCTAGGGGCAGGAGCCAAACCAGAAATTGGTAGAAATGCCGCTCTAGAAAGTATTGATGAAATTAGGGATTCAATTCAAGGAGCTGATATGGTATTTCTCGCGGCAGGCATGGGTGGAGGAACAGGTACTGGAGGAACTCCAGTTGTTGCTCAGGTGGCGCAGGACATGAAAGCTCTTACGGTTGGTGTTGTAACCCTTCCTTTTAATTTTGAGGCAAAAAGAAGACGTAAAGTAGCTAGTTTAGGGGTAAACGAATTAAGAGACCGGGTTGATACTCTAATAGTCGTACCAAATGAAAACTTGTTTAGTATCATCAACAGACGAACGCCGATGACTGAAGCATTTGGGTATGCAGATGATGTACTACGTCAGGGTGTTCAAGGTATCTCTGACTTAATTACCAGAGATGGACTGGTTAATTTGGACTTTGCAGATGTTAGAACAGTGATGGCAAATAAAGGTAAAGCAGTTATGGGCACAGGACTCGCCTCAGGAGAAAACAGAGCAAGGCATGCTGCGGAACAAGCTCTACACAGTCCATTGTTAAACGACAACAGAATTGACGGTGCACGTGGAATTTTAATCAATGTTGTAGGAGGTACTTCAATGGGTATGCAGGAAGTAGATGAAGCCTCCACATTCATCAAAGAACATGGTCACAAACACGCAGAAATAATATGGGGTGCCGCTATTAATCCTGATTTTGAAGATCAAATGATGATTACCGTAATTGCAACCGGGTTTGATGAAAATGATGAAGCAGCTGAAAAGAAATCTATTGTAAATATTCCTGCTATGCCATTTGATGCACTTGCAGAAACAAAAGATAAATCAAGTTTAGAAAATGATGAATCAAATTCTGAACCAAAAATTATTATTGAAACCCCATCAGAAGATATAAATGATTCTAATATAGTTTCAAACAACTATGAGAATTTTTCACAAAATAATGAAGATGAGACAAATATTAATGAAAATAATGCAATAGAAACCTCAACAAGTAATGAAGAAATCATCAAATCTGTAGAAAATAAGGAATTCTTTCTTTCTGATAATGATGAAGTTTCTATTGAATTAACTGAAAACTACGGAGAAAACTCGAAAATTGATGATGATGAAACTGCAATTGAATCAGAATCATCCGAAAACACATTTATTCAAATGAATCAGCAACATTTGGAAAGCTCAGACCCTTCAGAGATTGAACCATCTTTGGATGATAATAATGATCAAAATGAATCAAATTCATATGGAAATAATAATTCTAAATTTGAGGATTTGCCTATGGACATGGATTCCTCAAACTTAATTGATGCGGAAAATTATTCTATTCATGATTCTACTTTGGAGCCAAACGAACTCAATGTTAAGAATATTCCCGATGAAAATTCTCTTTCCTACCCAAATCTTTTAGCTGAAAAAGATAATGAACTCGATGCAAGTGAAGTTGAGACAAGTCCACTTATCCCTGAATGGGCAAATCATACTGATAATCCAGCATTTTTTCAGAATTTAGACATTCCTACTTTTCTTCGAAAACTAGGATCAAATAGACCTCGACAATAAAAAACTTGTGGTTACAAAGCTTTAACATTAAGCTTGCCCTCATAGTCAAAAAAGCTGAGATTTTTATGGAATATGCGTGGATGATATACATAGCCACAGGTTACAACCTTCACAAATATTAATTCAGCTTCAGACATATTTCCCAAAGTTATTTTTAAGGATATTTACTGGTTATTTAAATTAACTGATTTGCCAAGTAAATATTATATCAATTAAATTTTCGTGAAATCTATTCGTCTATTGCATACTTCATTACTTGGCCTTGTGGGAGGATTCCTTGGATGGACACTTTTGCAAAGCGGTTTTAATATATTTGATTCTCTTTCCACAAAACCATTCCCAGAATTAAATTCTAACTGGTTTATTGAATTTAACTATGAAGGTGCTTTTATTGGACTTGCACTGGGAATGGTTTTACAAGCAAGAGCTTCAATATTGAACCATCATGAATTGATGGGTGTATTGTTCAAAATGTTTATAGGATCTTTTCTAGGTGCTGTATTAGGAATAATTTGCTTTGGTATTGGGAACATATTGATAGCAGGACAAATTCCGCCCTCTATTAGTCATATAACAAGTTGGACACTTTTAGGTTTATCAATTACGGGCACCTCTGAATTGTTTTGCTCCGCATCTGGGTATTCTGGATCAAGAATTATGTGTGGGAGTATCGGTGGAGCAATCGGAGGTGGTATTTTTGAACTAATGCTGCAGTATCATTTAACCGCAACAGAACAACTTTTAGGTTTGATTCTTGTCGGTTTAAGCATCTTTTTAATTATTGGAATTGCTGAAAATAGAAATACTTCCTTTGCCATAAAAGTTTTGACAGGTATGCAGGAAGGTCAAATTTTTCTTCTTGATCAAAACAGATTTTCAGTTGGATACGGTTTTCAAAACAGTATCATATTACGTGGTTACACAGAAGTTTGCGAAACACATGCTCGTATAATCAAGAAAGATAATAAGTATTATATTGAGAGTGCAGATTCAGGAGGAGATATTCTGATTAACTATCGTTTGATCGATCAACAATCCATTAAAAAAGGAGATGTCATTAAAATTGGTACAGCGCTGTTGCAGTACTATGAAATTTAATGTTCTATCACATTGGTCGTTTATTGCAGGTATGCCTTTTTAGTGTTTACCTGGAATTTATAGTATTACTGAAATTTAGTAATCACCTCCTGGCGGCTGATCAAGTTGATCAGAGTTCCGGTTTGGGTGAATATTTTTGGCACTCTGCAATACTTGATTTTTTCTTTCCAAAAAATTTCTACCTCAAAATTTCCCAAGAGAATTTCCTAACGATTTACGAGTCCCTTCTTTTATTAACATGTACCCTTTTGATCTTATTTGCTCTAAGGTTGCTTCAAAAACCAAAGACAACAATACCATTAAGTCCTGGGTTTAAATTATTAAATTTAGGAGAAAATGAAATGTTCATACCCCTTAGTCCTGAAGTTCAAACCTTAGAATTTCTTTCCAAAATAAATACCAAGAAGAAGTATAGATTGTCGTCAAATTTAAACAGAGTTACTCTTACTCCACACAAAAATTCATTTCTACTGGACGACAAGAACTATAAAAATGCCTTGCTGATCAATAGAAGGCGTTCCCACCGAATTCTACTAACTAATGATGATATATTGGATGTTGGTGAAATGGTTTTACTCTACAGAAACCCTGACCTTTCATTTGACCACTCTACTCACTCTCTTGACGAGAGCATTGCAAAACCTGCGGCTAGCGCTAAAATTAAAGGACCTGTTCAGAAGGGGACTCCAATACTTTCATTCCTTGGAAGTGAGCAGAAGATCCCTTTAATTAGAAACCTGAACACCATGGGTACATCAAATAACAATGATATCATTATTGAAAGCAATGAGGTTGCTTCTCGTCACGCAAAAATTTACAAGGTTGGGGAAACCTGGAAAATTCAAAATCTTCACATTCATGAGACAACTTCTGTAAATGGCCGGAGAATTGATCAAAGATTTTTGCAGGATGGTGATGAAGTAACAATTGGAGATGTGCTATTCAAGTTCAACATTAGTAAAACCAAATTTAGTCAGAAGCCACCAAAAAAAATAGAGACTACCCAACAGCCACAAACTACTTAATTAACTTTTAAAATATAACGAAAAGACTGATAACTTCCTGCAACTCCTTCGAGAAAACCTATCTCATCTGAAATTTTCAAATAAAATAAATCCTGTCCTTCAAGTAATAAATATTGAAATGAAAAATATTTTTTTCTTTTCAGAAGATACTCCTTTACCCGTATACGATTGCTATCAAATATAGTTAGTTTAGGTCTCAGATGAGTAGGACCAAGTCGATTCCATGATATTTTGAAATAATTTTTTTCTTCAAATGACTCCTTTTTTTTGTCAGATATTATCATGAATAATGTACTGTCACCTCTATGTCTGATGTTATCATAAACTGTACTAGTTAAAGGTAGTCTGTAGGTTTGTTTTAAAGGACCTAATGGAACTTGATATTCTGGAATTGGCATATTATTTTCTACAAATTTCTTTCCAATGTCATTGACCTCATCCAATGAAAAAAATGGTTCAAGTGAAGCAATTGAATCACGCCATGTAACATTTACTAAAAGATAATTATTTTCCCATTTAATTTCAGAAATTTGAAATTGTGATTCTTGAGGTAGAACAAATTCATTAATCATTTTTTCTTTTTCTCCTAAATATAGAGAACTATAGGTAACAAAATTACTGGAAATAGTTTCTAGACGAAGGTTTTTCCAGCGAGGATTGTTATGAAATAAATTCTTAACTAACAGTTGTTCTTCGTATGGTCCATTTAAACCAATGAATTTAATTTTTACTTTTATTTCTCCTCCTGCATTAAAAGTTAATGCATTTTTTATAACAGGAGTCCAGTTTAGGATTAACTTATCAAGTAGTTGAGGAATGATACTATCAATTTGTTCAGAAGAATAAGGCATCCGTTCTGTTGCACTGGCGATACTTGTTGCACTATTAAAAATAGTATTTTTTGGAGACCAAAAAATTAATTCAGTCTTGAACTTATTTTGGTTAGAATCATTCACCTCATCTATTTTGCTGGACTTTAATTCAAATAATGGTATCGAATTTTTGTCAGTTTGCTCTTGATGATTGTGTTTTATAAGATTAAGTCTGGCTTGTAATCCTGCTTTGATTGGAAGAATATTTTTTTTTACAATTATATTTTTTGTTCTTATACGGTAAGGTTTTAGACGTGATTCTAGTTCCTCAAAGATCTTAGTTATGTACTCCTTCTTACGAAATTCTGCCTCAGCATTATAAATCAAATAATAATCCCTAAATGGCACAAGTTCATCCAGCGAAGGGAGACCCAGTTTTCTGAAAGCTGAAATTATTCGAGATTTAAATATCCTCGTTTCAATTTTTATCGTGAATTCACTAAGGTCAACTGTATTACTCTCATTTATTACTCGAATTGATTCAATGAATATGTCTGGATTTTTAAAAAAATGATTTTGAAGAAGTGGTTCTAGAGAAGACATGCTGTTATAGTCCAAATATTTTGCTATAGCCTGCATAATAGCGTGACCTTTAGCCGTCTTTAAAGCATCGGCTTTTGCTCTTACCAGATTATCTCTATTAATAATAACTGTAGATTCTGCCCTTTCCACCAACAGGCTTTGCCCCATCAGGGGAACGGCTAGAAAAAACATCAGCAAAGATAAAAAATACTTTTTGTAGTTATATATTAATTCAATACTCATCAATCTCTGAGGAAATCTTGCTGAATAGCATCAAGTTTTTTCTTTAAGATTAAAGAATCCTTTCCGCACAGATTAAAATAATATTTTATTTTAGGTTCTGTACCAGAAGGACGAGCAATTATTCTGGTACTATCTTGTAGTTCAATAGATATAACATTGGAAGGGGGTAATCTCATATCAATCTTAGAAGGAGATGTGTTTTCCGAGTAAGAGATTTTTTTGTTCATATAATCTGTAATTTTAACCACGGAATATCCTGCAACATTTTCAGGAGGTGAATCGCGTAAAATTTCCATGATTTGCTTAATTTTCTCTGTTCCTCCAGTTCCTGAGAAGGTTCGAGTCTTAAGTGCATCTAGATGAATCCCATGAAGAGTATAAATTTGATTGAGCCGCTCAAACGGTGTAAGGTTTTTTTCCTTATGAGACGCCACCATTTCTGCAAAGACCAAAGATGCCCAAACTCCGTCTTTATCTCCTGAATGATTACCCATTAAATATCCGTGACTCTCTTCCATCCCAAAAACAAACTCTAAATCATAATCTTTTTCATACTTTAATGCGGCCTGTCTAATCCATTTAAATCCTGTTAATACCTCAACTACTTTCAATCCATATTCCTCAGCTATTTTTGATACAAGAGGGGAAGTTACCACAGTAGTAAAAATTACACCATTTTTTGGTAGAAGTTTTTGTTTACTTAAATTAGAAAGGATGAAATCCAGGATTAACACTCCAATTTGATTACCTGTTAACCAATGCCATTTTTTATCTGACTCACGAATCATTACACCTAAACGATCTGCATCAGGATCATTTGCCAAAATCAACTCATCCTGATCAGATGCCTGAGACAAAGCCAAATTGAAGGCACTTATATCTTCCGGATTTGGAGATGCAACTGTAGAGAATTCTGAATCTGGAACCATTTGTTTTTCAACAACTTTTACTTTCTCAAAGCAGTTTCGTCTTAGCAGTTCTGGAACTAAACGTCCACCAGTTCCGTGCAGTGGCGTAAAAACTACTCCAAGTTTCTTATTGTTTTCACAGTTTCCTAAACTTAATTTACTGACCTTATTCAGATAATATTCATCAGCATCTTTATCTATCCACCTGATGTTCATTTGTTTCAATGCTTTTTCGAAAGGTATTATCGGGATTTCATCAATTCTTTTTATATTTCGGATTTTATTTATTATCTGCTCGTCTAAGGGAGGTACAATCTGACCTCCGTTTTTCCAGTAAACCTTATATCCGTTGTATTCAGGAGGATTATGACTGGCTGTAATTATAATTCCAGCAGCAGCATTTCTCCTTAATAGTTCGCACGAGACAAGTGGCGTTGGAGAAGCTTCTGAGAACAAATACACATGAATTCCATGCCCGGCGAAAACTTCACTTGCCACTTTAGCAAATTCAAATGAGTAGCGACGTGTATCGTATCCGACTATAACTTCTGTTGATGCTATACCAATATTGTTTTTCTTGATAATCTGTGCCACACCTTCTGTAGCAGTTTGTATTGTGTACCTATTTAATCGGTTTGTACCCACGCCCATAATTCCACGGAGTCCACCAGTACCAAATTTCAGAATACTGCCAAAAGAATCTTTACATAAATCTCTGTTTTTATCTTTTAAAAGTTTTCTGGCTTCTTTCTGTGTTTCAATGTCAAAACAAGGATTTTCAGCCCAGAATTTTGCTTTATCTAAATAATCCATTTTCTAGTTAAATGTATTATGTGGTTTTTTGAAAAAATTTACTCAATTTAGTTCATTTAAAAGAATTTCATCAGACGCTTGAATTATAATTTCATTTTTTTTTACAGGATGCTCAAAACGAATCTCTGATGCATGAAGCAACTGCCTGTGTAGAGGTAAATTTTGCTCAATCAAGTAGTCATCCCCTTCGCTAATCCATCGCAAAAATCCATCATCAGGTAGTCCGTATAACTTGTCGCCAAGAACAGCACAGCCAATGTGAGCTGCATGAACTCTAATTTGATGCGTTCTTCCTGTAATAGGACGAACCTCAACAAGTGATAAATCTCCGATTTTTTCTTTTTCACTAAAATAAGTCTGGCAAGGTTTACCAAGAGAACTAACGATTTGCTTAATTCTTATTTTGCTTTTTGAGTCATTACCTATAGGGAGGTGGATGAATGCCTCATTAATAGAATTCCGAGAACTTTGAGGCAGATGTCCGTTAAGTATTGCCGAGTATTTTTTTTGAATTTTTTTCTCCCTGAAGAGAGCGGACATAGATTGAGCAATTTCATGTATTTTCGCAAAAATAATCACACCACTTGTTTCACGATCAAGCCGGTGTAGTGTATACAAATTTTTTATGCCAAAACGAGACTTTGCTAAATTGACCAGCGTATTTTTATAATATTTACCTGAGGGACTGGTTGGTAGATTCCCTGACTTGCATAATGCGATTAGCTCATCATCTTCGTAGATAATTTTAAATTGTGTATCAACTTCAGGTTCAAGAAAATCAGGGCGTAAATAAACAATTTTTTGGTTGTCACGTAACTTAAGATTTGCTTTGCCCAATTTACCATCGACCCAAATACGTTTAGCATCAATATTTTCCATCCATTCTTGATCATCCAAATAACGGAAACGCCTTAGTAAAAATTGAAGGAGAGTTTCCGCTTGGCCGCCTAAACGCATATAATGAAAACTTAGTTCAGTATGCCCGGATGTCATTTTAATTGACATTAAAGGCTTTTGGGAGAGGGAGGACTTAAATTCATTAGTCACTGAACAATAGTTCCTTAGCTTCCCAGGAACTGATTTCAAACAAACGACTATTCACTCGCTGATTAAATTCTTCCATTTCCCTACGCAATTTAGAACCATTTGTATCAGAGTTGCTTGATGCCTCAAGCGAAATTCCCATTCGCAAGCTCAGAAGGTAATTTTCATCAGATGATACAATTTTTTTTAAGATTAATGAAAAAACACTTCCGTCAAACAAATTAACTGATAAGGAGCCCGTTTTGTGATTTTGTTCAATTATTTCCTGTGTAACTTTATTATTTTTATATAATTTTGAAAAGGTTAGATCTTCTAGTCTGCTGAGTGTCCTGTCAATTTTACTTTTTTCGATCAATTCTGGATTTTCAGGATCGTTTACCCAGCCACTTTTATCATCTACCCTGCTTATGGAAAAAGAACTATTATCTCCTCTTTGAACAACAAGCTTTTGAACATGCTTGGATTCGAGAGCAAGCAAATCTTTTCTTAGCCAATCATCCGCTTCTGAAAATACTAATAAAGGTTCAGAAATCAAATAAATCTTATCCGAACCTGACTGACGAATATATTGCCCAGAACCATTAATACGTTCTTTACCGAGAAGTAAAGAAACAATTGATGTTTCGTCCCCACGTAAAAGATTTAATGCAAATCCATGACGTTCTTTTTCCCATTGATCTATATTTTTCGGAGGTTCAAGTAGCTGGAACCGTTCATGATAATCTGGATTATCTGTGATTAAATCACCCAAACTTATTTTTGACAAATTAACTAACAAGTCTTGAATTGAAAGTATATCTGCCTCGTAATTTAAAGACTTTTCTTTCCAGCCTCCCCCCTGAAGTTGGATCAAATCAACTCTGGAACCACTACCGAAAATTTTTATACTATCTAGTGATTTAGTATCAATCTGTTTAAAAAGTTTTTGATTGCTTTGAGAGAAATTTTGGGATTTATTGAAGTTTGATCCTTCGTGAAAAAAATACAATCCTGCTCCAACGAGTAAAAGAATAGTTGTAATTATTATTAGAGGTTTCAGCATAATTAATTATTACTATTTATATAGATATATTTAATTAAATTTTTTTTTGAACAGAAGCAAATTATCCCCTATTTAAATGAATTTTTCAACTATTGAAGCACCATTTGTATTCATTCATTTTCAATTTAGATGAGTTTATAAAATTTTGTTCAGTATCCTAATAACTTGAATTTTTATGATAATGTGAATACATTTCCAGATATATTCTTTTCAATTTATGATTTATACTTTAACGCTTTTTATCTCGTAAACTTGCAATATTCTTTTAACACGATTGTATAGATAATGTCGCAAAACAATTTTGGATGCTGTATTAATTTTGAAAGTGGTGAAGGAACTTCTTCAATTTACAGTTTGGAACTACTACAAAAAAAAGGCTTAGGAACCATTGACACACTTCCATTTTCTATCCGTATTTTACTGGAACAGGCTCTTCGAAATGTTGAAGAGTCAAAATCTAATTCTGAGGAAGTGAGTTTACTAGCTAATTGGAATGCTTCGGGGAATTCATATAAAGAAATTCCATACCGGCCTGCCCGAGTTATTTTGCAGGATTTTACCGGTGTGCCAGCAGTAGTTGATCTTGCTGCTCTTAGATCAGCTGTAGTTGAAAAGAATGGTGACCCAGCAGTTATTAACCCTAGAGTGCCAGTTGATTTAGTAATTGACCACTCAATACAAGTTGATGTTTTTGGAAATTCCAATGCGCTTAAAAAAAATATGGATATTGAATTCAAACGTAATAGAGAACGTTATGAATTCCTTAAATGGGGAAAGGAAGCATTCAAAAATTTTAACGTCTATCCTCCAGGAGTAGGAATTGTACACCAAGTAAATTTGGAAACTATAGCAAGTGTTGTTCAATTTAGAAATGGGGTTTGTTTTCCGGACACACTTGTAGGTACAGACTCGCACACAACAATGATAAACGGCCTTGGAGTTATGGGATGGGGAGTAGGAGGTATAGAGGCAGAATCAGTAATGCTTGGGCAACCAATCTATATGCTAATTCCAGAAGTAATCGGCTTCCGTTTGCATGGTCATCTGAATGAAGGCACTACAGCTACTGATCTAGTTTTGCGCGTCGTAGAAATGCTTCGCCAAAAAGGTGTTGTAGAAAAATTTGTTGAATTTTTTGGACCTGGTTTAAATAATCTGAAATTAGCTGACCGAGCAACTCTTTCAAACATGGCTCCAGAATACGGAGCCACCATGGGATTTTTTCCAGTTGATGAGGAAACTTTAAATTATTTGCGTGGTACTGGTCGTCCAGAATCACTTGTTCAGAGAGTCGAGCGATACTGCAAAACACAAGGGCTCTTCCGCACAAATGAAACTCCAGACCCGGACTTTTCCGACTCTTTGGAGCTGGATCTTTCAACAATTGAACCCTCTCTTGCCGGACCAAAACGTCCACAGGATCGAGTTAGGCTTTCATTGATGAAACCTACTTGGGAAAAAACCCTGTATTCTAAGCGAAGTGATGGTGGTTTTGAATTGAGTCCAGAAAATCTCGAGAATGCTATTTCATTAGAAGGTATTGAATCAGAAAAATTGACGCATGGATCAGTCGTAATTGCTGCTATCACTTCCTGCACAAACACCAGCAATCCTTCAGTGATGCTTGCTGCAGGTCTTTTGGCAAAAAAAGCAGTTGAAAAAGGATTGGAAAGAAAAACATGGGTGAAAACCTCTCTTGGCCCCGGTTCCCGTGTTGTATCTGACTACCTTAAAGCTTCAAAGCTAGATGAATCCCTTGAAGCACTTGGTTTTCACACAGTAGGCTTTGGATGCACCACATGCATTGGGAATTCAGGTCCGCTTCAAGAGAACATTGTTAATGCGATAAACCACGGAGAGCTAATTGTTGCTTCTGTATTATCAGGCAATAGAAACTTTGAAGGAAGGATTAATCAGCATGTAAAGGCAAATTATCTAGCTAGTCCGCCCCTTGTGGTAGCATATGCAATCACTGGTAGTATAAATCA
>MDTG01391338.1_pt1 | contig 12168 bp, 9 predicted proteins | sample 811421 | NCBI WGS metagenome assembly MDTG01 (sample SAMN05326645, study PRJNA326480) | marine metagenome | isolation source: seawater | place: Pacific Ocean: South East | collected 2011
CTAGCTGCTTTAAGAAAAGCATTCCAAACATCATCTGCTTTGTTAGCAGGAACACCCATTGTGTACCATTTTTTAAGTGAAGCATAATATTTCCAAGCTTCTTCTGCATTTGTCAAGTGATGAAATGTAGCCACAGGAGGTTTATTTATACCTGTATAAAATGCTTTAACAACACCTTCTCCTTGTTTATATCCATACAACTTCATACCTTTTATGTAATTTGCATCAGAAGTTTTAAACCAATCTGTCCAACCTTCATCACCACCTTTAAGAATCAAATCATCTATTTGTTTTTGAGTTAATGTTTCGTCTGGAGATAGTTTTTCAAGTTTGTTAAGCACTTGTGCATATTGTTGAAAACCATAGTCTTTTAACAAAGAATCAATATGTTGTTGCGCATATTGAAAAAATCCAGCGTCAGTATTAGATAGCAATTCCACAGATCCGTCTTTGTCAAAACCTACTTTGTATCGGTTAGCTATTTCAATTGGTGTATTTTGTTGTCTTTTCAAAGCTTCAGAAACCCACTCATTTACTTTTTTAGCTAATTTAGGGTCAGCCATAGCTTTGTTTATTCCACCTATTTTTTTAATTTCTCTAAGAGTTTGTCTTACTCCCCTATGGAAAAGATAATCTTTAGTAGTTCCCTTCCAACCAAATATAGATTTATAAAAAAGTATTTCATCAAAAGCTGCTACAAAAGCAGTTCTAGCACTTGCTACTTTTTCAAAATTCCAAGCTCTTTGAAATTGTTCAAGAAATTGAGCCCATTTTTTTTCAGACATAAATCTTGATATTTTTCCTATATTAGTTCCGTCTAACATAGCGTTCATCATTGTAAATTCTAAAGGACTAATTGGTAATTCCCCTTCTACAACTTGATTAGTAGTTTTTCTTATGTTTCTAACATTGTTTATATAATCTTCTACTAACACTCCTGCTTCAACGTCTTCTGTTAATTTAAGTTGTTTTTTTACATCAGAAAGAAATTGTGGATCATAACTTCTTCCGCTAACAATAAAAGCATCTTCAGCTTCGTTTAGAATAAATTTTGTCCCTTTTCTTCTCTCAAGTGCTTTAGCTTGACCTCTTAAAACTGCTGAAACTGCACCAACATCATCTTGATAATCCAACATAATTTTTAGAGTAACCCAATCAATTTCTATATTGGTAACTACTCCTTTTTTGTTTTTTGTAATTTTTACTGGATTTTCTATCCAATAAACTCTGTTACCTCCAGCTAAATCTTCTGCAATTTTTCTACTTGCTGCATCATTTTTTAGTATTTGACCTTTAAATTCAAGTTTTTTTGCTTGATCGTACATTTGACCTTTAACACTTCTCAATGTATACCAACCACCTTGTATTTGAGATTTTTCGTGCCAGCCAAGTTTGTAAACTAATCTATTTAAAGCATCTACCATTACTCTTTGTTGTTCTGACCTAACAGATACATTTAAAGCTTTTGCATAATTAAGCATTAATTTGTCTAATTCATAAAGCAATTTTCTATGATGTTTTTTCACAACATCATCTATCTTTGTAACACCTCTACCAGTTGCAGCAGAGGGAGCAACTTTTTCTAAATCTGCATAAAAATCATCAAGCATTTTAGTAAATCTTTTAGCTCCTTCTACAGATTCTTTAGACCCTTTTACTACACCTGCTAATTCATTTGCATCTTCTAAAATTTTTACTAAAAATTCTCTAGTTTCAGGATTTCCTAAATAATCAAATTCGTCCATTAAAGAACGAAAATCTAATTCATCATAATCTTTAGTAGTTCCTTCTTTACGGCCTTTAACAACTTTGATTTCTTGATTTTTAATTGTTTGACTTAATCGTTCTAAATAAGCTTGTTGTTGTCTAATAATGTCATCTGCAGCTCCGCTTTTTCTTAATTCTTTTAATGTTGCTTTTGCTTTAGTTCTAATTTTTTTAGCTGAATCATAAGTTACTCTAGGCACATCAAGAGACGGTCCTTTATCCGGTAATGCGTCTAAATCCCTATTTCTTATATTTTGTCCAGAAGTAGTAGTGTCATCAGCTAAATTTTTAATATAAGCTTTAGGTCTTCTATTTAATCCCAGTTCAAACAAAGCAATTAAATCACTATGGTTAGCTATTTGTGTTCTAAGAGCAGCTATTGCACTTCCATTAAAATTTGTTCCTGCATTCATAGTTAATTCATATAAATCATCTAAATTATCTTCTAATACATTTAAGAAAGTTGCTATATCTCCGTCTGATAATTTAGTTCCTTGAGCCATACTTTCTAATGCGTCATAAATAGCTCTTTTAGGATTAGGACCAGCAAGATTAACTTTGGTAGATATGTTTTTACTTGTATAAAGTTTTCTTAAAGATTTAAGTGCTTTTCCGTCTCCTTCAGCTGCTTTTCTAATTAAATAAGCAGATCTTTTATTTTTCATACTATTCCAAGCAGTTTTGTGAAACACATAAGGATTATCTCCTCGTAACAAAGCATCAGTATAAACATCATAAAATCTCTGGCTAGTTCCCTTTTCAGCTCCTCTAGCAATATCGTCTTTTACAATTAGTTTTAATCTTGAAGCATTTGTGTCACTAAAATTTCTAAGCAAATTTCTAGCTGCTTGACTATTAGGATTATTTCTTAATATATTGTATAAATCATCAGCAAAAGTTTTACCAATACCCTTGTTCATAAAACCTTTGATATATTTTGCGTGAGCAAATTGTTTTACTGCTCCAGCTCTGGCTCCAGTTGCAGGACTAAAAAACCATATTGTTGGGTCAAAAGCAAAAGAAGTTGATAAATCTAACATAGATCCGCTAAATGTTCCTTCTAAACCTACTGCTCGAGCTGGAGAATAATCTACTTTTTTAATTTCATTATGCCAGCCGTCCCACCAACCTTTTCCAAATTCAAAAGCCATTTTTCTAGCTTCTTCATCACTCATTAAAAAAACTGAAGTAGAAATACTTCCTACAATATATTTAGAATAAGCTCCTAAACCATTAACAATAACTTCTCCAATAGTATCTTCTCCAGATGCAACTCTCTGCGCTTGTTGATTAAACCATTCATAAGTTCCTTCCACAAAAGCATTATTCGCATTCATCAATTCAGGACTACGTGCTTCAACCATTGCAGCAAATATTGCTTGAGCTTTTATTTGATCTCCATTTACTTGAGGCATTTCTAAAATTTGTTGAGCTAACCAATCTTCATTTTGTATTGCTTGTTCCCAAATTTGGTCAGATAGTGTTGCTTCATAATTTCTAATACCTAAATCTCTTTGTTTTTCTAATAGTCTTACTTGGTCTTTTTCCCAATCAACATTATTTCTATTTGTTCTATCCTGACCCCAAATTTTTGTACCAAAAGCACTTAACGCCTTACCTGTTAACACAAGTAAACTTATGCCGTTTAAATTTCTAGGAGTTATAGGATTCTCAGGAACATCTAATTCTTCTATTGGTTTTTGATGAAATGCAGTATCTCCAAGAAATACACTTGTTTTCCATTGATTAGACATACTCTTTTTAATAGCATTCCAAGATTTTCCTAATAAACCTTCTTGAACATTATTAGGAACTTTGTCAGACATAACATTTTCCATAGATTCTGCTTCAGTTTCAAACAAAGAAAGAGTATCTCCTAATTTTTCTTGTTCAATTTCATCTAGATTTTTTTCATATTCAGCGTTAATGTCATAATCTTCGTCTAGGCTTCCAGGTATTCCTAACAAGCCAAGTCTTAAATTTCTTAATCTATGTCTCCATTTAGTTCTTCTTTGAGCAGTTTCTTCTATTTCAGATACAACCGAAGTTTTGGCTTCATAAAAATCTGTAGACCTATTCATTATTTCATACCAATCAATTCCTAAACTATTAAACTCTTCTAGTTCTTCTTCATTCAAACTCATAATAAATTTAGGAGGAATATTTCCTTCTGAATTTAAAATTGCAGTTTCAAAATTTTCTACATTTATATTTGCAGAAGGAGGATAATAATTTTTTAAGTCTGACGGTTTAGAAAGATACGAAGACATTGAGCCGTCCCACTCTTGGTCCTCTTGTTTATATCGTGAATCTTCTTCTATTTTGTTTAATAAAGGATCTACTAAAGGATTGTCGCTAGGATTATCTGTCATCTTCGTCGCCTTGTAATTGAGAAATCACAGCTCCTCTGATTACCTGGGCGGCAGCAGCTTTAACGGCTGGAATTTTAGTTTTAGAATAAATCTCTAAAGCATTGTCTAATGCTCCTTTTCTTTGTTGCTCTAATTCGCTCATAGGTAATGGAGCTGGTCCCATTCCTTGACCGAAAGACAATCCGTCGCTTGCTAAGTTGCCTTGACTTCCAGCATTCATTATAAAATCTGAAGCTCCTCCTATATTTAAATTACCTGGAGGTTGAGGTGCAATTCTTGCAGGGCCAGAAGGAACGTCTGTTCCACCTTTTGTTCCTAGCGAAACTCCTCCTTCAGCTGCTAAATTTTCAACGTTTTGTTTTTCACCGTAAGGTAATCCTCCTATATCGGTAATTTGACTTGGACCGTCAGCCATTTATCCTCCTATGCCCAAAGCTCCTAAAGAAGGTAATCCACCTTCAGCAGGTAATCCACCTTCAGGAGGCAATCCACCTTGCGGAGGTAATCCACCTGGTAAAGGAGGACCTTGAGGCTCTTGTTCTTGATTTAGATTTTCTAATAATTTATTTACTACTTCGTTCAAATCAACATTTTCGTTTTGCATATTGCTAAGAAGTTCAGCTGCTATTCCAACATTACCTTGAGCAGCTTGTTGATATATGCCTTCCATTAATGAATCGGTTACTCTTTGTCTCACAATTCTTACTTCTTCTCTTGAAGGGTCTTCTAAGAAATCCATTTCGTCTCTTGCAGTTTCTCTTGAAATTAAATTTTGATTTAAATTCATAGCAAGTCGCATTTCTCTTTGGGAAGGATCTGTTCCTGCACCAATTCCGTATCTTACGTTGTTTTCGTAATGTCCTGATATGTCTCTTGAAGGTATAAAAATCTCTGGTTTCTTTTTGTCAGCAGCATCTCCGTGAATTGTTTTCTCTCCGTCACAATACTTTTCATCAAAAGCTAATAATATTTCTGTTCCTTTTTCTAAGAAAGTTTCAAATTGTTTATGAGCTAAAGCAAGTCTTGCATCAATTTGTCCCATAGAAGCGTTGATACCAGCAGCAGAAACAATACTTGCACCTGGCTCTCCTGAAAGTTGTCCAGGAAAAGACGCTTGGGCCCTTGCTTCATTAGCTAATCTACCAATCAAATCTTTTGCGTCAAAATGACTTCTAGATTGCATACGTTCCATACGAGACTCTGGACTTCTTCCGTGTATAACGGCTCCAGGACCAAAATCGTCTGGATTCATAACATCATACTCGAACACAGGTGGATAGACTTCTTCTTCTGAACTTGTGATTGTTAATGTCATTAACCTGTGCATTGTTCTAAGTATGTGTCTTGTTTGATCAAAAATTCCCCTTGGTTGTCCGTCAAATGAAGGAACTGTTACTTCAACAACAGGCACTTTACCTAACTTGTTTTCTTCTTCAGTTAGAATAATTCCTGTTCTTTTTTGCATACCTGTTTTTGAAGCATCAGCAATCATATGAACATATTTGTCTGGGAAAAACCAAAACCACTCTTCTACTTCAGTAATTCTAGGATCTAATACTCCTCTAGCTACTGGATATTGTTTTAAGATAACGTCAGTAGATACTCTCTTTGCAACTAATAGCTCAATAAGATTTCCTTTTGTATCCTTAATTGGATAACAATATCTAGGGTCTAACCTTTGTAAATAAGGATTTCTTTTAGCAGGGTCTTCGGAAAAGTCTGCCCATACGCCACAATACGCTGCACCTGCTCCTGCATAGTCACCCCACCATTGAGCCATTAGCTCATTTATGTTTGAGCCACTCCATAATTCTTTTACTCTACGTTCTCTTTTTCTTGCAGCTCTTTCGCCGCCTTTTAAATCTGCATTAACAGGAACAGGAATTCTGACTGAAGGAATAACCGCTCCACCAATAGCAGACCAATGGTGTATGCCCATTTCGATAATATTTGCAACTGAAGGTGCTTCGGCAGTAGCAGTTAAGTTAGCCCAAAGCATATGCCATTCGCCATTAACAATAGAAGTAATTTCTTTTACTCTAGCTTTATGTTCAGAGTGAGTTTCAATTAACTGATTTCTCCTATCCCAAAATTTCTGAGAAGGAGAAAGATTTCTACCTGCTGAACTTGCGTTTTCTAATGGTGTTCCAAAATTTAAATTACTCATCTGTTCCTTGTAAACATTCTATCTCTTATAATAGGCGGAATATTTCGTCTTGACACGACTTTTGTTAAATCTACACTAAACAATGAAGAATTCTTACACTCTCCATTTGCAATCCACAAAGCGATCAAAGCGTCCTGTTGTTTCGCCCAAGGAAATACTAGCATATCATCTATCAAAGGCTCAAGCTTTTGTTTATCTAATAATGTTGCAGAAGGAAACGCAATTAAACCGCTATAGAATAAAGCTTGCATAGCTCCTACACCATACTCTTCGTCCCATTTAGACCCTCGCTTTTTACCAGCACCAGTTGTTTTATGTTCAATCATACGAGTTCCTGCCCATTCAGCACGATTCTTTACAGTATCATCTCCTAGTATTGTAGGAGCAAAGTTCGTTTCAATAACTGTATAGGCAATTCTATGGTCTTTGTATTTCTCCCAAAACTCATACATTAGTTTATTTCGTACGCCAGTCGCACCTAATCTAAATCCTACAAAAATGTCAACAACAGTTCTAACTCCTGTTTCAGGATTGTACGCAAGCAAAACTGCTGCGGCCCTACCAGTAGTAGCAGGATCAATTCCAAGTATCAAAATCTCTTCAGGATATACCTGACCTATACTTCTTGCAGCACCTAACTCTAAAGCATTGTCTATAAGTTCTTGTTTAAAAATTCCCTCTTCGTTTTGAACATCTTCTTGTTGATACACAAGTTTCCACCTAAGAGGGTCTCTGGAACATATCTCATCTCGTATGTCCCTAAGTCCAGGTATAAAAACTTTTGTATCAATTGTTTCATCGTGTTCCCATTTTCCGTCTAATGACCAATACTCAGACCAATTAGGTTTTTCGTTATCTGTATGCTCTTCTAAAATTGCAGGTATGGAAACGTGTTTAAATATTTTATGGTCTTTCCAAGAATCTTTCCATTGTCCATAATTATCTAATGGGTGAATTCTTGTTCCGTTAACTAAGGTCTGACCTCTTTGGGCCCTTGACCTGGCCTCCTGAGTAAACCATTCGTCAATTCTTCTTCGTCTAACATCAGTTTGTTGATTTTCCAATGTCAAAGCGTCATCAAGAATTAGTAAGTCAAGTCTTGATCCATAAATTTGTTTACCTACTGATAAGGCCTGAACAGTAGGGTCTCTCTCACCAGATTCTCTTTGTCGTATGGTTATCTGGTCTTTAGACCAGCCAAAACCGTCAGACTTTTGTGATTTGAATCCATTAAAATCTTCTATTAAGTTTCTCTCACAATCTTTATACAGATGAGGGTCAGTTAAATATCTTTTTATTCTTCCGAGTAAGTCTTGTGCCTTCTCTCCAGACTTTGTAACGAGAGCAATACGAATGTCTGGATTCTGGCACATTTTGTATACAGGATACCACAAAGCGGATAAAGTAGATTTACCGGATTCAGGGTGGCCCAATACTAAAACAAGTCGTCCTTGAGGATCAGCTAAACAGTTCTCTATCTCCGTTTGATGAGGTGCAAACTCAACATTAAAATATAACTTACAGAATTCAGAAAAGGACATATTCGATAAATCAGGATAGGAATCCTTAACCGCATCTCCACTACGTATCTGTCGTGCTTCAGCAGCCCAGTCTTGATGTCGTTGGGAGTTTTCTTCCCACCATTTCCTCGTGACACCGATACGCTTGCACGCTTCCGTATAAGTGAGTCCGTACCTAATACATTCCAGGAAAGACTCCATAGCCCACGCTTTCCAGAGAGAAGTACCCTTTTTTGCAGGCGGAGGAGGTAAATATACTTCGGCATCTTGATCGAATTGAAAAACTTCATTATTTGCTCCAAAAATTTGTGCTTTTACTTTTGCTCTATCAGATAACAAATCTGCATCAGACCTTTTAGGCCTGCCCGCTTTGGTGTCTTTAGTCATAGTCGTACTATAACACGAAGTCCTTAACACCTACTAATACTTGAGATAATATCTCACGACAGGATTTACATATCCCATTCCTAATGTCAGTAGGCATACCAAACAAATCAGTTTTTCGTACGCCGCAATTTCGACAACGCACTACCAATTCGGCTATTTGTCCTCCTCGTCTATAAAGGTGTCCTGGACTTGCTCAATTCTAGGAACAGGTCTAGAACTTTCACTCTCTATTATATCCCAACCTTCTTTAGAAACACTATATTGTTTTTGTCTTCCTTCCCCAGTTTGCGTAACCAATTCTTCTCTGATAAGCTGAGCCTTTGGACGCTCAAAACGGCCACCTTCCATATTTGCAGCTTCTCTCCAAGCTTTATTAAAGAATTTCTCTCCCCTAAAGGTAGTAATATCAGCCAAAGCTTTGAGTAAGGAGTAATCCCTTGCTTTTACACCTTCCTGGTACGCAGTCAGCGACGCAGATCCGCTTTCTTTATCAGAAGTAAGCATTAAACTCCAAGGCTTAAATGGCTCAGCGTCTTTTTGTTTTGTGCATTCCATTTCAATAAATCCGTCATTATCTCCACGTGCAGTAAGGTGTATAGTCGTATCCGCAGAAGCCCTGATAACACTAGACCCTCTCATAGATTCCCCACTCTTTGTATCGTGGTGTACGGCCAAAACCGAACAATTAAAGTTTTGTCTTACAGTATCAATCATTGCTACAACTTGTCCCATATCTTGTTGTAGGTTTTCATTAGCACCTACAGTACAACGTTGTAATGTATCAAAAACTATAAGTCCTGGGTCCACAGTTTCTACCATATCCAAAAAATCCAATTGCTCTGAAGTAGGGAGTTTTCCGGGCGGAGCAAATAAGGGTACGGCACTCGTGTAATAGAAGACAGGGGGAAATATGGAGGCATTTCTCCTATTCTTCCAAGCGGATACACGAGCACCTAAGTACCCTATTCCTTCTGCAAGTACGTATAACACGGTCGTCTTTTGTGTCTCTCGACCAAACCACGACCAGCCATTCGCTATGGTATTAGCCCAATCAAGTGCTAAAAATGTTTTACCTACACCAGCGTCAGAGTGTAGTACTGTAAAGCCTTCCTCCATTATGAAATCTTCAATTAACCATTCAGGTGGTTTTAATTGTGTAACGTCTTCCCCTTTGATGTATGAAAGTGGTTTGTAGCTATCATCTAGCCTATGATGTTTTAGCAGCAATGCTAACTTTTCTTGATTAATCATTAATCCTCCATATTTCTTTTTTCCATAATAAACCTGACGTATTTTTATGCAAACAGTTAGTCCAAGTAATCTGGACTAAAAAGTTAGTCCAAAGCAAGCTGGACTAACTTACACAATTAGGCATTGAGGATTCTCCTAAAGTCCAACTGGACTAAGGGTTTTTCAAAAGCCAAAGTTAGTCCACTTATGTCCACCCTTTAGGGTGGACTAAGGGACTAATGGGACAAAGTTTGGGGGGTATTCTAAAGGAGATATAGTAAATAGATCTAAATATCAGTTAATAATTGGGTTTTTTAGAGAATCTAAGGGTTTTCGCAAAATTAATGTGGGGACTTTCATTAGGTTGGAGTAGGGGATTCTTATGTTTGTCGTTTGCTTTAGTTCCCAGTGACTGACCAGAACCCCTACTCATAGGAAATCTCGCAAGAGCTCGTTCCCTATAGGACAGAAATATATACAAAAAAATTCGGTTTGGTGGTTAGTTTATTTTGATTGAATTGACACTTTAAATTACTTTGCTTGCACAAAGTAAAACAAATGCACTTACTTTTAGAAAGTAAGCAAACAAGAGTGAATCGTATACGATTCTTCATCTTTTTTTCCCTTCGAAAAAAGAAGCAAAAAAACGGCTTGAAAGTATAATGTATCCATTGGAACCGAGTATTTAAATATGGTATCTCTCTCGTAATCACAAGTATAGCAAGGATCAGAAAAACGGAGTAAAATCGTCAACTAACAATTTTAGGCGTTTTGTTGCACGACATCTTTTACTTAGCCCGCTACCTACCCCATTCCTATTTGGTGTCGCACAAAAAACGCCGAAAAATTCTCAGTTCCCAAGAGGTTGCCGATTTGACTACGTTGTTTCTAGACCTTGCTTGATGTGAATCATAAGAGATTCCAAAAGGGAGTCGATATTATAAAGGAGTTGTTCAAATGAATAACATAAAATTAACAGGTAAATTAATGACTAACGATATAAGTAGAGTTAAATTAAACTCAGGATACTTAAATAACGTAATGTTTCAACCCGATTATAAAGGTAGAGGATTCGTTAATAATTTTAAGTTAGAAATTAATGAATCAGACGTTGATGATGTTAATGATATCATAGCTAAAATGATTGAAAGTGATGAACAATCTACAGATTGGACTAAAACAAATCTTAAAGTTGTAGTTTCAGGTTGTTTTAGAGCTAATAATTACGAATATACAGATGATAAAGGAATTCCACAAAAGGTATATCAAAATATACTTCAAGTTGATTCCTTAGAATTTGTATAAAATCTATTTATTTAAGTGTGTGAGGTTGAAAGATCTCACATACTTAAAAATTTTTTTAAGCCTATGACAATTAAATCAAAATAAACGAACCACGGAAACCAAATTTTTTTGTATACATTTCTTATCAACAAAAAGATCTAGTAAGGGATATGGCTACTAACACATACAATCTATTTATAAACAATATAAATAAATATCTACAAATTGTGTGTGTTAGTAGGTATATCAAAATAGTATACTGCTATTAAATATGGAGGTAAATATGACTAAGTCATACAAACTTAGTAATGGTATTAGAAATTCTACAAATAGAGTTTCTAATAGAAAAAAGAAATACGATACAGTAGGGGGACCTAGAAAATATCCTAGCAAATATTGTTGGGAATTCATTGGAAACTCTATTCATTGTGTAGAAGTAAGATACTTTAGCATTTCACAAAAGTATCACTTCTTTAAATACGCAAACGGCATACTAACTAGAGGACCACAAGTTCCTACAGATAGAATGCTACACGATACACCTATTGATTGTTATAACAATCGACCAGGTGTAATTCACCCACTAAAGGAATGGAGTTAATTATGTCATTAGTGACAACAAACAATCATATAGTATATGAAAATGAAAAATTAGATAGATTGGAATATCTAATTAATAGAAGTAATGATGAACGCTATTTCATCTCTAATAATGAGCGTAAGGAATGTGAAGTTATATTTGCAAGACTTAGATCATATTTAACAGATGAAATAGACAAAATTGATACAATCCAACAACTTTGGAATTGTATTGATAATAAATACACATATGAGGAAACCAAAATACATATGAATGCGTATCGTCAAGGTAAAACTACTACAAAAAAAGTAGTAGTTGTAGAACAGGAGAAATAATGTGTATTAAAGGTGCAACAAATCTATTCGATACATTATGTCTAGCTATGTATGGACATAATAATTGGGAAAATGTAAATCCTAAATTACTAAAAAGAAATGATGATGAGGATTACACAGTAATTTTATTTCATCATAAAGATACAAGAATGGAAAATAAATAATGCAATGTAGATGTGCAGGTAATATCATTTGTTCAAATCATTGGACAAAAGAACATACAAAATTATTTATAAAACAACAAAAAAATAGAAAATGGAGGTAAAAAATGACTATCGGTTATATCGAATGGTTATTCATAATACTAACTATAAGCTTATTGTTAAATGCGTGGACATTTTGCGGTTGGTTAGAAAAACAATATATCTCAGGTAAACATATGTGGGATATGAGAAAATGGAGGAAAAATGCCAGAAATGGATAAAAGAGAATTAGCAACTCTCATTACAGATAATAGTTCTAGTGTGCGAGAAACTTGCATAAATGCACTAGAACAATTATACGAATCAAGCAGTAAACATTTCAA
>MDTG01099093.1_pt1 | contig 12167 bp, 13 predicted proteins | sample 811421 | NCBI WGS metagenome assembly MDTG01 (sample SAMN05326645, study PRJNA326480) | marine metagenome | isolation source: seawater | place: Pacific Ocean: South East | collected 2011
GTTTTTGGGTTTTTGATGTTTTATTTTGGTTTCCTAATGAAAGAAAAGTTGCTGTATTGGGATTTTTTTTGGATTTAGTCTTCGGTATTTGAGGTAATTTTTTTTCAGAATTTTTTTTAGCAATTTTTTTAGCAAATTACTTTAATTTTTCTGATTGTTTTTTTAAATGTTCTTCTTGTCTTTCCATATTTGTATTTGTGAGTATATAAATATAAATAGATTTATACAAGAATCAATAATAATTATAAATGATACCTATTCATTCATTTGTTCAAACAAGATTAGATTCGTTTTATGATTCCAAAAAAATACCCAATTTAATATTTCACGGTGGTTCTGGAACGGGGAAACGAACAATTGTCCACAACTTCCTACACAAAATATACGACGGAGATAAGGGTAAAATGAAATCCAACATAATGGTTGTGAATTGTGCCCAAGGAAAAGGAATCAAATTTATACGAGAAGAATTGAAACTTTTTGCTAAATCCAACATCCAATATAATAAAGGGGTCTTGTTTAAAACTATTGTGTTATTTAACGCGGATTTTCTCACGAATGACGCACAGTCTGCTTTAAGAAGATGTATTGAATTATTTACAAATAATACACGATTTTTTATTGTTCTCCAAAACAAGAATAAATTGCTAAAGCCTATATTGTCTAGATTTTGTGAAATCCATATTCCAGAATATAAAAACGAAGATGGAAGTTTGCTAAATCTTCATAAAGTAAATTTAGCGACAAAATTTCCAATAGAACACAACAGTTTTGATGAAGAGTTTCATAAATTAATACATTCTAAAGTTCTCAAAAACAAGAAAAAAGATTACGACCAAAGTCTTTTCATTGAACTTTCTACCATTTTGTATGAAAAAGGATATTCAGTGTTGGACCTTATAAAATATATCGAAACCCACGAAATATTCGATAAACAAAAAACTATCAATATATTGATTCATTTTAACAAAATCAAATCGGAATATCGTTGCGAAAAATTGTTATTGTTGTCTGTGTTGGACTACGCATTCATTCAATGATAAGTGCGTTTTAATCAAACACAAAATATCTAAGGAAAATGTAATAATCACATTATGGATGACTTTGTTATTTCCAATTTACACGAATCTAAGAATGAATGGTGCAGTAGATTGGTGTCTATTTTTACACCATTAGTTACAGAAGGAATTCGATCTATGTTTAATGAAGCTTGGAAAATCTGCGTGGATACAGATGAATTAGGAAAATACCTGATGACCTTCCAGAACTTGTTGTCGCGTGTTCCTAAATGGAATGCCATTATTATCGAAGAAGAACGAAAGCGAATCATTGAAAGGTCGGGTTGTTCCTATTTAGAAGATTTGATTACATGTGTTCATATTATTCAATTGAAAGTCCTCACATGTATTCGTGTTGGAAACAAACAGAAACAAATCGACATTGCAATTCCTAAATTGGATAATTTCATACACAAGGTCTACATTCACGTGGCACGTAAAATATACACCAATGTATATTTGTTTGAGAAGAACATCAGTCCATTACAGGTTCAAAAACACAATCGTGAATTGGAAGTCATCATACAAGAATGTATTTTGACGGCTATTCGCGAATCTATTCCTACAGAAGAAATCATTCGGGCTTATATGGATGAATCAGTGGAACATGAAGAAGAGGTTGTAATTGAGAACATTGAAGAACCTGTTATTGATGAAGAAAAGAAGGAAGATGGAGCGAATGACACTAAAGACACTAAAGACACTGAAGAAGGTGAAAAGACAATGGAAGGAGGAGAAGAAGAAAAGAAAGAAGAGTCAGTAGTTGAAAAGTTCCCAGAGCCTAAAGAGGAAGTAATTCCCGATGTGGTTCCTACAATAAAGAATGTTGATGAAGAACCGGTCATTACCAGATTAGAGTTCAATGATTATGATAGTGTGTTGGAGAAAGACGATAGTATTGAAACTGTATCAGCACCGAAAACGATTGAACGATTGGAAACTATTAGCACCGAAAGGAATTTACAAAGGAAATTGGATGAAATGGATGACGATGATGATGAAAAACTTACTATTGGAACCGACATTGCTTTGGATAGTTTAGATATTACAGATATGAATAAAGCCGATGATTTTGTTTCATTGGATGACATTGTAGAATTGAATTAGACGGTTCATTCGTAGAAATTTAGCATTTTTATTATGAAGAATTATTATTAAAAATGGAGAACTTGTTTCTGTTTGCTATTTTGACTACAATTTTATATTGTTTAGTAAAAATTGTAGAAATGAAGTATGTAGAAAAAGAAATGAAACCGTTGAAATTTATCGTAAGAGACGCTGTGATTGTATTCATATCTTCATTGGTAGCATCATATACATATTTTTATATGAATGATTCATTTACGGATTTTATGAATGTTGTTACAGAAAACAAATCCCTAAATTTAGAATCCACGCAGATTTTTACAGATGTTCCTAATTTTTAAAACTTCTTATAAATATTTAGTCAAACAAAATTATCATATGGATTATTTCATCGATATGATATGTGATGGATATTAGATATAGGATGGAATATCATCAATGTCAATAATATGTGTATCGAGTTCCATATTTAGAATATCTTCTTCATTTTTGAGAACAAAGTCTTTAAATATAGATTTTGACAATTGGTTTTTAGGAGTATGTTTATGAACGGTCCTTGCGATCATTTTGTATAATTTGAAATTAGGATACCGTTCATCGCCATTGGCTTTATATAAAATGTTTTTACCGTTATCATCACACACCCATTCTAATATGAGCTTTTGAACTTCGGATAATTCTTCTGTAGGAGGAACAGGAACATCATCAAACACAAAATCAAACATAGAACATCCTAAACGACAAATATCGAAAGACATATTGGGTTCTAAACGGGGTTTAGAAGAATTTAAATAAGGCTCGCAATTGTATTGTGAAGAAGCATCACCGGTTTTGTCGAAACTATCACTACACAAAATACGCCCTTGATACTTATAAATGGCACGTCCAAAGTCAATAATCTTGTAAATTTTGCCATATGTAGGAACACGATAGACTGTTTTATCATATTTGTAATACAAATACTTTTGAGTAGTTGTCATATACATAATATTATTTGTATGGAGGTCATTGTGTGTAAACTGGAATGCTTTTTGATAGGTCAATAAAGACATAATTACTTGAAACAATGCCGCAATAATTTCATCGTGATTAATGATTTTGTTTGAAAACAAGTCGTCGATTGTTCCTTGACAAGATTCTAAGAAAATCATTTGTGTAGGAAAATCCTTGATATAGGCATTCATCACCTCTTCTTCACTGTCTTCGTCACTGTCTTCTTCACTAGAACCATCTTCTTCGCTATCTTCGTCTTCGTCTTCGTCTTCATCACCTTCGGATTCTGTGTTTGAATCATCGCTGTTGGAAGAACTTTCTTCGTCACTATCCGATTCAGTATCACTACATTTACTATTATTTGAACTGTTTAAAGAAAGGCTAGAGTTGTTTGACTTTTCATAACATAATTCAGTGGCATCAACCAATTCAGAACTAGGAGTTTCAAACCGGTCCGTTTCGATGGTTTCAAAGTCGTCTAAATCGATTTCAACATCTTCTTCTATTTCAAGTCTTTGTTTATTACATCGAGAACCAGTATTTATGTATGGACTATCGGTATCATCAAACACATATATATTATTGTTGTTTTCATTAAAGTAATCGGATTGTAACAAATAATCAATATCATCGGCAACATTAAATTTGAAATGTTTTTGAATTCCTAAAAAACTACCATAATAATCAAGACCGTTGGAAAAGTTATGGATGTGTAATAATTGGGAATTTAGATAATAAAAGAAGTTATCGATGTAAGAAGCATTATTCGGACAATTCAATTTAGCAATACAAATATTGGATACATCGGTGGATGTTTGAGAGTCCAGAATAGGTAATACTGGTGTCATATTTTCATATTTACCGATCAAATATTTAATGGGGTCTAACAATGGGGCATATTTAATGAAAACTGGGATTTTGATATCTTCTTTTGATTCAGTGTTGATGACTGTTTCTAAATCTTTGATTTGATATTTCTGATTCAAAGTAATAGAATTAAAATTGTTGGAATTCATTTCGAAAAATAGAGAATAAATTGGATTATATGCTTGTAAGTTTTCAATGTCAAATGGTTGAAAAGGAGGTTCTCCATATTTTTCAATGTATTGAGTTTTCAAAGACTCTAAATCGATATTGTTTATTTTATTGTAATGTAGATTCAATTTAGGAGATTCCATATATTTGAACAAAACATATTTTAATGATGTTTTTAACGGAAGTTCGTTAGGTAAGTTTATATTGACTAAATAATTTGTGTGTGACATATATAAAAATATTCAAATATGACACTAGAATTGAAAAAATTTGATATGAAAACGATTACATTCAATCCTAATGAGTCTAAAGCTCCTGTAATTATTTTGATTGGAAGAAGAGACACCGGTAAATCCTTTTTAGTCCGTGATTTGTTATATTTCCACCAATCTGTCCCAATTGGAACGGTCATTTCGGGAACAGAAGCTGGTAATGGATTTTATTCAGCTCATGTTCCTAAATTGTTCATACACGAAGAATACAATACTGTTTTGATTGAAAATGTATTACGAAGACAAAAGATGGTTCTCAAACAAATGAAAAAGGAAAAGGAAATGTATAATAAAACAAGCATCGACCCTAGAACGTTTTGTATATTGGATGATTGTTTGTATGATAATTCTTGGGCTAAAGATAAATTAATGCGATTGTTATTCATGAATGGGCGTCACTGGAAAGTAATGTTGATTATCACCATGCAATATCCTTTAGGTATACCTCCTAATTTAAGAACCAATATTGATTATGTATTTATTTTAAGAGAACCTTATTTAACCAACAGAAAACGTATTTGGGAAAACTATGCCTCTATGTTTCCTACACTTGAATCTTTTTGTTCAGTCATGGACCAAACAACTGAAAATTATGAATGTCTAGTAATAAATAACAACACGAAATCTAACAAACTAAATGACCAAATATTTTGGTATAAAGCCGAAAACCGTCCCAACTTCAAGTTGGGCTCTAAAGAGTTTTGGGAAATATCCAAGAATATGGATTCCGACGATGAAGAACAATACGACCCTTCTAAATCTAAGAAAAAATCCGCGGGACAACAAATCACCGTCAAGAAGAATAAATGGTAAATTATTTGATTAGTTTCTGTTTCGCTTTCTTGATAATGTCATCAATTACTACTTTGGCATCTTTTGTGTGACGTAAATGAATACCACAATTATCAGTATAAGAACGTTCTATAAATCCATTTTTATTACATGATTGCTCATATATATCAAAAAAATAATAGTTGTGAACTTCACACAAACGTTTTAGCTGGTTATTCATATATTTAGTATACTCTCTTCTTTCTTCGTTTGTGCCTAAAAACGGAAATTCAGGATGACCTTTTGCAGTAGTATATAGTGGAGGAACTATATTGTAAACACAAACAAACAAGTTATTGTATTGTTCAACATTCTGTTTTATAGCTTTGAAATAGTTTTCGACGAGTTCATTTATAATATCTTTGTATGTTCTTACACTATTTATATGTTTATGAACATGACATCTACAATCAATTTCTCCAAAACAAAATATTACAATATCATTTTCTTTTACTTGATAATTCGGTAATTTTATATTACAAAGACCTAATCGTTTGGAACCGAAAGAATACATTAATTTAGGCCCTAAATGATGGTCTTTAATGTTTGACATATTATGGTATCCCCATTGAGAGTGTTCCCTAGATGAATGACTATCTCCAAATGTATGAATATTCATATATAATTATATGTGAATATTTATGTTAAATATATTGGTATGGTCATCCTATTTACATAGGACCAGCCATACGAAGACCACCAGCAACACCAGTACCAATGGCGAATGAAGCACCTTGTCTGGCACCAGCACCCATGGATGGGATGAACACGTCCAACACACTAAATGTGGCAGCGGCCATAAGGGCAATGACAATGATTTCTTCAACGTTCAATGACTTCTTAGGAATCACGTATGCGGCAATGGCAACAATGATACCTTCTACAAGATACTTGATGATTCTCTTGACAAGTTCGGTAAAGTCGAAAGATCCAGACATTTCTAATATATTATATAAAAACAAAAAAATTACAAATATATATCAATGAAAATCAACTTAAATAAAATTTATAATATTTCTTATAGTTTATAAGATGTCTGGCTTTGAGCGTAAAGTGTTAGAAAACGGTCAAATCAACCCCAATTATATTGATTTGTGTGATGAAGACCCACCTATTGCCGGTCAAAAATTCGCTTGTTTATCATTCATTTCTCCTGAAAAAGTCCTAAAGCAAAGGGAAATGTTTTTGTTCGAAGAATTCCTAAAGCAATGGGATTTCAAGAAATCTATGGATAAATTTTTTGATTTTATCCATTTCATTTCATACAAATATGGATTAGATGTGGAGGCTTTGATTGCGGATTACACGGATTATGTTCAAGACGAAGGCACTAAATTAAAGGCTCAAGGTGCTGAAGATGATTTCAAGAACTTCATGGATAAAAATGAAGATACTTTAAATGCTAAATTCCAGAAAGAACATCAATTCCAAACTTCTGTGCGTGGATTGAAAATTCGTGGTGTATTTCCCACGCAAGAGGAGGCTGAACTAAAGTGTAAGAAAATTCGCGAGTCTGACCCTAATCACGATATTTTGGTTGGACCTGTTGGTTTATGGTTGCCTTGGGATCCTGATGCTTACAAGACTCAGCGTGTGGAGTTTATGGAAGACGAGCTAAATCAATTACACAGTGAGAAAATGAAGAACGAGGCCAAGGCCAAGGAAGAATTCGAAAAGCGTGTAAAAGATGCTAAAAGAAAGGCCATCGAAGATAATATTAAGAAGGCTGAAAAGAGCGGAAATGTTCTTACACAAACATTGGATGACCAAGGTAACTTGGTGGGTGTTACTGAGACCGTTGATTTCGAATCTCGTGAAGCTACTACTGAGGAAGAAACTAAGAAATACAATGAAGAGCTGGCACAAAAGGCTCAAACACAAAGTGAAGAAACCCCCTAAATAAAAAAGGGTTTTGTATGAATCTATTTTATGAAATCATTTATTTCATAAAATTGAAAGGCTTTATTCTTTATATTATCATTTTTATCTTGTGTTTGATTTTTAGATGGAAGTAGTGATAACATACATAAAAGGATATCCTAGTAAAACGAAACTAACATATAGACGCGAAGATGTTGTCCAACGTATTGTTTCTGAATGGTCAAACAATACAAAACCTACAACTCGTCAGCGTCAGCATCAGAATCAGAATCGTAAATAATCTGGAGTGTTTTCCTGTCGAATTTGCCCAATTCGTCGTGTGTTTTCAAGTTGTATAATGTATCATTGGTGTCGATCAAATACGTAACATTATGTATTACGATCTTCGTCACCTCGATTTCATCATCGGACTCTTCCTCTTTTTCTTTCGGTTTTTGTTCGTCCTCTGATTTTTGAGCCTCTGGCTTTTCGTCTGGCGGTTTTTGACAATTACGAATAATTTCATCGAGTAATATTTCTTCGGGAGAGCGATTATCCACGATTTCTTTTCTTTTCCTTCCTCGCTTTTTAGGTGGCTGAGCTGGGTCGACGGTTTTTTCTTTTTTTACTTTTGGCTTCTTATTTTTAAGGCGAGTTTCTTTTTTTAGATTTTTATGAATCATTTTGAAATCTTCTAAATAATGGTCGAAGAATTCCTTTTGTATTTCAACACTGTGAAATACGTGGAATTTCTCCAAGCATTCGGTGAAAGACTCGTCGGTCAATTTGCCACTACTCTTCAGTTGGTTCAACATCCAATATGAATATACTACAAGTTGGTTTTGTTTGGCAGGAAGTGATTTCTTGATTGGTGTTTGAGAACTCATATTTAATTATTGATTTACTAATTGTTGTTTTATGCTGTTCTAGAATTTTTGAAAAAAACATTTCAATTTTTTTACATTTTATAATTAAATTTGGACATAAAATTAACACAAAAAAAATACTATAAAATCCAAAAATATATAATAAAAATGTATATACATAATGAACACATCAAACAACTATAGATCAATATTTAATTCACCATCAAATACTGTTCATATACCGACATCAGTTACCAATTCAAATCAAACTCTACCTTTAAAAACCTTACCTTTAGAATTTTATGCGAATATGGGGTCAATCGTTATAAAAAAATTACAAAGAATATTGGAATATAGTATTACTTCTGTTCCTATTGGAGTTATTCAAAGCTTTGATAATTTAATCAGTCAATTACAATTAGATAGAAGATATTCTTCTGTAAAATCTGGTTCTTTTAATGATGTATATAGATTTCAGTCTCAAGGTTTAGCAATAAGAGTATCAAAAACACCAACACCAATTAATACACATTTAAAATCCACTACTACTAACTCCCTAACCCGAACTACTACATGTGTAATATATGTGTCTCCCAACGGTAATAATATAAAAGAATTAGAATTGATAAAAAAAACAAAAGACAATTGGGAAATGGCTTCATTAGAAAGTATTTGCCCTAAAATATTTTTCAATGGTTATATAATAAAGTCGGATAGACTCCTCTATTCAGTAACTATCACTGAGTGTTATGAATGTGATTTAGGTTCTTATTTTACAGATAACCTTAAAGGCTGGGATTTAATTAAAGAAAGAGGAACTCTAGTAGAAGATGATTTTGTGATTGGGTTCACTGGTTTCACTTTTGGAAGAACTAGGAACTACGATAAAGCAAAGAAAAGGTCCATAATTGCCAAGAAACTTATGGAATGCTTTAACACGTTGGCAAGGCGTATGAATGTAATATGTTTTGATATAAAACCATTAAATGCTGTAATAAACGACCGTGGAGATAATGAAGATCAAATCGATGTAAGATTAATTGATTTGGATGTAGACTCATGCCATGATTATAGTAATATATTACAAAGATACTCTGGAGATACGGATCAAACAGATAAAATTATTGATATTATGAATTTGTATATGGCTAATCTATTTTATGATCACACCGGTTGTAATATTTTTTATGAAATATTTACACATCGTGATTTTGGTGGATATTTAAGAACTAAGGACATAATTGATAAAAATGGAGACATAAATGAATTGAAACGTACACGTGACGGTCAAACTAAATACGCCGGACCTATAGAATCTTTAATAGAATTGTGGTGTAATTTAAGTGGTTCTAATTCTAAAATGAACCGTTTTGATGAATTGGCAAAGCATTATTTTAGTGATTACATGGGGTGTGGGGCTGAAAGAGTAAACGATACAATGACTTGTAGAGAAACTTTTGAATTTGTTTTACGTAATTCGATAAAACACTATAATGAACCAGTCATGAATTATTTGGTTAGGGTTAGGAGACAATTTCATTCAACCCCCGGTGGAAGTAAAACAAAAACAAAATCAAAACTATTACGTAGAATAAAGAAAAAGACAAATAAGAATAGAAACAAAATTAAAAGAAAATGTAAAAGAAGTCGTCGTAAAAATTAACTTAAATTTTATTATCATACACTATCTATTTTTACGCGGTCTTCCTCTACCACGTTTCTTAACTAATTGTTGACGGCACACTGGGCAACTATTGGAACCACGATTGGTATAATCTACCCAACAATAAACACACAATGGATGGGCACATATTTCACCAATTTTGTATGTTTCATCATTGAGCACATCCCAACAAATAGAACACGTTTCTGGTAAATCATCTATGACAGAACATTTTTTCTCTGGTTCCGGAGACTTTTCTATAGCCTTCATTTCCGCAACAAGGTCGTTCGTATGATCGAAAGAACTAGCACGAACACATGGAGCAACCGTTTCCCAATTATGCCCAACAATATATGTATGAAGTAGATTATTGGAACTAGCTAAATTTCCAATAATCCAAACACAATAACCACCTGACTTCCATTCATTCTCATGATAGAAACTTTGTTCTCCTACAATAATACGTATTTCGCAACCATTTTTGTGTATCAATTCACCAATGGCTTCTGTTCCTAATGACAAAAGAGGCACCAACAAAGCAAATGGTTTTCCTAATTCATAACAACGTTCTAGAAAGGCCCTTTTCAATGTAAATGGTGGATGGGCAACAATGAAACCAACATCTGACGGTAAGGGTTCTACCAAGAAATCGTGATGTTCTTCTAAAGTGAATAAATCGCGACAAATAACATTATGACCGTTCTTTGTCAACTCATTGGCCATCATACTTTTACCGCAACAAGGGTCCAACACAATTCTACCTTTGAATGGTTCCAATGTGGATAGAATGGTCTGTGTAGTAGACGGATGGGTCTCAGCCAAATCGTCTACTTCTGGAATGTCTGTTGTCCTTGAAAGTAAATTCATCAGTGGGTCATCGTTGAACAGATTCAAATTCAAGTTCTCCATATCCCTCAATAAATCATCTGTTGGAGATTCCTGTTTCTGTGAAGATGTATGAACTTCGTATTCCAGTTCGCGTATTTTGACCTCATAATTGTTTCGCATCATTTCATATGCTGCCATAGTGATCGTTTCTTCATGTTCTGCGTTCTCTTTTACAGAAGACCGAGAAGAATCCCTTGATGGAGTAGCACTAACCGTTTCACCATACACAATGTCTTGGATCTTCTTATAAAGAAATCTCATGTGGTTCTTCAACCGGTTCGCTTCGCGTTTGATGGTTCGGTCTTCTTCATCCGGTGTTGTATTACCCAGTGCTATTTCCTCGGCACGCTCTAACAACTTCCGTTGACTTGGTGTCAAGTTACTACGTAACAACTCCAACACTTCGCCTTCATGTCGTTTGTATGAATCAACCGAAGGGAAATATTCATTGACAACCGCACGAAGTTTCGTCGCATCATCCGAAGAAAGGTTTCGGAAGAAGAGAGAGAACCGCGAGAACACCCACCGAACGTGGGTATCATCCTTGAAGGTGGCAGACATTAGAAAATAAGTGAATATTATGAATACTTGTTCCTATCTTTTTCTACTTATCGCCAAAAAACTACAAACATCAACTTGTCATAATATACATACTTATACACGCAAAAAACCTCCCATGTCATAATATCAGACACACCTCGCGAAAATGAGATATAACAGAGGAGTTGTAACTGTTGACTTCAACAAGTCGGATTCGTCGGTGATATTCATCGCGATTCTTTTGATCATCATGTTCGGAGACAATGTGATTGTTGGAAGATTGACGGATACAAAGATATACATAATGGTTTCGTGTTTGTTTACATATGCGTTTCTTTACTTGTTGTATAAATGGGTGGATTTCATGGAAAGAAAACACAAGAAACCTGCTATAGCAGAAGAGATAGAAATCGTTCCGGATACTGTGTTTGAGCACGAAGATGAAGCATCCAGAATCAAAGTGAAAATGCATAAAGAAACACGAAAAATACCGATAGAAGAGAGTGAAACGGACGGTGAAGATGAAGATAGTTCTCCTTCGAAAAGAACAAAGAATACTCGAAAGTTCAAATCTAAAGTGAAGAAACTAGAGGTTATAGTTGTGAACTTCAAATCATGGTCGAAACATCCAAATAAATGGGAATGGTATTATTGGTTTGGATACTTGTTTGGATGGTTCAAGTACGAACCAAACAGTGTAGAAATAGAGAAAGGCTCTGGACATCATGAATATATATTATCGGGGATGTAACTACGTATCGGGGATGTTATTTACGTTCACCACGGATGCATCGTGCCAGTTGCATGTCTTTTGGCATAATTGTGACACGTTTCGCATGAATGGCACAGAGATTTGTATCTTCCATAATACCAACCAAGTATGCTTCTGCAGCTTCTTGAAGTGCCATCAACGCAGTGCTCTGAAACCGTAGGTCACATTTGAAATCTTGAGCAACTTCACGGACCAAACGTTGAAACGGTAATTTGCGAATCAATAGTTCAGTTGATTTTTGATAGTTGCGGATTTGGCGAAGGGCAACTGTTCCGGGACGGTATCGGTGGGGTCTTCTACGAA
>MDTG01218644.1_pt1 | contig 12167 bp, 7 predicted proteins | sample 811421 | NCBI WGS metagenome assembly MDTG01 (sample SAMN05326645, study PRJNA326480) | marine metagenome | isolation source: seawater | place: Pacific Ocean: South East | collected 2011
CATGCAGACAAGAAATCTCATCGATGGACAGTGGGTCGGTGCCGATGACGGTGCCATGATGCCGGTGTTCGATCCCTCCGACGATGCCCTTGTGGCCGAGGTGCCCTCGTGTGGACGCGCAGAGGCTGCGAGGGCGGTGGCTGCAGCGGCCGGAGCCTTCGCCTCCTTTCAGGAGATTGGAGAAGAGTCCCGTGTAGCCTTGCTGCATGCCATCTCGAACCTCATGGAGGAACGAAGGGGCGCTCTCGCGGAGCTGCTCACTCGCGAGCAGGGCAAGCCTCTGGCCGAATCTATGGGTGAGGTTGATTACGCAAGAAGCTATCTCACTGGTGCCGCCTTCGAACTCGAGCGACGTGCTCGGGAGACCCGACTTGATTCCGCCCTGACGGGGAAGAACGTGCTCGTACGTCCAGCACCACTGGGTGTGGCTGCGATGATCACTCCCTGGAATTTTCCATATGCCATGCTCACCAAAAAGATCGGTCCGGCTTTCGCCATGGGCTGTCCCGTGGTGACCAAGCCGTCGGAGGAGACGCCGCTGAGCGCGCTTGCCTTCGCCGAAGTGTGCATTGATGCCGGAACGCCCGTCGGATGTCTCAATGTGGTCACCGGGGATCCGGTGGCGATCGCCTCGGCATTCTTTGAATCACCGGATGTCAGGATCCTGTCCTTCACCGGTTCCACGGGGACCGCGCGCAAACTTGTCGAGGCCTCCAGTGCACAGCTTCCACGTCTCGCACTCGAGCTCGGGGGACATGCACCTTTCATCGTGCTTGAAGATGCCGACATCGATTCCGCCGTGGATGGTCTGATGATCTCGAAATTCCGAAACGCGGGCCAGACCTGTGTCTCTCCCAACAGGATCATGGTCCACCGTTCTCTGGAGGATGCCTTCGTGGCCCGACTCAAGGAGCGAATGAGCTCTCTCGTCCCCGGGCGCGGCCTTGATCCGGAAACCACTCTCGGGCCCATGATCAACGATGACGGCGTTCGAAAAGTCCAGGCGCACGTCGCCGATGCGCTGAAACATGGCGCACGTCTGGTGATGGGGGGTGACCTGATCCCTCTCGAGGGGCTGGCCCCGCGCTTCCATGCACCCACGATTCTGCTCGATACCACGCCCGAGATGCTGTGCTTCCGGGAGGAGACCTTCGGACCGGTCTGCCCCATCATGGCCTTCGATGATGTCGAGGACGCCATTCGGGTCGCGAACAGCCTTCCCTACGGTCTTGCCTCGTATGTCTGGAGTTCGAGTTCCAGGAATGCTTTGTCCGTCGCAGAGCGGCTTCAGACCGGAATCGTCGGTCTCAACGATCCTGCCCCGGTGACCAGTTGGACGCCGTTCGGTGGTCGCAAGCAGTCCGGATGGGGGATCGAGGGGGGCGGCGAGGCGTTGGATGAATACGCGCCGCCCAAGACCTACTCGATCGTCGGTCTTGAGGATCAACACGGGTGAGAGGGCCCTTCATGAAAACAGGCGCTCGTCGTGACGAGCGCCTGTGTGTCCTTCGTTTCGAATGAAAGCGTTCCGATCAGTCTTCGGCGCCGCCGACGAAGCTTGAAAGTCTCTGTCTTCGGACAGGATGCTGCAGCTTTCGAATGGCCTTGGATTCGACCTGGCGCACGCGCTCACGTGTGACCTTGAAGATTCGTCCGACCTCTTCAAGGGTGTACGTGTAGCCGTCACCGATGCCGTAACGAAGCTTCAGGATCTCACGTTCCCGGTAGGTCAGCGTCTTAAGGACATCGTTGATTCTCTGGCGAAGCATGTCGCTCGTTGCGCTGTCCGAGGGCGATTCCTGCCGTTCGTCCTCGATGAAGTCTCCGAACTGGGAGTCTTCGCTCTCGCCGACTGGGCGGTCGAGGGAGATCGGGTGTCTCGAGATCTTCATCACTCGACGGGTTTCGTCGATGGGCATCTTGGCCTTGAGTGCGATCTCCTCGACGGTCGGTTCTCTCCCCAGCTCCTGAAGAAGATTCTTCTGGATGTTTCTGAGCTTGGACATCGTCTCGATCATGTGCACGGGGACACGAATGGTTCGGGCATGGTCCGCGATGGCGCGGGTGATGGCCTGTCGGATCCACCACGTCGCATACGTCGAGAACTTGTAGCCACGCTTGTATTCGTACTTGTCCACCGCACGCATCAGTCCGGTGTTGCCTTCCTGAATGATGTCGAGGAAGGGGAGGCCGCGGTTGCGATACTTCTTCGCGATCGAGACCACGAGTCTGAGGTTTCCGCCGGAAAGGTCCCGCTTCGCCTGTTCATATTCCACGAAGACCCGTTCGATGGTCGCGATCCGTGTGGTCATCTGAGGAAGTTCCTCGACCATCAGTGAACGAAGACCGTCGAGCTCCTCGCCCATCACGAACGTGTCTTCCGGATCGTACCGATCCGGATGCTTGTCGGCCTTGGCCAGACGCCGCTTCAGATCCGTCATCTTCCGGTTGATCGCCTGAAGTTTTCTGAGCAGCGGCTGAATCCGTCCGGTTCGAATGCAGCATTCCTCCAGAAGGGTCGCGATCTTGCGCCTTCGGCCGTTCATCTGTTCACGAATCGACTCGAGCTTCTTCTCGTTGTCGCATTCGCAGATCTCCTCCCAGGATTCCTGGTTGAGTTGAAGGAGGCGCTTGACCGTCTTCGTGTTGTAGGGGATTCGAGCCGCGACCTTCTCCTTGGCGTTCTCCTCGGCCGTGGAGATACGCATCGTGCGGTCGAAGGGAAGGTTGCCTTCGTGCACCTGGTCGAGAATGTCGACGGCCTGCTGGGCCGCATAGTCGGATTCGAGCACCATGCGCCTGAATATCATTCGAGTGGTCTCGATCTTCTTGGCAAGGCGGATCTCCTCTTCGCGAGTGAGGAGAGGTATCGTTCCCATCTGTGTGAGGTACATCCGAATCGGGTCGTCGATGCGCTTGGACCCCTGTTCGTTGATGGCCTGTTCCACGGCAGCCTGTGCGTCGGCAGCGTCGATGATCTCCTCTTCGGCCTCGACACGCTGTTCGGGTGCGCCCTCGGTGTCGGCCGTACGGGTGTTGTTTGCGGCGGCGGTACTCGGGGGATCGTTGGATTCCCTGTTCTCGGCGTCCGCGGGTGGAGCCTCGTCATCCTCGATCATCTGCATGCGAGGGGTGCGGGCCGGTTTCTTCGGGTCGTCCCTCTGGAATTTGAGATCAGTTTCGAGGGGGGCTGGGAATGTCTTCCATCCATGCCGGTCGACCTCGATCTGGTCCGCGATGCGAATTCCGCACAGCCTCACCAGTACAAGGATCTCATCGATGCGGTCGGGGTCGACGAACGCATCGGGCAGAACGGTGTTGATCTCTTCGTAACAGATCCAGCCACGTTTCATGCCATGTTCTAGAAGGCCCTTCAGCGAGCCCGAGAGTGATTCGATGTTTGCAGTCACTTTGACAATTCTCCAGAGGTGAGATGATCAGCGTCCACGTCGCTGTCCTTGGGCTTTGTAGGGATTCGGGTTCACGGGTTTCTTGGGGCGTTCGACACGAGGGATCACGGTTCGATCCGATCCTCTCATGCGAAGTCTTTCAAGTCTGTCTGCCAGGCCCGAGCTCTGTTGCGAGCTGTTCGGATCGTGGCGTTCCGACGCGAAATGTTCGAGTCGATTGGTTCGGGCCAGATCGTCGCAGAGGCGGGCCATCATCACGGTTGGCGGATCCTCCGAATTATCCATGAGCGCGGTTCCATATCGAAAGAGATCCGTGATGAGCATCGCGATGGCTGGGTCTTCGACGGCGAGAAGCAGCTGGTCGATGGCGGGGGTCTCCCCGGCTTCAATGGCTGGGATCAGAATGTCGGCAAGTGCACGATGGCGGTTGTCCAGGAAGTGCTCCGGCGGGAAGAGTTCGGTGGCAGGTAGCATCATTCCCTCCCCCGCGTCGACGCTTTCCCGTGCGAGCTCGGGATTGCAGATGAAGACCGCGAGCACTCGGCGTTCAGCTTCCAGGCGTCTCGTGGAGAGGTTGTGTTCTGCATCTTTCGGTTCGAGGATTGTTCCGTTTTCCTCGAGGATGATTTCATCGCCCGGCCCCGAAGGAGCGTCGAACGTCGTGCGGGCATTACGGGACATCCGGCGTCTCTGAGCGAGATTCTTCGTCAGATCCGATTCGGGAATGCCGGTGATCATGGAGATGGAGTCGAGCACCAGATGCTTCCGGGTGCCCGATGCGTTTTCAAGGCCCAGTCCGGCAAGTCGGTCGATCAGTTCCTCGATCGTTCGTTGCCGCGAGGTGATTCCGTCCGAGTCTCGAAAACGCGTTCTGAAACCCTTCACGATGTGATCGAGGATGTCGGTCGCGGATTCCAGGGCATCTGCGAATGCCTTGCGTCCCTCGTCGGTCTTGAGCATGTCGTCAGGATCTGCGCCCTCCGGGAGCGTGCAGATCTTCACGTCGATGTCACAGTCGAAGAAGATCTCCGACGCTCTGTCCGCCGCCTTCTGGCCGGCCTTGTCACCGTCGAAGAGCAGGGTGACCTGGTTGCAGAACTGCTGGAGTTTCTTGGCGTGAGCCGCTGTCAGCGCCGTTCCAAGAGTCGCCACCGCGTTTCTGAATCCAGCCTGGTGGCAGGCGATTGCATCCGTGTAGCCTTCGACCACGATGGCCTGACCTGCATCGATGATGGGTTTGCGCGCCAGGTGAAGGCCGTAGAGGGTCCGGGACTTGTCGAACAGGGTGCTTTCCGGGCTGTTGAGATACTTGGGCTGATCCTCATCCGAAAGACTTCGGGCGCCGAATGCAATGGGCCGTCCGAGTTCATCGCAGATCGGAAAGATCAGTCGGTTCCTGAAGACGTCGTAGTGACCGTTACCTTCGTTTCTCGGTTTGACCAGTGAGGCCGCTTCGAATGCGGCGAAGGGGATTGCGTTCGAATCACCCTTTCGTGCATGCTGGTCGAGTTCCTTGATCCTGGAGCAGAGGCCGTCCCATGCGTCCGGTGCGATGCCGAGCATGAAGGCTTCTGACATCTCTTCGTTGATGCTGCGACGCTCGAGCAGGTCTCTGGCGTCCCGGCCCACGGTCTCCTCCAGGAGGCGCCTTCTGTACCAGCGACTGGCCGCGTCAGTGGCGCGAAGGAGTGCCTTCTTGCTGGTCGCGGGATCACTGGGCTGGCCGTCGTAGGGTGCGTGCTCCAGTTCGATTCCCGCACGTTCAGCGAGCGCTTCGAGCGTCTCCGGGAATGTCATCTTGTGATAGTCCATCATGAAGCCGACGGCGTCGCCGCTGGCTCCACAGGCGAAGCAATGGAAGAACGGGCGTCCCTTGTGGGTCACGATCGCAAGCGAGGGCTTGGTGTCGTCATGAAACGGACAGACTCCGACATGCTCGCGCCCCTTCGGCTGCAATGGGACATGCTCGCCGATCAGCTTCACCAGATCGGTGGCTTCGATGATCCGATCTCTTTCGTGATTTTCAAATCTTCTTGACAAAGCTGATGCCCTTGCAACTTCGAGCTGACCGAATGAACGAAATCCTGAGTGCTCAAGTCGATTCGCGATTGGATGGATGTGATGTCGTCAAGACACATCCACTCGTGTCATGTGACACGCTTCATCGCAGTTCGGGTTCTGGGTACTCGGGTGGCTGGGACTGGAGGGCATCGATATTCCTGCGCCTGCCGAGTGAATCGGTCGAAGTGCCACGGAATCTTGGTTTCCAGTCCGAACGTTCTATTTTACTCCACCCATGGCGTGCGTCAAATCAGGGAGCGATTTCTTGACAAGTTGCAAGAATAAAAAACCCTCACGAGGAGGGTTTGGAGTCGCTCAGGTTGGTTTCTGGGGCTTTCGCCACCTGAAACAGCCAATTATCAGGCTTCGGCCGCCTGTTTCCTGGTCCAGGTGTACTTCCGCTTGGATGGTTTCACGACCATGCCGAGTCGGATCGCCTTGGCGGAGACCTTGACCTTCTTGGTCTGGCCATCAATCACGGCGTTCACGTTCTGCAGGTTCGGCTTGAACTTGCGCTTCGTGCAGGCAGTGATCTTGGTACCAACGCCGCCCAGATACTTTGGACGACCGCGAAGGCGGTATTTGTTACCGGTACGAGTGCTCTTACCTGTGAAATGGCAGACCCTAGGCATGGCCAAGCTCCTGAAACGTGGTTCATCAATCGAACGGGGGAGCATACCTGCTGGGGGCTTCCGGGGCAAGGGGAAGACGAAAAAGAGGTGGGCTCAGGTTGAAAGGCGAAAACCCCTTGGAGCGAACCCCAGGGGCCGGTAATCGGGGGGCTGGCTGAGTCAGGCACTTTCCTTCTGGATCCGCTGGGAGGGCAGATCCTGAAGAGGAGTGTTGTTTCTGATGTCTTCGGCGTTCACGGTGAACGTGAATCCCTCATATTGGGCCTCAGGAAGTTCATAGAGCTTGTCGAGCATGATTTCATCAAGCACGGCGCGGAGGGCGCGCGCACCGGTCTGGCGCTTCAGAGCGCGAGCCGCGATCTCCTCGAGGGCATCGGTGGTGAACTCGAGTCTCGAGCCTTCGATGCTGAAAAGATGCTGGAACTGGCGAACCAGTGCATTCTTTGGTTCGGTCAGAATCCGGATCATGGCAGCCACGTCCAGCGGCATCAGTGGGCATACGATCGGAAGACGGCCGACCAGTTCTGGGATCAGGCCGAATTCGAGGACGTCGTCCGGGGTGATCTGGGCGAGAAGCTCCCGTGTTTCCTGGCTGTCGCCCTTTTCAGGACCGTTCTGAGCGAATCCGATTCGGCTTTGGCCGACTCGGCGCCGGATGATTTCATCCATGCCCACGAATGAACCGCCGCAGATGAACAGGATCTGCGAGGTGTCCATCTGGATGTATTGCTGTTCCGGATGCTTTCGGCCGCCCTGTGGTGGGACGTTCGCGACGGTGCCTTCCAGCATCTTCAGCAGGGACTGCTGGACACCTTCGCCGGATACGTCTCTGGTGATCGAGACGTTCTGGGAGGTCTTGCCGATCTTGTCGATCTCGTCGATGTAGATGATGCCACGCTGAGCGTTGTCGAGGTCGTAATCGGCGCCTTGAAGAAGCTTGAGAAGAAGGTTTTCGACGTCTTCGCCGACATATCCGGCTTCGGTCAGCGTCGTGGCATCTCCGATCGCGAAGGGTACGTTGATGGTTCGAGCCAGTGTCTTTGCCAGCAGGGTCTTTCCGGTTCCGGTGCCCCCGATGAGCAGGACGTTGCTCTTGTCGATTTCGACTTCGATCTCTTCCTTGTCGGCTTCGACCAGTCGCTTGTAGTGATTGTGCACTGCGACCGAGAGCGCTCGTTTCGCCTGGTCCTGACCGATGACGTAGTCATCGAGGAATTCCTTGATCTCGCGAGGGGTCGGAATCTTCTGAAACAGCTGGCGCTTGGAGGAGACCCTTCGTTTTTCCTGCTTAAAGATGTTCTGGCACAGATCCGTGCACTGTCCGCAGATGTAGACGTCACTTGGACCTTCGACCATGGGGCCGACTTCCCGTGAGGTCTTGCCGCAGAAGGAACAGGTCGTGACCTTGCGGCCGCGAAAACCGCCGCCACCGCCATCTGAGGAGCCTCCGCCGCCGGCTCCGGAGCCACCATCTCCCTGTCCGGGGCCGATCGGGCCTTCCCCGGAGCCCTCTGAGTTCGAAGCGAGGGGCTGTGGTCTGTTCGATGGGTCGGATGCGTTGTTCAGTGACATCAGTGTGTGGCCATTTCAATCAAAAGATCATGGATCGAGATTTGAACAGGGCCTGCATGGTCCTGCCTTGAGCTTCTTGCGAGTGTATCGGAGGGTGTGACTCACGTCTCGACCCTGCTCTTCAATCGCGTTGATCTGGGTCTGGAATTTCCGGTGATTCCGTTTGTGACGACTGTTTTCGGGGTCTTATTCGATCGAGTTCCTCACGGGTTTCAGGCGAAATCCCCGATTGGACCCTCGAGATTATCTTGGCTTCCGCGAGTTTCAGTTCCTCGGTCGAGAGTTTGCCCTCCCGATGAAGGGTTCTCAGGTCTCCGAGACTGAAGCCGATCTGCTGGGAATCGTCTGAGGAGCGCATCCATTTGCGGATCAATCCGATGACGAATCCACCGATGAGCACGAGGATGACAAGCGCGACCAGCCAGGGCCAGAGTTCGGAGAATGCCGAACCGCTGTTGCTGGTGGGTGGTGTTTGGACTGCTGCTGCAAGCATGCCGGGGGCTCACTTGGTCTTCTTGGTCGTCTTCTTCTTCGATTCGGCCTTGCTTGCAGCCTTCTTGGTCGTCTTCTTTGCAGTCTTCTTCGAAGCAGCCTTCTTGGCACCGGACTTTCGTTTGTCGGACTTGGCCTCGGCTTCCTTGTTCCAATCGGATGCGGGAACTTCGGTGACGTTCGCCTGGTCGACGATGCGATCGGCCGCCTTGTGTTCCATGATCTGGCGAGCGACCTCCTGGAGCCCGCCGGTCTTCTGGAGTTCGGTGCGCACGGCATCAGGGCGTTCGCCACGCTGCTGTGCCATCATCGCGATTCGACCGTTGACTTCCTGGTCGTTGACTTCGATGTCGAAGTGGCGTGCCACCTTGTCCATGATGAACAGCAGCTTGAGGCGATTGATGGCCTGATCCTGTGTCTGATCACGCATTTCCGCGAGTTGCTTCTCGACCTGTTCGGGGTTGTCGCCTCTGTAGAGGAGATCCATTCGCTGACGCTCGATGGTTCGTGCGACCTGGGCTTCGGAGATCTTCTGTGGGAGTGCCACGGTGGTCTTGTCGAGGAGGTATTCGAAGACCTGCTCGCGTTCGGCCGCGCGCTGCTCCTGGTCACGACGATTCTCGATTTCAAGCTTCAGGCGCTCACGCAGCATCGACTCGTCTTCAAGCCCGAAGGTGGTCACGAGGGTTTCCGTCTCGAGCGGCGTGACTCGTTCGCAGTCCGTGACGTGGAAGTTGATGGTGATCTTCTTGTCGCGAAGTTCCGAGCGTTCGTGGGCGGGGGGGCCGACGGTTTCGAACACGATGTCCGATCCGACGGCTGCGCCTTCGAGGCGCTCGGAGAGGTCTTCGAGAAGCAGGCCGAGAACAGGCCCCTTGCCTTCGTCCTCGGTGTCGGGAACGACGACCAGCGTCTTGTCGGTTTCGAAGAAGACGCCTTCATGGTCTTCAACGTCGACACTCGCTCGGCCGATGAGTCTGTCGAGGGGCTGGAAGTCCTTCTTGATGTTTTCGGGAGTACCGAATCTGAAGGCCAGCTGCTTGATCTCGGTGTCGACATGAGATTCGTCGATTTCGAAGATCGGCTTCTTGATGGCCACGTTCTCGAGTTCCGGAAGATCGAACTCCGGTGCCACTTCCAAGGCGACTTCGAATGAGAAATCCTTGCCCTGTTCAAGGGGCTTCTCCATCAGTTCGTCCGGGAAGTCTGGATCGCCGACGACTCGAAGTTCCTTTTGTTGAACCGCCTGCTGGTAGGCGCCCATGATGAGCTGCCCGCGGGTTTCATTGATGACGTCGTCACCAAATCTCTTCTGGAGCAGGTGGCGGGGTGCCTTGCCTTTTCGAAAGCCTCGCATCTGGGCCTGGTTCTGAAGATTCCCGTAGGACGCTTCGATGCGCTCGTCGACGACCTCGGCTGGGATCGTGATCGCGAGGGTTCGGGCCGAAGGGCCATCCTCGGTGATGTCGATCTTGAGATTCATTTCGTCTGTGGCGGTGTCCATGAGAGCTGGCCTCGTGATAATGGCGTTTGTAGTGGTCTTGCGTGGGATCAGGGCTCACCATGATCCCTGAAATGGATTCCGAAGCCTACCAGAGCGACCCGACATACTCCAGCCAAGACGGTCGGATACGGGCAGGTTCACGGATCATGGCATCGGGCTCAGAGAAGCATCTCCGCGTATGTGGGCAATGGCCACAGATCGGCAGGGACGACGCGTTCAAGAGCGTCTGCAGCTGCACGAGAGGCCTCCATGGCCGGTACCAGCCTCTGGTGACTGTGGGCCATTGATTTTTCGTGGCTTTTGAAGCTCTTCCCTGACTCAGCCTCGAGCGTCATCAGCGCCTGGACGAGTTTCTCGATGGCTTCGATGGTCTCGTGGAGGAGGGCGTCCGTGGCGGGTGAGTCGATTCCAGTCGCTCGGGTGGCTGCCACGGCGTCCGCCAGCTGGGCCTGGCTTCGAACTCCGGCAGGAAGGATCTGAGTTCGAATCATGGTGATGAGCGTGTTGGCCTCGATGTCGAGAATGGCGACGTACTGCTCGAGAAGGATCTCGTACCTCGCTTTGAGCTCTCGATTGCTCAGCACCTTGTACTTGCGGAAGAGGTCTAGGGACTTCCTGCTCTTGAGAACGGGAAGTGCGTCGGCCGTCGACTTCAGGTGAGGCAGGCCTCGCTTTTCAGCTTCGGTCACCCAGTCCTGGTTGTATCCGTCTCCGTCGAAGCACACTCGACGGTGCGTCTTGACGACTTCGCGCAGGACGGCGAGCGTCGCTGAGTTTCGCTTCGCCTTGGTCGGATTCTTCCCCGCTCGCTTCGCGAGTTCGGTCGCGAACCAGTCGAAGCTTTCCGCGATCATCGTGTTCAGCACGGTGTTCGGCCATGCGACCGAGGTGTTTCCACCGACGGCGCGCAGTTCGAACTTGTTTCCGGTGAACGCGAATGGACTGGTTCGGTTCCGGTCGCTCGAGTGGCGGGGGATCTTCGGAAGTTGCTGGGCACCCAGATCGAGTGTTCCTGCTTTCTTCGTGCTGCTGGTCTTGCCGGATTCGAGTTGGTCCAGGATGTCGGTGAGCATCTCGCCCAGATAGATCGACATGATCGCGGGGGGGGCTTCATTCGCTCCGAGGCGGTGGTCGTTTCCAGCCGTGCCGATCGAGGCCCTCAGCAGATCGGCGTGAAGGTCGGTTGCTCTGATCACGGAGCACAGAAAGACGAGGAATTGAAGGTTCGAATGGGTCTCGTTGCGAGGGTCCAGCAGATTGACACCCGTGTTGGTCGAGATCGACCAGTTGTTGTGCTTGCCCGAACCGTTGATCCCCGCGAAGGGCTTTTCGTGCAGGAAGCAACTGAAGCCGTGTTCTGCGGCCGCCTCGTGAAGCACGTGCATCGTGAGCATCTGGTGGTCCGCGGCCACATTGGCGTTTTCAAACGTCGGTGCCAGCTCGTACTGGCCGGGTGCGACTTCGTTGTGCCTGGTCTTGACCGGGATGCCCAACTCGAAAAGTCTGTTTTCCGCATCGCTCATGAAGGAAAGCACGCGGTTGGGGATCGAGCCGAAATAATGATCGTCGAGTTGATGCCCCTTGGGTGCCGGCGTGCCTTGCAGGGTGCGACCGCAGATCGCGAGGTCGAGCCGCTGTTCCGCGAGATCGCTGTCTACAAGGAAGTATTCCTGTTCACAGCCGAGGGTGGGGAGGACCTGGGTGACCTCTTTGTCATCACCGAAGAACTTCACGATTCGGAGTGCATGCTTGCTGACCGCATCAAGGGAGCGCATGAAGGGTGTCTTCTTGTCGAGCGCTTCACCGGTCCATGACACGAACGCGGTCGGGATGCACAACGTGCCGACGCCGTCGGGGCTCTGCAGTATGAAGGCAGGGCTGGTGGCGTCCCATGCGGTGTAGCCTCTGGCCTCGTAGGTGTCACGAATACCGCCCGATGGGAACGAGCTTGCGTCAGGTTCGCCCTCGATCAGTGAGGCGCCTGAGAACTTCTCGATCGCATTGCCGTCACCTGTGGGCGAGAGGAACGCATCATGCTTTTCGGCGGTCGTTCCGGTCAGAGGCTGGAACCAATGGCAGTAGTGGGTGCAACCGTGTTCGACCGCCCACTCCCGCATCGCACTCGCAACGGTGTTCGCGATCATCGGATCCAGTGACTGACCGGCGCTGACGGTTCGTTCCAGATTCATGAAGACTTCGGGAGGGAGTCGCTTCAACATCACATCACCGGTGAAGGTCAGGCGGCCGAAGATGTCCGAAGCACGAGTTTCATTGTTCAAAGACACGTCCGAGCCCTCCTCGATGAAGATCGAATCAATCATGTTCCGACGACTCTCTTCATGCATGGCCAGTCCTCAAAGTCCTTTTCGAGCAGGCTTGCCTGCGAACACCGATTTCGATCACAAGATTGAACACGGCTCCGCTTACTATCCCCATTGGACCTCCGGACCGCAACTGTGATCACCTACTCAATCAGGACAATTTGGAAGAGTTCCC
>MDTG01236375.1_pt1 | contig 12167 bp, 6 predicted proteins | sample 811421 | NCBI WGS metagenome assembly MDTG01 (sample SAMN05326645, study PRJNA326480) | marine metagenome | isolation source: seawater | place: Pacific Ocean: South East | collected 2011
GCTGTTAACTATGTAATTGTGAGTATCGTTGGTTCTAGACAAAGAAGATCCAAAATCTACCCACAGACTGATATTGTTTTGATATGCGGGTACAGGAATAAAGCCTGTTGTGACTGGATTGTTATAATTTATATTCCATGTGACGCTGTTGTTAGCGTATGCTGTTGGCGCGAGGTGTGTTGAATTCTCGTAAGGAGTAGAGATTTCCTGTGATATGTGAATTCCTGTCTCTGTTCCATATGCACCTCCTGTGTAGAAGTCGTAAGTATTGAGTTTCCACAAATGTACACGATTTTGATCAACCAAACCTGTGGTATTATTTGCCCAAAATATGATGTTATTGTTTGTAATGTCATCACTTGGATCAAACGGATCGAATGGAGATCCTTGACAGTTAGAAAACCAGAATATCTGAGGGCATTCAGCACCATCTAACATTCCCCCACCATCGGTATCGGGGTTTCTCCAATCAGTTCCAGTACTGTTTTCTACAGCATCGGGTATACCGTCTCCATCAAAATCTTCTGGTAGAATGTCATCTGTTGGGTTACTTTCAGGATTTGTTGAATCGAAGTATTCTTGTTTGTCATTGATTCCACCTTGGTCTGTATCTGCCAAGGTTTCGTTCGTCGTCCAAATATCTTGACTACCATTGGTAATTCCTATCCAAGAATTATCACAGCCTGTTGTAAATTCGAAGTAATTATTTAGCCCATCTCCGTCATCGTCTAGTAAATTATTACACGGTTCTAGAGGATCAGTTCCGACAAGCACCTCGTCGAAATCTTCTACTCCATCGCCATCAGAATCAGCTAATGTAGGATTGGAGAAGAATCCATATGTCCCCAAAATTTCTTCCCAATCTGCTAATCCATCACCATCTGCATCGTAGTAGTCATCGTCACAATAATTTGGGAATGTAGGGATAGTAACGTCATGACACCATGAATTATTCCTGGTTTCTACTGCAACTCCAACAAATGGCGGCACGACATTTACTCCTTGAATAACTAAATTAACAACGCCTGCATAAGAAAACGGAGTAAACGTCCCAGAATCATTGTAGAAGGCAACGCCTCCTGCTGGATTGAATCCACTCGAGTCGGCAACCGTAAGTTGGCTAGACACTGCAGTGTAGAGTGTCGTGGTTGTTGCGAAATTAATCAGAGAATCACAAGGATCGGTTCCATGAGTTACGTTTGTCTCATCTCCATCGTTTACGCCTCCGGAATCAGTATCTGCAACGTTCCATAGAGTACAAGAGAGGTTTTCTTGCCAATTTTCTAATCCATCATTGTCAAAATCACCAGAATCTTCCCTTCGTGTTGGATCCGTTTCATTTGCATCGACTATTCCGTTTCCATTTGTATCTTCATCACCATCATCAAATGCATCATCATCAGTATTGTTATCACGAGGGTCACTTGCTTGCGGAGGGTTACCATATTGGCCGTTTACTTCGATTCCATCATTTATGCCGTCGAAATCAGTGTCAGAGTTTGTTGGGTCGGTTCTAAGTGTTAATGCTTCATATGAATCATTTAGTCCATCATTGTCAGTATCTGCATTATTTGGGTTTGTCGAAGTTATACCATCGGTTTCCGCAGTTAGAGTAGCACAGCCACCAGGACCTATGGATTGGTGTGGAGCACACGGCGAAACAGTTTCTGTGAAAGGGTTATCTGGTCCAGGTTGAAGACACGGTTGCCCTCCACAAGTCGTCTCCCAAGAAGGATTGATGTATTCATAAATATTGATCAAACCATCTCCATCTGGGTCACCATTAGCACCATCTGCGTTTGATGGAGAAGTGGCATTCAAACCATTGGATGCTTCCCATCCATCAGGCATACCGTCGCCATCGGTATCCCACCCGCTTCTGTCTTCATCCTCGATTCCATCTCCATCATCATCGTTTGATGAACAATCTGCATCACCGTCGAAGTCATTATCGTTTAGGTCTACCATTCCATCCTTATCGTTATCGATTCCATCTGTACAAATGTTACCCATCGGGTCTTCGTCACAAAGAATGACATTTCCTGTACCGTCAGAACCAGCATCACCACACGCTAATTGATTGTACTGCATCGCATTTTCTTCATCCCAGTTGTTGACAGGTATGGTTCCATTCCACCATACACCGTTGTCTAGGACTGATGTCGTTGAAGTTGAATCCCAGTTGGAAGGTTGCCGATAATTGTATTCTTGTAAATTAGAGAAACCATCTCCGTCTGGATCCCCAATCGCTCCATCATCATTTGATGCAGAAAGCGGGTCTAATCCATATTGCCATTCCCATCCATCTGGTAGTTGATCGTTATCAGAATCCCAGTCATTTGGCTGGGTGTTTATCAGGTATTCAAGCCCATATGTTAGACCATCTCCATCTTGGTCTGTATTAGCTAGGGCTGTGAACGAAACAAATTCTATAGTTGCCAGTGATGAAAACAACATTAGCAATGCCAAACCGATAGACTTGACTGCATTATTGTCTACTTCCCTCAATAATTTGGGGCGCGCCGATGCTTGAATGGAGGTCATATGCATTGCTACCACTAACTACTGCCTGTTTTGGAAGCACTTAAGGGAAATGGAACAATGTTCATACAAAATATTCCCCCCTTAGGGGGGAAAATCAATCAAAGTTCTTCTAATTCTTCTAAAAGTTCGAGGTCGTCTTCCTCTTCTTCTTCGTCTGTGACTGGCTCTGGAATATCAACTAATTCAGATGACATCTTTTCGATCTCTAATCTCTCCTCGTACTCCTGTTCCAGAAGGCGAGCACTTGCCTGTCCTCTTCGATATACAGCAATCAAGGCAATAAGTAAAATGCCTACATACAGACCTATTGTTTGTGGGCTCTGGAAATCAAGCGCAGCGCTAACGATACAGTCTAAGCCTTCGCAAGTTGTTGTAAAGGTAAATATTGGAGTTTGTTTCAAGCCTTTCGTACTGATATTCTCGTTAAGCGGTTCAACTGATAGCACCACTTCTGCATTTCTTCCAGCAACGATGTCATCTGGAGCAGTTAGAATCAATGTGAATTCATCAGTTCCAAAGGCTGGAATGGTTAGTAGAATTGTATTTCCACTATCCGATGAGCCGCCTGTTGTGAAACTAGCAGCCCAACCATCAGGTAATTTTTGTGCAGAAATAATTACATCCAATTCTACGTTATTTGAATTCTCAACACGGAATTCTATATTTTGTTCTTGATTTGGCAAGAACGGAATAAGTTCTGGAATTCTCTCGACAAATATACGTCCTTGTTTGAGGGACTCTTTGACTTCAATCTTGAGTGGCAAATCAAAGTATCTTGGTTCATCATCGCCATCAGTAAGTTCTTCTGTAACCCTTAGGAACAATGTATGATTTCCTGCTTCAACTCTATCTCTCATGTTGATTGTTACTTCAACATCAGTGTATTGGCCTGTTGACAGACGAATAGCCACTACGTCGCTTCCGTTATCATCCACCATTGAATAATCCCATGTTCCATATGAGGGATTACCGGTATCCTGATTGGTATTCTTGTCTAGTTTACCAGGAGATATAAGCCTCCATGTATTTTCTCCAGACTCTTCTGTGCTATCTGTTACCCGAACAGTGAAACTAACCTCTGAGCCTGGTTCAACAGGTCCTACTTTTCCGATTTCTTGACCACCATCTGAATCTGCAGTTACCTCAGCTAAAATTCCAAATGTTCGATGCACTGTGAACGAAACTCTAGAAATTAATTCTACGTCTCCGACGCTGTAACAAGCGACGGTAACCAATCCAATGTCCACATCATCTCTATTGGATGGCGGGAATATCTTTAGTTGGAGAGGAAGTATTTCATGAGAACCAACATCGCTAGTTATTGCATAAGGTCCTTGTGTAGACAATGGTTGTTTTGTATCATTGTCGAAAAATTCGAATGTCCAGCTCGAACTTGGTGCTTCCTCTACTACCAACCTGTATTGGTCTGTATCGAAACCGGCGTTGAATAAATCAACGTAAAATTCTGAGCCTTCGAATGATTCTGAGTCTATGTAGTGAGAAAGGGTCTCATCGAACGCATCTGGTCGGTTTGAATCTGCGATTTCTATTTGATGATCTTCATCTTCATAGACATTCAATCGAGCCTCTTCATAAACACCAACTTCTTCTATTCCAAGAGTAATTTTCTCTACTACAACCTCTTCTCTTACACCATCATCATTATCGATAAATCCACGTGCCCACACTTCAATATTTGGAGGAGTGTCACTTAGGTCATCCTCAGGCACTTCAATCGTCAAAGTTGCAATCTTGAATGAACCCCCGCTACTTAGGTAGTATCCCATAGGCTGATCCCATTCAGGGGCTGGCCAACTTGGAGGTAGCCCTGTGAATAGTTCAAATTCAACTTCCATTGGTGTGCTGGCTGAGCCTGTGTGTTCAACCATAAATTCAGCAGACGACTGTTGTCCTGGTGCAATCAATATATCGTCGGATTGATCTACAGGGAGAGAAAGGAACATTCCGTATTCTAAAATCTCAACACCTTGATGATTGTATATCACATTGTGGCCTTGTACATCGACGATTTCTAGCGTCAGATTATATTCTCCTGATGGAATTCCTGCATCATAAGTCCATGTGTAATTTCCAACAAGACCGTTGTTATCAAGTCTCAAGTCATCATCTTCAAATTCTTTATCAAAAATTGACTGAGTACCAGAGGGACTCGTAAGAACTAGATTTACAGAGTGAATATCATCCCTGCCAAAAGCATCTCTTATATCAACAGAAAATTGAATTGTTCTGTAATCTGGCCTGTGATTAGGCTCCCACTCTAATTTTTCTGGATCAGTCCAAGCTCCTCCAGGTTCATGTACCCTTACACTTGAATCTGCCAATGCATTTGCTTTCATTGCAATTCTTGAAAAACCATTTGCGCTTTCCATATCACCAAATGCAACAAGTACGTCACAATCACCAGCCCCGATGCCGCCTTGCCCTTCACAGTCTGCAGAACCATCAATTTGTAGTCTTAATTGCGAACCTTTTTCCACCTTGAAACCGTCGGCTGGCACAGAAAAGTAAATCTCATTCAATGTCCATGAGCAACTGTTTCCTAAGAATCCAGGGGTACAAGGGTCGTTTAACTCGATTGTTTCAGTGTAAGTTGGCCCCCCAACTGAATTTAGTGTAAATGTTAGATCAGCTTTTGAATTCTCTTGCCCTTGGAATTGTAAATAAACATACAGTTGTACTTCATTAGAACTACCCTGTCCAAATATTTGGATGTCACCAATTAAATCATCAGACCTAAATTCAACACCTGAGAGAATACTTGCTTCTTCTTGAGCGCCATCTGGTTCTATTGTGGTAATCATTCCATCGCCACCAGAATTACCTGCTTTGTCTAGGAACAGATTGTAGGATTGTAAATTGGCAGGTACTTTTGCGACGGCCTCGTTTTCTTCAAGGGTTGATTCAGCAAAATTTGGTGCTGTTGAAGACAATAATAGAATCATCACAATAAGAGGGGCTATCCGTGATTTAATCATGCGCACCGAATTCCCGTCGTCAGTTGACTGTTAAACCATTTTGCTTTTAATGCATGAAATATGTGCCTACTGACGGTTATTTTCTGTCAGCCAACGTCATTTCATAAAAAGGCCAAATGATGGGCATAAATTGATGAAAATCAAGATTTGAAAATGCATTGGATGTCCGTGTAGTTCATTAATTCCCAGCATCGCCCGCAGTCTACGCAGGGGTTGCCGAGTCGGTCAAAGGCGCCGGGCTTAAGATCCGGTCCCAATGGGTTCGTGAGTTCGAGTCTCACCCCCTGCACCATTACGACAGAGACCATCCTCCATCGACAGGAAGTATGTGCCCAGTGATGTATTCTGCCTCAAATAAAAATTGAACGGCCATAGCAATATCTTCTGGTTTGCCTGACCTTCCCAATGGTACTTTTGCGATAACAGAATCGAACTTTTCTTGTTCCCATGGAGCAGCAATAATCGCTCCTGGGGCGATTCCATTCACACGTATTTCTGGAGCCAACTCTCCTGCAAGGTTAACTATCAGTTGGCGAAGTGCACCCTTAGTAGAGGTGTAATGGGAAAGGTTCGTCCAAGCATGATTCCAACTTGTGTCGACAATTCCAATCACTGAGCCTTTTTTCGATTTCAGTTTTGGTACTAATCCTTGGGTTATGAAAAACGGTGCATCCAGGTGAACTGCTGAATATCTCCGTAATTCTTGAGGAGTAACCTTAGAGAAATCCTCCTCGTCAAAAATTGAAGCATTGTGAATTAGTAAATCGATGCCACCACTAGCTTCAACCAGTTTGTGGTCGTGGATTTCTTCTATGATTCTGAAGAGATCTTCATCGTTAGTCAGGTCACCTGAAACAATGGCGCCCTCGCCTCGAGAAACCACTTGCCTTGCCTGTGTAAGTGACCGGTTACAATGGATTATTACCGCCCAACCATCATCCAGTAATTTGCTGGCGATAACAGCACCAATCCTTCTAGCTCCACCTGTAATAACTGCGAGTCTCATAACTCTTTGTGAGGACTTCACAGTATTGAAACCTCGTAATAAGCCAAAGCGATGTTTTTTGCACTCTATTGCCTCGCACAGGATAAGGGGAGGAGGAGCATGGGAGTCAAAAAACTGCAAATGGCTAACACAAGACCCAGACTTCCCGAATGGTTTAGAGTTAGGTTGCCTTCTGGAGAACTGCAAGAAAAATTCCGTGAAACAAAAGATACTGTAACGGATAATATGTTGCATACTGTCTGCCAAGAAGCTCGATGTCCAAACATACATGAATGCTGGGCTGCAAAAGATGCGACATTCATGGTAGCAGGTCAAGAATGTACTAGAGGTTGCAGATTTTGTGCTGTAGGAACAATAAATCGACCGCCTCCATTGGACGAAAATGAACCGAAAAACCTAGCAGATGCGATAGAATCAATGAGTCTAAACCATGCAGTAATCACTGTAGTAAATAGGGATGATTTAGAAGACAGTGGTGCATCTCACTACAGAAAATGCTTGGAAGCAGTTAGGGGTAGAACACCTGAAGTAACACTAGAATTACTTTGCAGTGATCTGGCAGGAGATCATGATGCACTGACTAGTCTTCTTGATAATTTAGAGTTGGAGGTTTTTGCCCACAACGTCGAATGTGTTCCGAGATTAGATTCTATAGTTCGTGACCCTAGAGCATCATTTGACCAATCAATTGGTATACTCAAAAAAGCAAAAGAATTACGACCAGACATTCTAACTAAGTCCTCAATAATGGTAGGTTTAGGAGAAACTGATGATGAAATCTCACAGGCACTAACCTTACTAAGAGAAGCAAAAGTCGACCTCATCACCATAGGGCAATATCTAGCACCAAGTCCTAGACATTTGAGAGTAGACAGATTCCCTGAGCCAAAGCAGTATGATTATTGGACCAAAGAAATTGAGGAACTTGGATTCTTAGGCTGGGCTTGTGGCCCATTAGTTAGGTCATCTTACAAAGCTGGAGAACTATTATCCAAGGCATCGGCAAGGCTTAGAACGGACAAGGAGTGAGAGATTCATGTCGGACAAAGATAAGAGCGGAATGGAGACATATGTCGTGCCTGATGCTCCATTCCGACCCGGGGACACCGCTGATTTTGGCGGCAAATGGAAAGAAAAACCCGGCGATTTGAATCGTCCTGATCCAGCAACATGCAAAACTGAAGATACTGTTGAACACGCAAATGGCTTAATCCGAGTACTAAATGATGATGGAACTGCATCTGGTGAGTGGAATCCTCAATTGGATGCTAATGTCTTAATCAAAGGTCTCGAAATGATGATGAGGCTGAGAATCTTTGATGACAGAATGATAAAAATGCAAAGAACTGGAAAACTTTCATTTTACATGCGATCTTTTGGGGAAGAAGCTGTTGCAATAGCACAGACTATGGCACTAGACGACCATGATTGGATATTCCCCTCTTACCGTCAACCTGGTGCACAATTTGTCAGAGGGAGGGATATGGTGAGCATGATTTGTCACTGTATAGGCAACACTGAAGACAATATCAAAGGTAGACAAATGCCAGTTCATTACTCATGGAAAGAAGGACACTTTATCTCAATCTCAAGTCCTGTTGGAACCCAATTTAGTCAAGCCGTAGGAGTTGCGATGGCTTCTGCGTACAAAGGCGAAGACCAAGCTACAATTACATGGCTAGGTGATGGTACAAGTGCACAAGGAGATTTCCATTATGGCCTTAACTTTGCATCGGTATTCAAACCACCTGTTATCCTAAATGTTGTCAACAACCAATGGGCTATTTCAACTCACAAGAATATTGCAACTGGTGGCAAAAATTTCGCTGCAAGAGGATTGTCTTATGATATTCCATCATTAAGAGTAGATGGAAACGATTTCCTTGCTCTTTATTCTGTTACAAAATGGGCAAGAGAAAGAGCAAGGGCTGGCTTAGGGGCGACCTATATTGAAGTGTACACCTACAGAGCAGGGGCGCATTCTTCTTCAGACGACCCAAGCCGATACAGGCCTGGGGACGAATTCAAGTGCTGGCCAGGTGGAGATCCTGTTGAAAGACTAAAAGAACATCTGATCAAAATTGGTGCATGGTCAGAAGAAAAAGACCAGGAATTAACCGATCAGATAGATTCTGAAGTTATGGCAGCGTACAAAAAAGCGTGCGAATACGGTGACCTAGCAAGCGGGCCATTCCCACCAGCATCTACAATTTTCACTGAAGTCTACGAGGAAGTTCCTTGGCATCTTCAAGAACAGAGAGAGGAATTAGGTAAGTGAGGTGATTATATGGTAGAAATGAACATGATACAATCACTAAATAGCGCCTTGGAAACAATGCTAGAAAAGGACGAAAACGTCGTCATATTTGGAGAGGACGTCGGATATTTCGGCGGTGTTTTCAGAGTAACAGATGGGCTTCAAGAAAAACATGGGGAACATAGAGTATTCGATGCACCTCTTGCTGAAGGAGGAATTGCAGCTATTGCATTTGGTATGGGCTTGAATGGACTACGGCCTGTCGCTGAAATTCAATTTGCGGACTATATTTTCCCTGCTTACGACCAAATCGTCAATGAAATCGCAAAATTAAGACACCGCTCCGGTGGAGAATTTTCAACTCCGGTAACCATCAGAACACCGGCTGGAGGGGGAATCAAAGGTGGACATCACCACTCCCAAAGTCCAGAATCACAATTCACTCATACGCCGGGATTGAAGGTAGTTTACTGTTCAAATCCAAATAATGCCAAGGGGTTATTGACCAGCGCAATAGAATGCAATGACCCAGTGATATTCTTTGAGCCAAAAAGATGTTACAGAGGACCATTTTATGGCGACCCACACAATGTACCAACCTGGAAAAATCATCCAAAGGGAGAAGTTCCAGAAGGATATTACTCTATACCTCTAGAACAGGCAGAAGTCGTAAGAGAAGGCGACGCTTGTACTGTAATTGCATGGGGTGCGATGGTTCATGTTTGTGAACAGGCAATCAAGGATTCAGGAATAAACGCTGAGTTGATTGATTTGCAAACACTCGTTCCGTGGGATAGAGATACCGTTGTAAATTCAATTAAGAAAACAGGTCGATGTGTAATTGTCCACGAAGCACCAAAAACAAGCGGTTTTGGTGCTGAAATGATTGCTTCAATCCAGGAAAGATGTTTTTGGCATTTAGAAGCACCAATAATTCGTGTTACTGGATGGGATACACCGTTCCCTCACACAACGGAATGGGATTACTTGCCTAATCCAGAAAGAATAGCTGAAGCAATAAAGAAAACACAGGAGGCATAATTATGGGAATATTTGCGTTTAAATTACCAGACATAGGAGAAGGAGTTGTAGAAGGAGAAGTCGTCGAATGGATGGTTTCTGTTGGTGATACTGTCAAGGAAGATGATCCAATTCTATCCGTCATGACAGACAAAGCGACAGTTGAAATTCCATCACCTACTGATGGAGTTGTAAAATCTCTTGTTGGCGAACCTGGTACAATTTTAGCAGTTGGACAGGTTTGTATTGAATTTGAAGTAGATGGAGATGGAAACTCATCTGCAAAATCAGAACCTGAAGAAAGTGCGCCTGCACCTGAACCAACACCTGAACCTGCGCCTGAACCAACACCTGAACCTGCTGTTAAAGAGAAGCCAAAGGTCGAGAAAGCACCACCTAAGCCAACGCCAGTGGTTGTTGCAGCACCTGGTACTAGACCATTAGCATCTCCTGCTGTAAGACAAAGAGCGAGGGAATCTGGAATTGATCTATCATCTGTTGCTGGAAGCGGCCCTGCTGGAAGAATTACTCACTCAGATCTTGACTCTTGGAAAGAGGCTGGCAGCCCTGTTGCTGCAGGAGGACCATCTAGAGTCGCAAAGACTGGAACTACCGAGATTCCAGTAATCGGCCTGAGGAGAAAAATTGCTGAATCTATGACTGCATCATATAGCACAATACCTCACTTCAGTTATTTCGAAGAAGTAGATATTACAGAATTAGAAAGTCTTAGAGTTCACCTAAATTCCACTAGAGCAGAAGGTCAACCAAAACTAACATACCTGCCGTTTATCATGCAGGCTTTGGTTAAGGCACTTGGTGAAAATCCAGTTTGTAACGCACTCTATGATGATGAAAAAGGAGTAGTTACCAGACATGATGCAATTCATCTAGGAATTGCAACACAAACAGACAGAGGATTGTATGTTCCAGTCGTAAAACACGTTGAATCTCAAGACATATGGACTTCAGCAATGGAAATGCAAAGAGTTAGCCAAGCAGCGAGAGATGGAACTGCAGGATTGGACGAATTAACCGGTTCAACATTTACAATAACTAGCCTAGGGCGAATGGGAGGATTGGGCGCTACTCCAATCATCAACAAACCAGAGGTAGGAATTCTAGGAGTTCATAACGCAGTAGACACACCCGTAGTTAGAAACGGACAAATTGTAATCAGAAAGATGATCAGATTTTCATCATCCTGGGACCACAGAGTCGTAGATGGCTGGGATGGAGCTGTACTGGTACAGAGATTGAAAGCATTACTTGAGCATCCTGCGACTATCTTCATGTGAGGTGAAAATATGAAAGTTAGAAAATGTAAGGTTTTAGTTGTTGGAGCTGGCCCTGGAGGTTATGTAGCAGCAATACGATCTGCTCAACTAGGAATGGACACCGTAATCGTAGAAGGAGAAAGAGCAGGAGGTACATGCCTGATTAGAGGATGTATTCCATCTAAAGCAATGATTCATGCAGCACACAAGTTCCATGAATTGGCGAAACACTCGAAAGAAGGAGGCCACATGGGAATTTCAATCCCTGGACCTGCTGAAATTGAAATGGCAGGGCTGAAGGGTTGGAAAGATGACATAGTAGACCGACTAAACAAAGGCGTAGAACATCTACTGAAATCTGCTGGGGCAGAATTGATAACAGGTTGGGCTGAATTCAAAGATGCTAAAACAGCAGTAGTGGGAGACACCCAAATTGAAGCCGAGTTCGTAATACTTGCAAATGGAAGTGTACCTATCGAATTGCCATTCATGAAATATGGCGATGGCGTAATTTCAAGCAGAGAAGCATTGGACATTGATGAAAAACTCGAACATCTAGTTGTTGTAGGCGGCGGATATATTGGTCTTGAACTGGGTATCGTTCATCGCATGCTTGGTGCTGAAGTAACCATCGTAGAAGCAATGGATAGCGTACTACCAATCTTCGACAAAGAGTTGAGAAGACCATTGGAATTATTCATGAAGAAAAATAAAATCAAAGTCAACACAGGAGTCTTTGCCAAAGGTGCTGAAAAACTAGAAAATGGCAAAGTCAAACTCAATTTCATTGACAAAAATCATGCTGATGATGAGTCAAAGATGCAATCTGTCGAAGCAGACCGCGTACTGGTTACTGTAGGAAGGAGACCTAGAAGTGAAGGCTTAGCACCTACAGGTGTTGCTCTAAATGAGAGAGGTTTTGTCAAAGTTAATGACCAGTGCCAAACCAATATGAAAGGAGTTTACGCAATTGGCGATTTGACTGACCTAGGAGAAATGTTGGCCCATGTCGCTTCATTCCAGGGTGAAATGGTTGCAGAAATTATTGCAGGGCATAATAGAGCATA